>Ga0307377_10002518_pt1 | contig 21575 bp, 24 predicted proteins | sample TR3MG_FD_202535 | JGI IMG/M metagenome (GOLD analysis project Ga0307377, IMG submission 202535) | Soil microbial communities from Risofladan, Vaasa, Finland - TR-3 | ecosystem: Environmental > Terrestrial > Soil > Coastal area > Acid sulfate soil | place: Finland: Risofladan, Vaasa | collected...
GGCGAGTCCGCCTTCGATGCCTGCTCGGGGGTCGAGGAGGTCGACACAGGAAGCTTCTTCCCGCTGTTGGTGGCCTGCTCCCACCAGTCACTGATGAAAGACTTGTACTCGTTCACCGCTGCGGGGTAGGACGAGATCCACTTTTGGACCCACGCCTGAGCTTGGCTGAACCAATTGGTAATGGCGGCCAGGCTGAACAGGTCCATCACCTTGAGCTGTGGTGCCTTCTCCGGCGGGGCACCCTTTGAGCCAGCCGTCGACTTCGTCAGGAAGCTCAGGTCGAAGAGGGAGGACATCTTGCGGGAGTTCTCCGGGAAGCGCTCGTCCCGAACCATCTGCTCCTGAAGCCCGTAGAGCCACATGCCCAACTGCGGGAACTTCATGAAAAAAGCCTCGAGCGCCTGATTGAAGGCCGCTTGCGAGCTGGGGGCGATACCGTTGTACCCCGCGTCCTCGTAGGTCGTCCCTACGTGGAACATGGGAGCCTCAAGAATGCAGGAGCCTGGGGGCTTCTCCGCGTACTTCGTATCCTTAATCCAGCCGTCCTTCTTGTCCGGAGCTTTGAGTTGCTCACGGAATCCAAGCGCGATGGACAATGCGGTGTACAGATCCATGATGGTCTTGCCCTGGATCGACAAGGGGTCACTCTGATTCAGAGTGGCGATGTATGCGTCCTGGGCATCGCTTTGATCCTTGAACGCCTTGAGGATTGCCGGCACGAGAACCTTCTCGTAGTACTCAGCGCCTACCACCACATTCCGGCAATCTGGCGAAATCCAGAAGCTCTTGGGCCCAAGGGTACCTGGGTTCCACGATCCGCCGCCCGCGCCAGTTCCCTTGGGAACCTTCGTGCCGCCACCAGATGGTGAACCAGGATTACTCGGCGTGTCATCGGGGACAGTCGTGCCGTCCGTTACACCATCGAGTGCTCCGGTATCAAGAGAGGCGCCGCCCTTCTTCTTACCCTTCATAAGAAATAGAGCAGCAATGGCTGCGAGTGCTAGTGCGGGTCCTGGTTTAGTCGCCATTTTCGTTCACATTCTCCTTGATTTTGCACTATCGAGGCAAGGCCTAATATATCAGGCCGCGCTCCGTACAGGTAAGCTTTCCTCCGAAGCACAAAAACAGCTCCGGTTTCTCGAGTGAAGGGCCGACAAACAGCTGTACGCCCTCCTTGAAGTCATGGATGTAGTCCACCTCGTGCCCCGGATTCCACTTGTCCGAGCGGTACACGATGTGTCTCGCCTTGCCGAGCTTCTGAAGTTTCACCTTCGGAATGGAAATCTCGTAGGTGTTCGACGCATCCTTCGCCGAAAATCTTTCGAAGAGCTTGGCCGCGCCGCCAGCGCGAGACACCTTCGACAACCTCTTGCGCGTGGTTGGGTCAGGTATCCCGATGACACCCTTGATGTGCGGCGACCACAAGAAGGCCCAGGAGCCATCCGGCTCCCATAGATGCTTCGTCGACCCCTGCTTCCAACTCCACTCGAGCAGGCCACCGAGCCATGAGCATGGCCCCGGGTCCGGCATCACACGCGGATTCTTGGGTACCTTCTTGAGCTTCGGGTTCTCCTGCAGGCCGTCGAAGAGCGTCCGGTTCTGATTCACAATCAGTTCGTCTACGCACCGGGAGATCGACTCGACATCTGTGTCGCAGGACACACCGAAGTCGCGCGCGCGCTCGACGACGGCTGCGTCGAACACAGCAAGCATCATCTCGCTCTTCATCCAGCCGCGCCCCTCCTGCGCCATGCCCGCAAGGTCATTGAGGTTCGTCGCGGCAGAAGCCTGCTTGATCGCGCGCTCCCAGCGACGGACTTTGGTCACCCCCTCAGCAGGCAACCACTCGGGCCGACCAGGGTTCTTCAACTTCCCGTACACCAGCCAGACCCCCTCCACGCCCGGAACCGGGAAGGTTCGGAAGGTCCCCTTCACAAAATCAGACGGCGGGCGCTGACGGAACCGCCACGACGTCTTCGTCTCCCTCGAGGTGTAAATGCGATTTGCGAACTTTCGAGCGACCGTTGTCGCCTTGCGCCGCGTCTTCGCTAAACCCTTCGAGACGATGACCGTCTGGAGGTTCTGCTCCGCCATCACCTAGCCCTCTCCCCCGTCCAATCGGTCGATGTCAAAACTCCACATTGGCAAGAGATAAGGAAGCCCGTAGCTCACACCAACCGTGTGCACGCCAGACAGCCGGCCGGCCGACGGGTCGTCACCGGGATGGATCACCAGTTTCGTAACGCTGACCAGGGGCTCCTGGACGAAGTAGATTCCAGCAGCCGAAGGAACACCGAAATCTTTGACCTTGGCAACGAAGAGGTCTTTGTTCGGGTCGATGACATAGAAGTCCACCGCCCCAGGCGGGGTCGAGATGAATACCGACTCCCCTCCGGACAACTCGTACTGGCCAGGCATCCAGGGGGTCTCGATCGAATTAGGCACCGGCAACCCCCTGAACCAGGAATCTCCAAACGCGAAGATTCCCCAGGGACGCATCCCAGTCCACCCCTCTGTCCTCATCCAGGATGAGAGGGATTGCAGAAAGCTCGAAGTCACCCTGCTGAAAGAACTCTACCTCTACGCCATGCTGTCGGTATTCCAGCTCGAATCCGGAGAGTAGCCCTGAGTAGATGTTCTCGAGCGGTGCTCCGTCACGAGTGCCCTGCATCCCCATGATCGGCCCGATGTCCGGTTGGCTCATGTCGAGCACAACCCTTTCCCCGTCCTTGGCAGAGTATTCACCCGGTGGCAACAGAACCACTGACCCTGTCTCAAGGTCAGGGTCAGGCTTGGCATTCGAATTCGAGCCTGACCCTGGGTCCCTCGCAGGCCCCACGGGCGGCGCGGCCCTAGCCTTTCGGCTGAGAAGGAAGAGCGCTCCTACGCCCAGCACAAGCGGTGCAAGCGAGCGCGCCATCACCTACGCCGCCGGAAGCTTCTTCCTCTTGCTGTTGCTGGCGACCACGAAGGCCAAAGCGATGCCGAGCCCCATCACGGTTCCAGCTGCAGCGTAGGCGCCCACGTTGGTCTCATTGCCCTTGTCCAGAATCCCTTTGTCCTCCGCCTGCAGGCCGTCAGGCACCTTGCCAGGGGCAGCCTTAGCGTAGGCGGCCACCATCTCCTTGCGCAGCGTGATAACCGTATCGATCTGGCTGTTGATCTGTCTAATCTTCTCGTACTCATGCCCCTCCGCCGAATAGACATTATCCGGGATGGGAGGCATGCCGGGGTACTCAGCGCGAAACTGGTTCTGAAAACCGAGGGCTTGCGAGATCAAGTACTGAGCTTTGTCGTCGTCGGGAGCGACCGTGTTCAGCGAGTGAGCGGCCCTCATCATGGGCTCAATGCCTTTCTCGTAATAGGTGGCAACCCAATCAGCGACGTCTGTGGAGTTACACGTACCCTCGATCAACGCCTCGCATTTATGCGTTGCAATTTGCTCGGAACTACGACCAGGCACGCCAGGCCGTATCGCCCCGTCCCTCGCAGTGGGTTGGTCCGGGTCGTACTCTTGAGCCCCGGACTTCCCCTTGAAGAGCGCGAGTCCGCCAATGAGCGTCACTGCCGCAGGCAGTACTTTCTTAATTACTGTTCCGGCGATTCCCATGTCGACTCCAAGCCAGGCACCTTAGGGTGCTTGGTAAACACCCTCTCTGTACAGGGTGACCAGCGATCTCTCGACCTGCTTCATTCTCGGCGTGTAATGGTCGGGCATGGCCCAGTTGCAGTTAAGCCCAGACGTGATGTGCTTCAATGCCGCAAAGACAGCCACAGCCTCGGCCTCCGGGCCGTCCATACCGTTCTTCTGGATGTGATCCATGAAGAAGAGGTCAGCGGCCTTGAAAGCGTCCGGCGTCAACGTGAGCACGACCAACTTGGGGTTGGTCGTGAACCCGCCATTGGCGATGGCCAAGGGGCTCGTTGCCGGACCGTTTGCCTCTGCCCAGATGCCGAGCAACAGGTCGCATGGCGTTGTGCCTGTTCCCTCAACCCCCCAACCCGTATCGGGCGCGGGCTTACTGCCGGTGTCGCCGGTACCAGCCGAAGTGTCCTTCTTGCGAAGGAAGAGAAATGCGGCGCCGAGGCCCAGAAGTAGTGGTGCAATGTTTGCCATTTGATTGTTCCTTTACGATTCCGCAAGCATTTTCTTGCCTACATATATTGCCCCAGCGGCGACGCCGCCGTAAAGCAGAACCTTTTTCAAGGTTATCTTCTTGGGACTTTTTGGATTCAAAATCAGCGCCCGCTTCGATGGGTCATCCCATCCCTCAATCCAGGGCCAGTGATAATGAGTCGTGGAGGGCTCCTCGACTACCGAAAGTAGCCCAGGAGTGGTGGGCCCAGGAGTTGCCTGTCCTTGCACCTGATAGGTGACGTAGTAGACCAGCGTCTCGGCTTGGCGTGTCCAGATCAAAAGGTTCCCTAGGGTAGAGCTGTCTACCAGGTCGCCTACCTCCGACGGAGGGGTGATCTCTTCCTGCCAGCGGCTAAGAAGGGATGTGTACACCCCTCCCATTCCGAGGTCGTTCGCGTACTTCTCGGGAACCTTCTCGAGGTACTTGAAGATCTCCTCACCGCGGGCCCACCTCTCCTCATAAACCTCACGAGTACAAGCTCCCTCGGGCCCGCAAGGTTGCGCGCCCAAACTGTCATCCCCAACAGGTGGAAGTTGTTCCATGAAGCGGCTACCTCTAAGTCAGCTCCGGCAGCTCTGTTCTGAGCTGCTCCACTGCCTTCAGCTCTGCGAGCTGTTCCCTGTCCTTCAGGTATTTGTTCATCTGAAAGACGACGAGCGCTGTGACCGCCGCGGTTCCGGCAATCCACAACAGCTTGTCTCGTCCTGTATCTTCTTTAGTTCCAGCCATATTCAGCTCCCTGATTCAGCCTTTTTCTTCGCTTCTGCTGCCTTCGCAGCGACCTCTCGCTCGTGCTTCGCCTCGCGGGCAAGCTCCTCGAGGGGGTCAAGGTCGTCATCCTCTTCTTCGGCGACCTCGTCTTTGTTCTTGTAGGCCCAGTAGGCGAGTCCGCCTCCGAGCACGATTGGAATGAGTCCTTTTCCGGCCATCGCTTACTTCCTCCACCCGCTCATACCGCGGAGCTTGGACTGGGCACTGCCCAGGAGGTTGAGGATAAGCTCATCGCCGGCCGACCAGCCCTCCGGCTTGGAGTGCTGCTCTTCGGCCTCTGAGTCGTCTTCGGCGTCCTCAAGCTCCTCGTCATCGTCCTCAGACTCATGGGCCTTGGCCTTGGCTCGAGACTTGGATGCTTTGGGCGCCTTAGCCTTGGCGGATGGTGCCTCAAGCTCCATGCTGACCTGCTCTGGATCGTCAAGGATCTCGATGATCGCCTCGCCAATATCCTGAGCCTCAAGGCACGGGTAGGGGTCACCCCCACCTGCTGCCTCGACGATGTAGCCCTTGCGGGCTGCGCGGACAACGATCAGAACCTGCTTCGGTTTTTCTTTGGAATTCGTCATTGGGGATGACCTCTATGAGGATACACCAAGCTGGAGCAAAAGTTCAGGAGTCTTCCTCTAGCTCCAGTACCTGCCGGAAGTCGCCCTCCGGCAGCTCGCATCCCACGACCCCCGAGTTCAGATTCCCCTCGAAGTTCAAGTCCAGCACCCACGGCGGTGGGTTGATCTTGCTGTACTCTCCCTCCCCATCCTCGTCCGGCCAGTTCTGACCCAAGGTCGTCACCTCGCCCGTCGTCATGAACACATCGAGGTCAATCATCGGGATCCAAATAAACGGGAAGCTGCTCCCCGTCCCCACCATCGGCGCCTCACCGTTCATCAACCTGGTCCGGTTGTCAGGGAAGCTCGGCATGTACAAGATGCCCCTGTCCGTGTACCCCTTCTCCACAGCGTAGTGACCAGGCCCAAGCTGGCCCTTGCCACCGCTGTTGACCGTCTGATTCCAAGGGCCGCAGTCCATGCGGATGGACAGGTCAATCACAGCCTGACGCTCGATGGGGTCGACCCGGGGCTCAGACGAACCAAAGAGCGCCTTGCGAGCCACCGTAAGATGGTTGTCCCCGTAAATGACCTGGTAGAGCTTGCCGAGGTGGGGGCGACCCGGAGGGCTCTCCGACATCGCAAGAAGCTCATGAGCCGGTAGACCGATGTCTACATGGTCATCATGCTCCCAGGAGCGGTGGCGGCTAGCAGTGGCGGTCTCAGCTGAAGCCGAGGTGTCCTTTCGCTTCCGCGTCATCATAAGGAGCGCTAGCGCCCCCACCCCCAAAAGTGCTGGATTCGGTCCGGCCATTATCCCTGCCCCCCGTAGAACCTGCCAATCGAGTACCGAGCGATGGCGGCGAAGCCTTCGAAAATCTTCCGACCCCTCTCGTTTTCGATCGAGCCCCAGTTGCACTTGGGCTCAAAATGCTTCAGCAGGGAATCACGAAGCTCAAAGAGCGTCATCTTACTTCCGGTGGCATCGGCGGCGCGAAGCTTCGCTGCCGCTAGCTCGAAGGCCTCATCCTGCACCCACTGCTGTAGATAGAGGGGACCCTCGTCCTTCCAGAGGTTCGGGAACTCCACACAGCGGTTCGACTCCTTGTTGTACAGCAAGGCCATCGCAAACATCGTCACGGCCCCAAGACCTAGAGCCATCGGTCGAATGCTGTCCTTAGCCACGTCGGCCGCCCTTTTTCCCGCGGCACTCCCCATAGTTTCCCATGACGAATGGCGAGCGAACCCGGATGTCAAAAGCCTCGTAAGGCGCCAAGGGGGCGCATGCACCATCGCTGTAGGGGCACGACTGGATCGAATCCACATCTCCCACCACCACGTCCTCGGTGACGAAGTCGTTGTAGGAGATGCTCTTGAAGCGGAAGGTCGCCGGGACGTACCGCCGGTCGCGCACGACGCCCACCGTGAAGTAGCTGCCCTGGACACTGTCCCTGTTGAGCACCGGCAGTGTGGCCGCCTCATGCCCCCCATGCGCATCGTCCCAGACGATCTCCACATTCCCATAAGGGGAGTCGTAGATCGTCATCGTGTTCATCGAGACGCCGTAGACAATGAAGCTTCCCACCAACTCGTTGGACGCGAACTGCTCCTCCGAGTTGGGGAAGGTCTGGCACGGCACGAACACCTCACCATGGCCGATGCCGGTAATCTTCGGGGGGAGCCAACTGATGCCGCTTACGTTTTGTCCTACCATCTCGTTCTCCTAGCAGTTGCAAATGGAGGGGGCCGACAAGTAGCTACCCTCGGTGATGATCTCTTTGGTCGGGTCAATATGGACCGTTCCACCCGGACCCTTGACCGCCGTCGTGATGTGGAAGACGCCGTACTTCTCAGTCGAACTGACGTAAGGCTCAGCCTCCTCACCAATCATCCGCCGCACCGCGACGTCAAAGGCGACGAAGCTGATGCAGAGCCCGATGCGGGTCTTCTTCAAGATCGGGATCGTCTTGATGGGGATGATGTCGCTGAGCGTCGTCTCCCGAGCAAAGTCGTAGTTGATCTCGCCACAGGTCAAAAAGCACACATCCTCCGGATGCCGCTTCAGCCACATCTGGTTCAGCTCGATGGCTGACTCCATGACGGAGAGGGTTTTGACGATCACGCGATCAGCGCTGTCGTCGTCTTCAGTCAAAATCTGAAAGGTCAGCATTACAGCTCCTTCGAGAAAGTGAGAGCGACAACCACCGGGCCACCGGCCCCTGGGGTCTCGATTCTCATGAAGGGGGTACCCGGAATGCACAGAGGTCGCGTCTGGCGATTGACGATGACCTCATCCGCCACGGGGAGGTCTGAGTTGCCTTTCCAGGCAATCAGGTTTGGGTTCCAGGTGAAGTTGACGAGCACAGGCACAATGATCGTGGTGCTCGTGATACAGACCGTCTTAGACCCAGCAGGGATAGGCACAAGGACGGGCGTCCCAGCGTCAGGGATCCTCACCACGACGGTGTAGTCATCCGACACCTGGGTGCTGTTCGTCGTCACCATGCTGATGCTCACCCCGAGATAGCTCTGGTCGACGATGCCATCGTATGGCGTGTCATCGGCTCCGGACGGGTCTCGACCCCCGATGTCATAAGACGTCTCTGGAGCAAGGAATCCTGCATCCACATGAGTAGCGTAGACCTCGAATCTTCGGCTCCCGAGGACATCGAAGATGTGCCACATGCCTTCGTCCGTTTTGATGAACCCCTTCAGGGGGGTAGACACCTGCGTCAAGGGTCCGTTGGGACCGTTGCCGTTCCGGTCGGGAAGAAACAACTCGTCGCCGTCATTCCCGAGCCGAATGAGCGACTGCCCCCAGAACTGAACATTGAAAAACTGCAAGCGGCAGTCATCGATGGGCGCAAGGCGAGGGGGGTCCTGCACGACGGTGTAGACCTTGCTCATAGGGTTGAGCGTCGAGGCTGCGACATTGTCGAAGAGCCTCGAGAAGATGGTCTTGCGCCGCATGCGGCGGAAGCCTGCTCCGGCATCTCCGACCTCCAGGTCATCAAGGTAGCAGGCACCATCGCTAACTCGTGCAGGGTTCTGGCTCCGGTTAGGATCGTACGGCTGAGCCGGAGGCGTTCCTCCACCCATTTTGGAAAGGTTCTTAAGGCTCATTGTTCCTCGCTACCAAGATACAAAAAAAAGCGTGAAGGGTCTAGGTTGGCCCTTCACGCTTTTTCAGGGACAAGCCCTCACATCAGCCAGAGCTGATTAGACAGGACAGGTGTCCGTGGGGTTACCGTAGAACACGGCGTAGACGATCGCATCGGTCGCACAGATGTTCCGAATGCGAATCTCGAGCACCTGGTTGTTGCCCGTGGTGCCAGCCATCCAGTTGACGGGGGTCGGACCGTTGTCCTCCATGTAAGCCGCGTCGATCAAGACGCCGCCGGGAGTGCCGTCGGGGATGTTGTAATCCTCGAGCTGGCGACTGTTGTACGTGACCGACAGGATGCTCGAACGAAGGTTGAGCGTGCAGTCGTTGGCATTGATGACCACAAAGCTTGCGGCATGAATGTCGAAGAACTGCGCGATCGGTGACACGACGGTCATCGTTCGGACTTGCCCAGCGGGGATCTCGACGTACCCGGGAAGGGTAGTCCAGTTGCAAAGCTTGGGCACAGTGGCGCAACCGGGATCAATATTCAGACCCTGGTTTGCGGTTGCGTTCTCGCAACCGGCTTGGTTACCGTAGTAGGTAGCACGATTGGTGGTTGCCACGCCTTCTGCTCCAAATTTGTATTTTCTAGCCATTGTCTTTTCCTCTTTGTTTTGTCCACCCGCCTGAGGGAAGGCAAGTGGGTTTGGGTCTGCTCCAGCTCTGGGAAGCTGGATCAGCCTCCCTTTGCCCCAGGTCATCTCCTGGCTACCTCATGGATTGGCTTGCGCTAGAAGCGCGATCCGCCAACCGGTTCCTCGGGAACTCGAACGATGAAAACTAGCTGTCGGCTTCTTGGCCCATCTTCTCGCCACGCTTGTAGGCGTAGCCAGAAAGAGCGCCCGATCCAATTGCGCTGAGGGTGTCGGAGAACTTTCCGCCCCACTTCATCAGGCCGGCTGCAAGAGCGCCGCCGCCGACGATGAGATCGATGTCGATGCCGCTGACCTGCTGCGACGCTGTGAAGGCGTCGCCATCAAGGCCCTTGCCTGCACCACCCAAGTACCAACCCATAGCGCCAGCGCTACCGATGGTGACCAGGTTGCGCATCATGCCTTCGCCTTCTGCACGGGCGATCTCGTTGGCGCGCTTGGACTTGGACTTGAGACGGACGTACGCGTCCTCAAGTTCTTTGCGAGAAAGACCACTTTTGACTGCTGGACTGTTTGCCATTTTCTTTGATTCCTATTGGTTTCTTGGGTTTCTGATTGTTGGCTCTTATTGCAAAAGCCGGAAATCGAAGTGACCCAATCATAGCGCAAATTCTTGGAATTTGGAACGGCCTAGCGACCGATATCGCCCGTGCAGCAAAACCGACAACACACCCACTTTTCAATGCTTTCAACTAGTTAACCCCTGCTTTTCACTTTTGTTGGCTCCATGTTACGATGCCGAAGCATGAGTTCCGCCAGCACAACCCAGTCACAAGACGTCGAGTTACCCGAGCAAGGTGATTACGATTGCCCGCCTGATTGCATTTCCCTAATCGAGGAATACCACCAGGGGCTCCATAGCATCGTAATCTCCAAACAGACCGGCAGGGGCAAGTACAGGCCCATTGGAAAGATCGTCTGCCAGGACAAAGCTGACCGCCACTCCCGCCCCGACCAGACCCCAGAGGAGCTTGCGGAGCACATCATGCGGTGGATCCAGTACGAGATCGAAGAATCGGACGAACCGGGCAACTACCGCTTCATGCTGAACGGCCCCCCAAGCAAAGGGCGCTTCAGCAAGTCCAAGCACATCGACCTCAGGGACGAGGACGGCGTCGCTCGCTCCAAGGACATGCTCAGCGAAGGCGACATGCTCGAGCAGCAGTCCGCCTATATCGGGGAACTGCACAGCCAGCTCTCCGGCATGGTCGACCTCGTGCTCGGAAGCTACAAGGTTGTCGTCGGCGAAAACCGAGAAATGATGAAAATCCTCTCGGAGGCGACCCGCAAGCACGGCGAGATCGAAGCCAACCGCCTGGCGCATCAGCTCAACATGAAGATCCACGAGGATGAAGTCGCTGCACAGGACATGGAGTCCGAGCGCTCCATGCAAAAATGGCGCGAAGGCATCGGCGTCTTCAAGGATACCGGCGCTGCCGAAGACCTCATCCGCGCCCTGGCCAAGAAAATCCAAGGCAAGCAAGACGCCGAGGAAGCCGCCGCTGCGCAACGGCCGCAACGCGCACCCGAGCGCCGACCTGAGTCAGAGCCCGCGCCGACATCGTCGGTCCCCGTCTCCACTCGACCTAAGGCCGAAGAGCCCAAGGAAGAGGGAGGGAAAACCGCCAAGGGCAAAAAGAAGGCGCCCAAGAAAGGACGCCTAAAAAAGACCAGCCGCAAGAAGGGTGCTAAAGAGGATGCCGTCGTCGAGGCCGAAATCGTCGATGAGGGCGATGAGGATTTCATTGATGCCGAGACCCTCGAGGAGGGGCGACGCATGGTGATGGAGCGACCAATGGTCACCGCCGCCGAGGCCCTCAGGATGAGCATCAATCAGAAAAGCCAGTGGGGCATGCTCCGAAAGGAACTCAATGAAGAGCAGCTCGACGTTCTTGATGAAATCTTCGCGGCGACCCAGGACGAAGAAGTCATCGCGCTAGCGCAAAAGCTATACGAGGTGAAGGGTATGCTCAGGCTCGCCGGTCTGAAAAAGCATCTGGACAAGCAACAGCAAGGCCTCATCGGCCTCGTCATGAGCGAAGTCAAACGCTAATCTCTCAATGCTCCCGCCAGTAGCTCGAGGCTGCTGACGCAAGAAAACCGCCTCCGGTACCAATGACCGGGGCGGCTTTCTTGTTTCTAGTAAAGGCGACGTCAGCTCCGCCGCCGAGGTAACTAGTTGTTCACGAGCCGATGCATCGACGCCGGAGGCCGGGCTCGAGAATCGTCGGATAGCCCCTTCGTCTGCAAGAAATGCTGATAGGACATGTACTTGATGGCGTCCTTCAGGTCTTGGTTGTCTGTGCGGATTTCCTGGATCTCCGCGATCAGCGCAAGCATGATACGGAGGGTGGGATCTGTTTCCTTATCGACAGTCTCGGGAAGCCCGACGACGTCGAAGAAGTTGAGGTGCATGACCCCATCACCGTCCGACCCAGGCCACTCGACCTTCTCGCGCGCCTCTGGCTCAGGCGCTGCTGCGCCCTCTTCCGCCGGCATGACTTCCGCCGCTACAGCTGCGGTTTCCACAGGGCTATCGGCGGTTTCTTGCTCTTCTTTGATTTCATTTTCGGTTGACATGGGATGGTCCTACTGTATCCTTCTATTGCGAACTGCCTAGGTTTTTCGTTGGTCACGTCGGTGACCCCAGCTTTACTCGGCTGACAATTCCACTTGAGAGCCACGACTGTTTCAGCGGTCGTGGCTCTCATTTTTTGAGAGGCAAAATTTCAAGAGAGCCAAGGAGTCGCGGCAGCATCCGCTTCTTCTTGGCTCTCTTTTTGTTGGCTAACTTCAACACCTAAATCGTAGTCATTTTTGGACCCAAAGTTAAGTGCTAAACCTGGGCCTTCTTCGGGGTCAAAGTTAACCCCTAAATCCGGCTCATTTTGCACATCATTTTTAGGTCTAACTTCTTCGTCTACTTTTGCCGGCGGCTTCAGCCCAAAACCGATGATGCCAATGGCCCTGAAGAGATCGAGTCGGTTCTTCTCTCTGTAACGATCTGTTAACGCCGTCCCCTTCTTCGGGTCGATGTGTCCGTCAAGGACGCGGACCTTCAGTGGGCAGCGTAGGCATTCCCAAGCGTAAGCGCTCGGTGACCACTGCCTCGCCACCTTCGACAGCTCGACGTAGTCCATGGCTCCCATGCAACGCGGGCAATCGACGGACCATTTCTTCGAGTTAACAATCTCCCTTAAAGTTTTCCTCTTAGGAGGCGACGTCACAGCCTCTAGTTTTTACCCTTAACTTTGCGACACTTCCAACACAAGTCTTGTCGAGACAAATCTCACGGACATGCGCGAAGCCGCAAATGCCCATGACTGGCACGCCAGAGTCAAGCCAGAAGGCTTAGAAGCAATAAAAACGTGAGGAGCAAGCTGAGGTCAAGGACGTGGGGGAGCCTCATCCGGTAGCACATATCATCTAGGACACGGGCAACTCGTAGGAGCGGAGGGAGATACTCACCGACTACCGGGACCTCTGGCTCAAGATGGCGCGCAACACGGCGCCCACTCTCGACAGCACCCTCGATGCTCCACACGTCAGCATCCGTTCGCGTGTGGGCTCCAGCGATGAAGAGGTTTTTCACGGGCGTCTCCTGGCGAGGCAGGAAGGGCTGGGTGTTGGTCGTGTTCACCCACTTCGGCTGGGAGTGCTGGATCCCCTTCTCCGCACAGAAAATCCATTCGTGCCAGACCTCCATTCGAAGGATTCGAGACTCCTCCCATAGGCGCCCATCGTTCGCGTCCTGAAGCATCGTCCGAAGGGCCGAGCATGAGGAGAGCTGAGCCATCACCTCATCCACGAACTGCTCCTTGGTGCAATGCTCAAGCGGCAGGCCGTACACGCGACCCGGTACCTTCGACACGCAGGCTGTCCCTGTCCACAAGGACTTGACCCCCGGACCCAGGTCCTCGTCCGCGTGCCACACCTGCTCTTGAGGACAGATCGTCAGGTTGTACTCCGAGTCCGCGATGACTACGGCGGGCCTATCCCGCGGCCACTCGATGCGCTCTCCGAAGGCAATACGGAAGGACACCTGCGTGTGAGGCCCGTCTTGGACAAGTGGATCGAACAGGTTCATCTCGTCGAGCACCGCGAGTTCAAGGTTGCGCTCGACGATGTCGCGTGCAGCAAAGGGGTTGGTCGCAAGCACGTAGGCGTCAGCCTTCACCTCTTCTCCGCTGGCGAGCACGGCCTTGGAGATGCGTGGACCCGGGTCGAGCTGGCTGTCCGCTTCCTCTAGCTCAAGCTCGGCGAGTTCGGCACCGTAGTGAAACTGGACACCTCGAGACTTTAGATCTCGTACCCATGGATCGAACCAAGCCTCACTGCTGGGACCGCGAAGAACGAGCCAGCCAGTTCGAGCCTTGTGCTCCCAGGCCGGGCCATCTTCGTCAGCAGCATGTTGATGTGTGGCCCCAGAGAAGAACTGCTTTCGGAAAAATAATCCGACCTGGTGAAGAGAGACGTTGAGCCAATCCGAGCCAACCCAAGGCCCGAAGCTCGAGACCCATCTACGCCAGGCAACATCGGAGAGCAGCGGGCGGTAAGCCTCGGCCGCGTTGATTCGGCCATAGCGTTCGCTCGATCGCCGACCAGCAGTCCAGGTCTTGATCATCAACCACCCCCAACCCAGAAGATCGACCTTCGTCATGCCGAAGCGGTTGCACGCATCAAACATAGGAGGTCCGTCATCGGGGACGACGGCGAAACTGACCGGGCGCGAGAGGGACCGGTCATAGACGCTGGCACCTGGCGAGACCTCGATCTGCTTCATTAGATCTAAAGTGTTGTGGTACCAGGGCCCGATACCGTGCCACGAATACTCTGATGGCATGCCCGCGTCGTCTTCCGCGCGCGCGCTACGAAAGAAGCCACCGACCTCCTGGTTGAACTCATACAGAGATACCTGCCACCCACGGCGACAAAGCTCATGGGCGACGGTGAGTCCAGCGATGCCAGCTCCAAAAACGGAAACAGTCCGAGTGTCGGTCACAGTCAACAGGTTTTCTTCCAAGTTCCGAGCAAAAAGCTGGGAAAGGACGGGGCGACGTTGCAGCCAGGAGTTCTTACCCCGGACCCTGCGGCATTGCCACGAAAAAACTTTTCGAGAGGAAGCGCACGAACGATTTCGCGCACGGGCGAAACCGCCTTAAGGATTTAGATCAGGATGAGCAGGACGTATCAGGATGAAGTAAATCCTACCCCAAAACGCCGTTATCGAAACGCCAGTACCCTCTACCGAGAAATTTTCCCTTAAGGATTTAGAATTGACCCTATTTAAGTAAAATAACAGGGGTAGTGTAGTAGTAGTTAATTAGTAGTTATATATGTGTATAGGGGCTCTGTACGTCCCATCGTCCTGTTTTTTCGCAGCGGGCACCTGTCGCCCCGAAATCTGCAACTTCACCAGGATGTACACCAGGATTTACTGAAGTCGTAAATCCGACCATCCTGTTCGTCCTGATCGGCCTTTCGTAATCGCGCATTTTTGCGGGACGGCCGCAGTAAGCAGATACCGTGCCAAACGGAAAATCGGAAAATGAGCGAAAATCGACGTTCGATAACACGCATTTTCTGGCACGCGACTTGCTGTGAGAGCCCGGTGTGGCGATTTTGGGGGTCGGTAGGACCAAAAACAGTGTTCACATTAGCAAAAATCGGGGTTTGATGACCGGTTTCTGGAAAGCAGTGCAGACGCCGCAGCTCAATATCGGTCCTTTTTCTTTGCGTGAGACGCGCTCTTGTCGAGCAGTTTTCGCAGGACTTTCAGCTCGAGCGGGGTTAAATCGTCCGTTGCGCGCTTTGCGTAGTCCCGTAGGGAGGGTGGCTTGGCCTTGTCTGTCATGCGCCGACGCTAGCATCCGACCCCCGAAAAACCGGACAGCGCGCATCGCACAGAAGGCAAAAAAATAGCGCGCCATGTGGCGCGCTGTGACTGACCATCCTCTCGCCGGTGTCAGGAGTCGAGCTTCATCTCTTCCTGTCCGTTGGTCCACTTGAGCCCTGAGATGTAGCTGCAGCCGCCGATCTTCTTGCGCTCCACGTTGGGCAAGTTGGTAGCGAGCCCCTCGATGAGCTTGGTGAAGCCGCGTCGCCCGTACTCGTTCTTGCCGCCGTTGAACTTGTTCATGCGTCGCCGTATGTCCTCGGTCTTGATGCGGCTCTCGGGGTCCTCCATGACCTCCTCGCTCTCCTTGATGTAGAAGTAGAGCGGGTTCTGGGTGAGCTTGTACTCCTGGATGAGGACATTGCTCGACGCCACCGTAGGCCAACGACCACCAGCAGCGTGCAGTCGCTTCGCGCCTTCGATAGCCCAGTTCAAGATGCCTGGAAGCTCCTTCTTGAGCTTGGCTGCCAAGGTGGTGTCCTGCTTGTCGAGCGGGACAATCTGGCTGAAGCCAAGGATGAGGATACGCCGGTAGACGGCGTCGGTGACGTCGCGGACCGTGGGAAGGTTGTTGGTAGCGAAGAGGTGCTTCGCTGTCGGCGTATACATCTCCGCTCGCGTGAACTTCTGGTCGACCTGGATGGCATCACCAGTCGACACTAGCCGCTTGAAGCCACCATCAGCGAGCACGGTGTTCTTCTTTAGGTCGGGAATGCAGTTGAGCGCCTTGCCTTTGATGGGCGCGAGCTTGCGGTCATCGTCCATCTGGTCCGGGTCGATCGAACAGATGTTCTCGACGCCTCCGGCGAGAGCGATGGCGATGTCACAGACCTGGCTCTTGCCGGTGTCGGGAGGGCCAAACAAGATCATCGCTTTCTTGTAGTGGGCGTGCGGCATGAGGATGTAGCCGAAGAACTGCTGGAGCGCGTCGCGCTCTTCCGGCATGTCAGGGAGCCACTGGTCGAGACACTCCTCCCAGACTTCGCATGTGGCGCCCGGCGTGTAGTCGATCGGAATGATGCGGTCCAGGTAGTCTTGGTGACGGTGTTCACGAAGTTCGCCGGTGACGATGTCGAGGACGCCGTTGTTGATGGAGACCTCGGAGAGCTTGACCTGATTCCAGGGGATCCACTGGACGTGGTTCTGCGTGAGGGCGAGGCCCGCTGCCTCCTTGATGTCCTTGAGCTTGAGCTTCGAGAAGGTGGTGTACTGCATGGCGAGCTTCTCGATGAAGTCTCGAGAAGTCTCTTTCCAGACATTCTTTTGGTAGACGTAGACGCAGCGACTGTCATCTCGGCGGAACTCGTATTCCTGGCTGAGAAGGTGCCCCATCTCCCTGGGCTTCCTTGCGGTGTCGCTGTACTGGACGTGACCGCCTGCGTCCTCGATGGCGGCACCCAGGCGATACGCGCCTGCCGGCCTCTCGCGGGGAGCCGCTCTGCCTTGGTCGATGATGACCTCTTGCTGCGGCATCGCGGGGACGATGCTTAGGACACGCCGATTCCCTGCAGGCCGCAGCTCGGTGACGGGGATGTCTGGCAGCATGGGGCTCTCGCGCACATGGGCTGGCTCGGCCTCGCTGAATCCGGGGTTGAACTCGGCCTCCTCGTACTGAGCGGCATTGGGATCGTCCGGCGCTGCCCAGGGAACAGACTGGTCTCGGTAGAGCGCAGCTGGGCTGACCCCCTCGGGTCGTCCCCCTCTTGAGGCATTGGCGTAGGCCTCGTCGGTAAGCTTGCCGCCCCACGGCCATTTGGTGCTGTTGATGGAGCCGAGGGTGCTGAAGTAGAAGGTCTCGAGCTGCGCAGGGTCCCAGGGAGGGTCACAGGTTGCGCCCCACTCCTGGAGCAAGCCGATGAAGGTGAAGTCTTCGACGGCGAAGTCATTGCCGACGCGGCACGCTGACATGGTCTTGTCGTGCCCGTCGCCGCTGTTACGGACGGCCGGGCCGATGGCGCTGAGCATTCCGCGCGCCCGCTGGACCCGCCGCTCGATGGGGATGGACGAGATGTCCGCGTCGTCGACGATCTTGCGTGGTGTGTAGGTGTGCTGCTCGATGTCGAGGCCGAATGCTTCGGTCACGTCAGACAGTTCGTAGGCAGTGCCCTGGTCAACATGTTCAAGGCGAACCGGATAGGGTTCGCCTTTGTTGTGCAAGAAGCCGGGCATGCGCATAACCCGGTTGAGATTGAAGACGCTCTTGTCGGTGGAGAGCTTCTCAGCGAGGGCCTTTTGAGCTGGGCCGAAGTAGTCCCGATGGGTGCCGTTGCTGGTGAGCCAGTAGAAGTGGTTCCCCCGCTTGCTCCGAACGACCATAGAAGGAGGCAGCGTGAGGTGGTCGACACGCAGGTGGTCGGTGTCGTCGTCAACAAAGAAGGAGCGGATGCGCTCTACGTCCTTGCCGCGCAGCCCCATGCCATTCGTGCGGTTCACGCAGACGAAGACGCCTGCGCCCTGCTTGTTCATCTCGACGAGTTCATCAACGACATCTTCGAAGCGCCCGTGGATGACGCGGGTCAGGCGCTTCTCCTGGGCCTTCCTCTCGTCGAGGTCGTGCTCTTCCTTTACGTCGTAGAGCGTCTGAAATGAGAAGACGATCCCATCGTCGTGGGATGAGAGCGCGGATAGGAACTGTTTGGCTTCTTGAACATCGATCATGTCGGACTTCTGGACCACCTACTTGGGGGTCTGAAGGAGGCCAAGCTGGCCCTTGGTTTCAGCTGCGTCCCACGCGCGCTCATATTCACGGAAGGAACGGGTTACTCGGATGCCGGAATTCCATGCCGGCCACTCTTTATACAGCGCTTGGTAGCGCATCCTTGCCCAGTTTGGCTTGTACTCTCTGGCCATACACTGGTTGCAGAACTCGTTGAAGGCCTTCTGGCGCTCCTCGACGGGCTTCGAGACGATCCTCTGGACCTCGCCCGGCTTGAGTTCAACGAGTCGCTCGTCGGTGAAGCGCACGTCGACTCGAAACTGGACGGCTCCGCAGGCGGGACACTCGCGGGCGCGCAGGCCTACAAGCGCGTTGCAGTGGCTGCACACCTTGTGCGGCGCAGGCGCTGCGCCTTGACGCGGTCGCGCCTCACGGCTCTCGAGACTGAACTCCTCAGCCTCGTTGACGAAGCCATGCGTCTGCGTACAGTTGGCGTGATCTAGCACGAACGCGAAACGCTTGTCAGCATCGGGTCGCATAAGTCGACCGACCATCTGCTTGAACATCGACCGACTTCTCGTCGGTCGCGCAAGAACGACGCACTCAAGATGGGGAAGGTCCCACCCCTCGCAGTTGCCCATCACGGTCACGCGCCCATGTCGCCTCGTGATGAGGTAAGTGCTCTCGACGTTGCAGCACCAAACCATCTCGTCTTTCCATTCGGATTCGAACTCGAGGCGGTCTCGGACAAGCTGATGCTCCGTCTTGTCCCTGTTGACGCTCAGGCAGTAGATGGGTTTCGTCGGTCCCGGACCATTCGACTTCGTGGTGACGATCGTTGCATGCATACCCCGTGCCGCAGCAAGGGCTTGAAGCGATGAGGCCGCGTTCCAGTCGGTGCTGAACATGCTCACGCGCCCGGTGGCGTTGGCCTGTTCAGCATGATGTTCGTCTACGCTCCCCGCATCAATAAGAATGGACCATAGCTTCTCTCTATCCAGGCCCTTTGGATCTTCGGTCACACCGCTGGTTGGGAAATAGCACCTCTTCCCGACAAGGTCAGACGCTTTGGAGGTCTTGAAGTCAGTGTGCCTTCGGAGGACCGAATGCTTCTTGGAGAGCATCCTGTGCCCCTCCGTCACGCGGATGTTCGCGTCGCTGCCGTTGACTGAAACCATCCTCTCGTTCACATCCCGTCGTCGTTTGATGATGTCGATAGGCTTCGACCAAGTGACCCGCCTGTCGGGCCACCAGTTCGCTACGTCGTGCTCTGAGCTGAGGGTGTCAATCCCAGCCCAGCCATCGCTCGTCAGTATCTCCGTCTCGCTGTCCAAACACAAGATGCCGACGTTGCTGACGACAGAAATTTCTCGGGCGCGAAGCTTGCGCAGAGTCTCGGTGCGCTCACCGGCTGGAGTCTTCGCATCGACGTGTGCGGCTGGGACGCCAGCGGCCTTGAATTGCTCGGTAATCTTGATGGACTGCTCGACTGAGGGGGCGAAGACGACGGTGCATGCGCGACAGTCGCTCACCCTATCTACACCCGTGTACTCCATGACGCGGCTCGCCCAGTTGTCGACGAGGTCACCGCGCAGGACAGTTTCTTTCATGGCGTCAGCGAGATCACCTCGGTTGTAGTCGCCGGCGGTAACTCTTACGCCACTTAAGTCGAGCTTAATTTTAGACCCAAAAACCGTGGGCATAACTAGGTACCCGGTATCGATTAGTTCTTGGGTGGAAATTAAGGGGTGCAAAAAGTCGTACACCTCTCCAAGGCCTTTGCCATCCATGCGGTAGGGGGTGGCTGTCAGCCCGATGACAACGGGCGACGTGTAGCGCTCGATGATCTTCTTGTATGTTTTCGAGGTGCTGCGGTGGCACTCGTCAACGATGATGACCTCTGCGTCCCAGTGCGGCCTTCGGATGAGGGAGGAGATGGAGGCGACCTGTACTTGCCGCGTGGGGTCTGTCCTGGGGTGGTTGGCCTGGATGACGCCGTGGCTGATGTTGAACTGGTCTAGGCGTGCAGAGCACTGCTCGATGAGTTCCTTGCGGTGGGCCAGGAAGAGGCACCTGTTGCCCTTGGCGACGGTCCCGCTGATCATCGCGCCGGCGATGGTCGTCTTGCCAGCGCCGGTAGGCGCGACCAGGGCAACCCTTCTTACGCCTCCGGCGATCCGTTCGCGCAAGTCGCGGATGCCGGCTTCTTGGTAGTCACGTAGAGCGATCACCCTGCGCCTGGCTTTCGGACGGTAGACTGCATGCGAACGAGCAACCTACCGTCGCCTCAAGTCTGCGTCAAGATCTTCTCGCAAGAAGTGAGAAGAAAGGCTTGACTGCGTCGAGAGTGAAGAGTACGGTGCGTCTTAGGTGCACCAGGGAAGGGCCACGGTAGTACATACCGACCCGTGCTGTCTGGTAGTAAGGTCCCAGTCATCCCGCAAGGGAGTAGCTGGAGACGAAGTCAGACCCCAACCCGCTTATTGTACCTAGAAGGCCATTGTCTATGAAACACTGCACCATCTATGGGTGTGACGCGGCGGCGCCACGCAACTCGAAGGTATGCTTCGAGCACATCAAGCAAGGTATCTGGAGCAATCCCATCGAGGTCCTGGTTGATCGTGGCGCCCCCTCTTTTACCATCCGCAACAACACCGACAAAACCTATGAGGTCCACGGCATCGTCTTCCACACCGGCGACTATAGAGCCGGGCTCTATCACCCGCTTCTCAAGACCGACGCGGAGAAGAAGCTCATCGACGGTTTGTATTTCGACGCCGTGGAGGTGTCGGAGGACGGCGCACTCGAACCCGCTTTTCCGTCAGGACTGCTAGCTTATGCGTACTGAGTGCAAAACGGAACTTTGCTACAGAGTCAGTGCCCGCAACTCTGAGCTTTGCAGCGCATGCCATTTTCTGATTAGGGAGAGCCAGGCGTTCATGGATGCAGGGGCTACAACGTCCAACGTCTCGAGGGTGTCCGGCGGCAGCTTCTCTGGCGGGGCTGATGCAGGCACTGCCGCGAGGATCACCGGCGGCAGTGCCGGCGATGTCTGGGTTGATACGGGTTCCGGAAACTTTCAGATAATCACCGGCGGGGGCGGTGGCGGAAGCTTCGAGCTTACTGCTGTTGAAAGGTACCGGCATGACTATAACCAGGTGGCAAGGCAAGACAGCTTCGCTGCGCTTGCCAACACGGTGGAGCAGCTCCGCAGCGAGCTGCTCTCCACGACAGCAGCTTTAGAGTACATGGCCCAAAGGGTTATCGAACTCGAGTCCCACTGTTTTCCGAGGAACAATGAATAGAAGAAGATGCGTAAGTATTGGCTGCCCCACGAACAGCCTTCGGAACTCCGCCTGGTGCTTTGAATGTACGGCTGATCGCATACGCGCGACCCGCAGGGCCAAGCGCATCGCTGAGAGCGCGGCGAGGGCCACGTGCATCGCCGAGGGCGCTGCGACAGCCAGAAACATTCGGCGGCCGAATACGTCCGGCACGTCGCAGTCAAGCCCGAGCGCAGGCGAGTATTACAACGTGCAGTCCGGCACGGCGCAGTCAGGCCCGACCACAGGCGAGTATTACAACGTGCAGTCCGGCACGGCGCAGTCAGGCCCGACCACAGGCGAGTATTACAACGTGCAGACCCGCGACAACCTCACCGTGACCTTCTATACGGCGAACAGCTCGTCCTACACCGCGGCCCCCATTACCACCTGGACAACCATCCCGGCAGGCGCAACGGGCAC
>Ga0307377_10002519_pt1 | contig 21574 bp, 21 predicted proteins | sample TR3MG_FD_202535 | JGI IMG/M metagenome (GOLD analysis project Ga0307377, IMG submission 202535) | Soil microbial communities from Risofladan, Vaasa, Finland - TR-3 | ecosystem: Environmental > Terrestrial > Soil > Coastal area > Acid sulfate soil | place: Finland: Risofladan, Vaasa | collected...
TCGGAGTATTCCTTTCGTGCCTTGCAATGGACACATCAAGAAATACTCCGGTGGCCCGTCTTCATGACGGACCGAGGAAATTACACCACTTCAGGGGACGTCAACCGGAATTTCTCTAATCTCGGTTTCTGCTCATAGACAATACGTACTAGGGTAATCGTATGGCGAAGCCCGAGGACAGCAGAACCGGAGATCTCCTGAAACGAGCACGTGTCAGCGCCCGGCTGTCGCAGACCGATGTTGCACGTCGTGCGAGCGTCGCCCAAAGCGTGATCAGTGCATACGAGTCCGGCCGCAGGGAACCGTCGGTCTCGACACTCGAACGACTCGTACACGCGACGGGACACCGCCTAGTCCTCGAGTTGGAGCGTTCGAGTGATTACCCACCTGGACTCCCTGACACCCCTCTCGGTCGTCGGCTCCGCCAGCGCCGACGCTCGATACTCGCCTGTGCGGCGCGCCATGGTGCGAGCAACGTCCGCGTCTTTGGAAGCACTGCGCGGGGTGAAGATCAGCCCAATAGTGACGTCGACTTGGTGGTCGATTTGGATCGGAAGACCGGACTATTTGCGTTGGAAGCACTGCGCAGGGAACTCTCAGAGATTCTTGGCGTCTCTGTTGACGTTGCTCCTTCGGACAGCCTCCGACCTCGGGTTCGGGAAGAGGTTGAACGAGAGGCCATCCCACTATGAGCGCACGACACGACGAGGAGCGCCTCGCCGATATTGTTGACGCAATCACCGCAATCAGGAGCCACCTCACTCGTGGCGATCTTTCCGACGGACTCATTTTCGACGCCGTTCGGTTACGACTTATCGAGATTGGCGAGGCCGTTAAGTTGTTGGATCCCGAGCTCCTCGCGAGCGAGCCAGATATCAGGTGGTCTGACGCGGCCGGTATGCGAGACTGGCTGGCGCACCACTATTTCGACACATCTCGAGCAATCGTCGAAGCGACAATTGAGGAGGACCTTCCACCACTCGAGGCCGCTGTCCTGCAACTTGAAGCGCGGCTTGAACTCTTCAAGCAACACACACGCAACATTCAAAATCGCGAGAAGAATAATAGTCACGGGCTAGGCCGTTAGTGCACAGGAATCATCAGCACCGATGGCCGGGAATCGTCTGTTCCTCGACATCGTGAATTTTCGGTGGGCGCTGGGGGACTCGAACCCTCGACCTCAGCCGTGTGAAGGCTGCGCTCTAACCAGCTGAGCTAAGCGCCCGATACTCCGATGTTACCGCGTCGTCGCGTGTCCTTGGATTGCCGCGCGCAGTAGCCTTCACCTGTGCCAGAGAACCTCCAGGAAATGCCCGCCACCGAAGGCCGTCGGGGACGGACCAAACGTCCCTCGATGGTACCCCGCCAGGTGGTGCTCGGAATCGACAAGGTTGAGCAACCCATCAGCTTCATCGCCGGAGCCATCGCGCTGGTGCTCGCCCTCGTCATCAGTCCCCACCTGTTCAAGAGCACGTGGGTCACTGACACGCTCAAGCCGGGAAAATTGAACGCTTGTGTGAACGGCTACCACTTCGTCAAGTCATCCGGACTGTGTTCGCGAACCCGTCTCACCCATCCGTCCGACTGGGTTCCCCAGTTCTTGGAGATCCTGCTCGTCGGCCTCGCCATCTTGGCCTTTGCTTGGTGGCGCAAGCGCGCCGGCGTGGCCGTCAGCGCCCTATTCCTCGGCTTGGCCCTTGGTACCGTGGGCCTCCCCTTCCTCTTCCTTGGCGGATGGCTGATCATCCGTGCCCTGCGCCTGCAAAAGTACGGGGACGCGTCGTTTCGGGGCAGTTCGGCCCAAGCCCGCGAAATGGCGAAGGCCAAGAGGTCCAACCGTAAGACTTCGCGGCGAGACAACGTCGCTTCGGTCGCGACCCATGCCACCACGCCGCCCGCACCTTCGAAGCGCTACACGCCCAAACAAACTCCTCGTAAACGCTGATCGATGACCCGGCTCGGCCTTGACTACCCAACGAAATGGGGTCGTGGTTACTTGGCGCGGTTCGTTCGAGAACTGCTTCACCGTGGCTTTCTCGTCCCCTACACTTGCTACCTCTCCACCCTCGACGTCCGAGGTCTCGAGAATCTAACCGGGACTGGTCCTTTCGTCTTCGTAGCGAACCATACGAGCAACATGGACACCCCCCTCGTGATCGCTTCGCTACCCTCAAACCTCCGAAAGAGACTCGTCGTGGCGGCGGCCATGGACAATTTCTTCATGGAGAAGGGCAAGGCCTTTCGCACGGTGCTCATGTTCAACGCCATCCCGATCGATCGCCATCGCGTCAATCGGCGCAGCGCCCAATTGGCGCTTGAACTGGTGGAGGCTCACTGGAACCTTCTGATCTACCCCGAGGGTGGGCGAACTCCGGACGGGGAACTCCAAGAGTTCAAAGGTGGCGCGGCCTACTTGGCCGAACGGGCGGGAGCCACGGTGATCCCGACGTACATCCACGACGCCGGCCATCTACAGGGTCCCAAATACGCCAAGGCCCCCAAATTCACCACCGCTCCCGATCAACACCGCCACCACGTGATCGTCACGTTCGGTGCGCCGCTACGGGCCGAAACCGACGAGAACCTGCGTAAGTTCGGTGCGCGCATCTCGGGGGCCGTGGCCGAACTCGGGCGTCTCACGAGCGGCAACCCGGACTACGGCCGCCATCCTGACGCCGACTGAACACGTGCGCGTTGACGTGCCACTCGCTGCGAAGGGTTATCCGCGAGACAGTCGCAATGTCCGGCATCTCTCCTCATAGAGGAGGTCCGCGGCGGTGGCGAGGGGTGCCACGCTCTCTCCACTGACGTGCTCGAGCACCAGGTCTGCCATCCACGGATTCATCGCCAGGACCGGGCCATGTGCATAAGTCGCCCAGATATTCTTTGTTCGAAAACCGTCGGCCTGCCCGTCATTGCCCCGACCCATCCGGACTCGGCCGAAGGGCGCCACCCCCTCGCCCAACGTCGTCACGCCGCCGTGGTTCTCGAAGCCGACCATGGTCCGACCCCCGACGTCGGCGACCAGCTCACCGACCGAACGTTGCGTGCCGCGTCGAGTGACGACGTCGGCCAATCCGAGACCGGCGTACTCGTCGTCACCCTCCACGCTGAAGGTCCGACCCAAGATTTGCAGTCCCGCGCAGACCGCGACGACGAGGGCACCGTCGCGAACGTGCTCTCCAAAGGAGCTCGATGCGAGGAGGTCCGCCGCCAAGCGCTGTGGACCATCTTCCCCACCGCCGAGCAGGTAGACATCCGATGCCGGGACCTCGTCACCAGGGCCCACCGAGACGAGCGACGCCGAGAGACCCCGACGGACGGCTCGTTGATGGAGCACTAAGCCATTGCCGACGTCACCGTAGGTGCCGAGGAGCTCCGGATAGATCATCGTGATACGGATCATGGACTCGACCTCGCCAGCCAGTCGCTGAAGGCGGTGTAGTTGGCCAACAGACGCACCGGCTCGTCGCCGCTCTGGAGGTGTGACTCGTCGTTCACCACCACGAAGTCCACCCCGGCGTAGTCCAATCTCGTCGCCAGGTCGAGTCGGCGATCTCCGAGGCAGAACACGCGGTGGCCACGCAAGGACTCAAAGCCGACGTCGTACAGCCACGAAGGGTCCCGGCCATCGGCGATGCGCGCATTGATCGCGATCCAGACGTCCGAATCGTCGTAGGGAATGGTGGAAAGCATCGCGGTGAATCCGGCTGGATTCTTCGCGAGCAGGAGTCGAATGGCGTGCCCCTGCCAGTGACGAAGACTGAACCGGCCGGCCACGTTGTCGACCGCGTTGATACGACCGACCGCCTCAGTAGGCGAAACCCCGAACACCCCCAAGGCGGTGAGGGCCATGGCGGCGTTCGCGCGGTTGAACTCGCCGGGCATCGCCAACGCCAGACCCACCGTCACCCCGCCGATTGTCAGTTCATCGCCGAGCGCGGTAGTGATCACCTCCGGCCGGTGGAACCCGCACACGCACCGCCAGTCGGAGCCGTCGAATTCGATGACACCCGTGCACATTGGGCACGAGGTAGCGTCGGCGAGCCAGGTAGTCGGTACGTCGCACCAGAGCACCTGCGCAGCCCCCAGCGCGGCGTACACCACCAAGGGATCATTGGCGTTAGCGACCACGGTCATCGACCCGGCCCCAACATTGGCGAGAGCGGCCCGCCACCGCTCGGCCATCAGACGGACCTCGTTGGCGCGGTCCAACTGATCCCTTGAGAGATTCAGTAGGACAACCACCCGCGCCCGAGTGGCGCTGAGCACTACCGGGAGCCAGGCCTCATCGACTTCAAGCACCGTCTGCGGACTGGCGTCGGCGGAGAGTGCCGCCACGTGTCCAGCGGGCATATTGGCACCCGTGGCGTTCGTCGCAGTGCCCGGGCCCCAGCCGGCGACCACCATCGAGGTCGTGGTGGTCTTGCCATTAGTCCCACTCACCAGGACTATCGACCGATTACGGGACAAGGAGGTCAGGAGTCCCGGAGAGACTTGGAGGCCGAGACGCCCCCCGATCACGGTGCCCGAGCCTCGACCAGTCAATCGCGAGACGAAATTGACCCCGAGAACGACCAGTTTCGCGGTGTGATCGCGAATAGTCAGCCGGTCTCCCATGCAGGACACGCTAATTCAAGCCAGAAAACACAAAAGGGCCAACCGGGGGGGTGGTTGGCCCTTTTGCAAAACCAGTGCTTTGTCAATTGGGGGGAATTGAATGAAGCAGGCGATATCCATTATGCCGGTCCGGTGGCTATCTCGCAACAGAATATTCCAGATATCTGCCATCTGTATAGTTGATACATGGAAATCCGCCAACTTGAAGCATTGGTCGGCATAGCCGATCATGGAACATTCTCCGGGGCGGCCGACGCCCTCGGCACCGTGCAGTCGAACATCTCAAACCGTATCGCCCGTCTCGAAGCCGATCTGGGCGCCGAATTGGTCAACCGGTCTTCAGGGGCCCTGACCGAGTCGGGGGAGATCGTCGTGTTGCGAGCCCGCAGAATCCTCACCGAACTGAACGCGATCGCGTCTGACGTGTCGGAATTGAACTCCGATATCCGTGGGCAAGTCGCCCTGGGCATGATTGGCACGGCGGGTCGTTGGATCGTCCCGCTCATCCTCCAAGCACAACGGTCCACGTACCCACACATCGCCCTGCGCATCATCGAAGGCTCCAACTCGGTGATCGAGCCCCAACTCGTCAACGGGCGACTCGACCTCGCAGTCCTCGCCTGGCCAGTCAACGCCCCCGAACTCAGTGATGTCGAGCTATTCAGTGAGGACTTGGTGGTGATCGCCGACAAAGCGCATCCCCTCGCCCACCACCCGGGTCCACTCACGTTCGCCGACCTCGCCCACTATCAGCTGCTGCTCCCACTGGTGGGCACGCCGATCAGGCGCGAGATTGACGACGCCAGTCATGCCCAGGGCATCGACCTCCAGCCCATCGTCGAACTCGACGGACTTCGCACGATTGCGTCGCTGACATTTGACGGCCATGGACCATCGATCTTGCCAGCGACGATGCTCTCGACGCACCTGCGCGACAAGTTCGTGGCCCTGCACATCGAGCACATCGCCAAGCGTCGAGTGGTGCTGGCGAGCCGGCGATTTGGTTTCCCGGCTGCCCCGGTCCGAGCGATTGAGGCGCTCCTCGTTGACGTGGTGAAGAATGCGACCAACGTGCCCGACGGCGTCTATCTGCCGGGGCCCCGCCGGGTGCAAGGATCGGGTCGATGATTCGTCTCTCACCGTCGGACGCCGCTGCTCTCATCCAGCGCCGAGACCGGGCCTTCAAGAGACTCATCAGTGCTGTCGGGCCTCCCCCGCGCCAGCGCTCCGCGCCCGTGGATCAGCGTTTCGCGGCGCTGGTGCGGTCGATCACGTTCCAACTCTTGGCCACGAGGGCCGCCGAGACGATTCACGGACGTGTCGTGACGGTCTGCGGTGGTGACGTCAGTGTCGAGCGGGTCCTGCACGTCGGGCCCGAAGAGTTGCGTGCCGCAGGTCTCTCGGGATCGAAGGCCTCGGCCATGGTCGAACTCGCCGAAAGCGTCGCCTCGGGTCGCATCGCCCTCACTCGTCACGGCCGAATGACCGATCACGAAGTCATCCGCGACGTATCGGCGGTGCGCGGCATTGGGCCGTGGACGGCGCAGATGTACTTGATGTTCACGCTCGCACGACCCGATGTGTGGCCGAGCGGCGACTACGGCGTGCGCAACGGGTGGACCTTGCTGCACGGTCTCGACGAGACGGTGAGCGAGTCCGAACTGCGCGATGCGGGCGGGGCTTTCGTCGGTGTCCGCTCCGCGGTGGCCTGGTACTGCTGGCGCGCGGTCGAAGGTTAGATGCCGTGCGGATATCCTCGAGAGCATGCCCGAATTCTCCCTACAGAACTTCGAGCGTGACGCCCTCGACACGCTCCTTGCCTACGCCGCCATCCCGTGCCTCTCGCCCATGTACGACGCGGACTGGGAACAACACGGTGAAATCGAACGCGCCACTGAGTTGCTCGCGCAGTGGGCCCGTCAACGTCAAATCGCCAACTTCGACGTAGCGGTGCACCGCCTCGACGGTCGAACTCCGGTGATCGTCGTCACGGTCGACGCCACCGCGCCAGTCGACGGGACGGTCGTGCTCTACGGTCACTTGGACAAGCAGCCACCACTGGGCGAATGGTCGGAGGGGCTCGCCCCGTTCACTCCGGTCCGCCGGGGCGATCGCGTGTATGCCCGCGGTGTCGCCGACGACGGGTATTCGACCTTCGCCGCCCTCTTGGCGATCGAGGCCATGGAGGCCGAAGGTTTACTCCACGGCAGGTGTGTCGTGCTCATCGAGGCCAGTGAGGAGAGCGGCAGTCCCGACCTCGAGGCCCACCTCGACGCCCTTCGCGCCCACCTCGGCGACGTCGAGTTGATGATCTGCCTCGACTCGGGAGCACTCACCTACGACCGCCTCTGGGTCACCAGTTCGCTACGCGGCGTGCTCAACGTGGACGTGCGGATCGACGTGCTCGAGCTGGGTCAGCACAGCGGGTCGGCGAGCGGCGTCGTGCCCTCGTCATTTCGTATCCTGCGCCTGCTGCTCGACCGCATTGAGGACCCGACAACTGGCGAGATTCGCCTGCGTGAGTTTCACGCGACGATCCCCGTTGATCACGTCGAGGCCGCGACCGCGACCGCCGAGGAGTTCGGGGACATCGTGGCACGCGAACTTCCCTTCGTCGACGGGCTGACCTTGATGGGCGACAGCGCCGAGGACCGGATTCTCCAGCGCACCTGGGCACCAACCCTCTCGATCGTCGGCATTGGTGGAGCGCCCGATCCCTCCATCGCCGGCAATGTCCTTCGACCCTGGACGACCGCGGTGCTCTCCTTGCGCCTGCCCCCGAGCGTCGACGCCGAAGTGGCCAAGTCCGCTCTCGAACGAGCGCTCACTGTCGACGTGCCCTACGGCGCTCGCGTGACCTTGTCGTCGTGGAACGTTGGTGACGGTTGGGTGGCTCCACCGATTACGCCCTGGTTGCGCTCAGCGCTGGATGAGGCCTCGATCGGGGCCTTCGGGCGCGCACCCGGATTCACCGGCGAAGGTGGCTCCATCCCGTTTCTCGCCGCACTCGGCCAGCGCTTCCCAGGCGTCCAGTTCGTGGCGACCGGCGTCCTTGGACCCCACTCGAACGCCCACGCCATCGACGAGATGCTGGACCTGCCCACTGCGGTCGGTATCGTCAATTCGGTCATTACCGTATTGGGTGCTTACGCCCAGCACAAGAGGAGCGCATCATGAGTCAACCCGTCGACCTCTGGGTTGACCCCGCGTGCCCGTGGGCTTGGATTACCTCACGCTGGTTGCTCGAAGCGGCCCAGGTACGCGACCTCGACGTTCGCTTCCACGTCATGAGCCTGTCCGTACTCAACCACGGGCGCGACTTGCCCGAGGAATACAAGGAATTCCTCGACAAGGGCTGGGGGCCGGTACGCGTGCTCATCGCCGCCCGCGAACGACATGGCGAACAGGTGATCGAACCTCTGTACTCGGCCATGGGCACTCGCCGGCACGTACGCGGCGAACAGGACTTTGACGCCATCATCCGCGGCGCTCTCGCCGACGTCGGCCTCGAACCCGACCTCGCGGACGCGGCGTGGTCGTCCGACTTCGACGAGGCCCTCAGACGGAGTCATCACGAAGGTATGGACCCGGTGGGTGAGGACGTGGGGACGCCGGTGATTCACGTCGACAAGGTCGCCTTCTTCGGACCCGTCATCACCCCCGCCCCCAAGGGCGAGGCCGCGGGTCGCCTCTTTGACGGCGTCCTCGCGGTCGCCAGTACCCCCGGCTTTTACGAAATCAAGCGAACCAGAATCGAAGGACCTTCTTTCCTATGACCGAACAGCAACTCTCCACCGGATTTCCCGTGTACGTGGCGGGCAGCACCGACGCCAAGCGTGCCGTCATCGTGATTCAAGAGGCCTTCGGAGTGAACTCCCACATTCGCGGCGTCGCTGACCGATTCGCCGAAGCCGGTTTCTTCGCGGTCGCCCCGCACCTGTTCCACCGCGACGGCTCGCCCGAGATCGCCTACGACGACTTCCCGTCGGCGATGAAGTACATGGCCAATCTCAACAAGGACGGGCTGGCCAACGACCTGAAGGCCACGACCGACTTTCTCGCGACCCTCGGGTATGCGTCGGCCAACGTTGGCATCGTCGGGTACTGCATGGGTGGCACCGTGACGTTCTACGCCGCCACGACCGGCACCGTCGGCGCGGCCGCCAGCTTCTACGGCGGCGGTGTCGAGACGGGTCGTTTCGGACTGCCTTCACTGATCGACTTGGCCCCGTCGCTGCGGTGTCCGTGGCTCGGCCTCTACGGCGACCTGGACGCCGGTATTCCGATCGAGCAGGTCGAGAAGTTGCGCACCGCCGCGGCCGCCAGCGGACAGAGCACCGACATCATCCGGTACGCCGACGGCGACCACGGATTCCACTGTGACGGACGGCCCCAGGTCTACAACGAGACTGCGGCGACCGACGCCCACCAGAGAACTCTGGACTTCTTCCGGGCCACCCTCACCGACAAGTAGTCAACTGCGCGGGACGTCCTTCCAGGCGACGTCCTTGTCATTGCGAGGTTCGCCCGCGAGCCCGAGTACACGCTCGCCGATGATGTTGCGCATCACCTCACTCGTGCCGCCCTCGATTGAATTGGCCCGCATGCGGATGAAGGCCTTGCGCAGGTCTCCACTGGCCATCGCTGTCTCGGTCGGGCGGACCATCGGGTACTTCGACCCATAGAGCATGCCCTCCGCGCCCATGAGGTTCACGCACAGTTCGCTGGTGCGCTGATTCTCCTCCGCGAAGGCCAATTTCGCGACGGAGCCCTCCGGGCCGGGGGTGCCGGCCTTGCGCAAATCGCTGGCACGCCAATTGGTCAGTCGACCGACCTCGTTGCGGACCCAGGCCTGCATGAGTTCACTGCGCACCGCCAAGGCGTGAGCGTCGTTGCGACCGGACCAGTTCTTCTGCCAGACCTTTACCGCCTCACCAATGAGGCCCGAGCCGCGAGGAGGTACGGTGCCACCGATGGAGACACGCTCGTTCATCAGCGTCGTGATCGAGACTCCCCAGCCCTCACCCACGCCACCGAGTCGTTGGGTGTCGGGTACGCGCGCGTCGCTGAAGAAGCACTCGTTGAACTCCGCCTCGCCCGTCGCCTGGTAGAGCGGCCGCACTTCGACCCCCGGCGCACGCATGTCGACGAGGAAGGCCGTGATGCCGCGGTGCTTGGGTACGTCGGGGTTCGTGCGCGCGATGATCAGACCGAAGGCCGATTGGTGCGCGAGCGTCGTCCAGACCTTCTGGCCGTTGAGTACCCACTCGTCACCATCGCGCTCGGCTCGAGTGGCGAGGGCCGCGACGTCCGAGCCGGCGCCGGGCTCGGAGAACAACTGGCACCAGATCTCTTCACCGGTGAACAGCGGCCGCAAGAAGCGCTGCTTCTGCTCGGGCGTACCGTGAGCGGCGATGGTTGGTGCGACCATGCCGTAGCCAATGACGTTGCGGCCAGCCGCAGATGGGGCACCCAGTTTCGAGATGCGCCGCAACACGTAGAGTTGCTCGGCCGGGGTGGCACCGAGTCCGCCCTCGCCCACGGGGAAATGGGCCCACGCAAGTCCCCGATCGAACTGGGCGCCGAGAAACGTCACCGGGTCGGTCGACGCCGGGGGGAACTGGGTGACCAGATCCTCGATCAACTGGTCAATCTCAACTTCAGTGGTGGCCATGGTGCTCCTTCTGCGTGGATGCTGTTTCGAATACTAGGCAGTGCGGCGACTCCATCCCGGCTACCCCGTCCCGGCCATTGAAGAGTGGGCTAGAAATGGTTCATGAGAACCCCCCGCATCCTCGCCACGTCCGGCGGCTTCGTCCCCGGCCCGGTGCAGCAAACGGCTCGACTCGGTTCCATGCTCCTCGACGCACTCTCGATGACCGAGAAAGTCCGTCCGAAAGTGTGCCTGGTCTACACCGCCAGTGGGGATCCCGCCGACTACTACGCCATGTCGTACGAGGCCTTCGGCGCTGCGGGCTGCGACGTCACCGAATTGAAACTGTTCCCCCAACCTTCTGCGGACCCCGAGGATCGACTCTGCTCGAGTGACCTCGTTTGGGTCGGGGGTGGGTCCGTCGCCAACCTGCTCGCGCTGTGGCGTCTACACGGCGTGGATTGGGCCATGCGCGCTGCGTGGGAGCGCGGTGTCATCCTCAGTGGCGTATCTGCAGGCAGTCTCTGCTGGCACGTCGGGGGCACGACCGACTCCTTCGGTCCGACCCTCCAACCCGTGACCAACGGACTCGGACTGCTCCCCTACGCCAACGGAGTCCACTACGACTCCGAGGCTCAGCGGCGGCCGCTACTACACCAACTCGTCGCTGACGCCACCCTGCCCCCGCTCGCCTACGCGACCGACGACCACGTGGGCATCTGGTACGAGGGAATCGAGGCGACCTCCGTGGTGGCGGACATGGCGATCGAGTCGGGGGGTCCCGGCGCCTACCGTGTCGAGCTCGTCGACGGCGACGTCTTCGAGACCAAGGTCGAAGTTGGAGACAATTTCGCCTAGTGGACCGCGCGAGTACACGAGGTCGTGTTCTTTCTCACAGCGCTTCGGGGAACCGTGCGCACGAGTAGGTTTGATGGGTCGTCGAGGGACCCATCCCGGCTGCCCGCGACGACGAGAAAGCGACTTACTCGATGATCATCGCCACCGCCGCACTGACCAGTGTCCTGGCGGTCATAGCTCCGGTCTTGACCATCTTCCAGAGTGGGGCCCAGGCACAGCGCATTCGCCGCACCGGCGCCCGCGGCGTCTCGCTCGCCACCTGGCTGCTGTCGGTCTTCGTCGCCCAGACCTGGCTCTGCTACGGCTTCGTGTTCCACGTCCCCGCCGAAGTCTGGGCCAACGTGCCCGCCATGTCCGTGGCGCTGGTGGTCGCTTATCTGGCCGCCAAGAGCCAGGGGCAACTCTTGCGTAGCGTGGGCGCCTACGTGGCCCTGCTCGCGGTCACCGTCGCCGCCACCTGGACCGGATCATCGGCGCCGCACCACTGGATCCTCTCCGACGTCTCGGTGATCAGCTCCGTGGTGATCTACGTACCCCAACTCGTGCTCGTGATGCGCTCGAAGGACCTCACGGGGGTCTCGGCGATCAGTTGGTTCCTCGCGTGCCTGACCGCGGCGAGCTGGCTCGTCTACGGCTTGCTCATCCACCAACCGGCCGTCGCCCTACCGAGCTTCGTGATGTTACCCGCGGCGATGTACATTCTCGTGGGCGTCCTGCGCCACCGCGTGAAAAACGACCCCGCGCGCGGACTTCAGGCTCCGATCATCGAGTAGCGCAAGTCAGCTCCCGGGTCGGGGCAGCGCCGAACGCACCTCGTCGATGCGCTGGGTTAACTCCCTCGCCCGCTCCAGCGCATCGCTCGAGCCGCATTCGTTGAGCCAGTTGGCGAACATCAGGTAGCCGTCCTGGGTGAGCACGGACTCCGGATGGAACTGGACTCCCTCGAGGGGCAGGGTGCGGTGGCGGAGCCCCATGATCAGACCGTGGGAACGAGCGGTCACCTCGAGCTCGGGCGTCAAGCCCTCCTCTTGGACCACGAGTGAGTGGTATCGACCGGCGACCAGCGATTCGACGACGCCAGTGAAGACCCCGCGATTCTCGTGTTCCACCAGGCTCGAGCGACCGTGCAGCAGCTCCGGTGCTCGCGACACCGTGCCACCAAAGGCTTCGGCGAGGGCCTGGTGGCCGAGGCATACCCCGAGCATGGGCAGGCGCTGCTCAGCGCAGTATCGGATGATATCGAGACAGTTGCCGGCGGCGCGTGGGTGTCCGGGGCCCGGAGAGATGAGCACGCCGTCGGGTTCCATCGCCACTACATCGGCGACCCCCACCTCGTCATTGCGGCGCACGATGACGGTGGCGCCGAGTTCGCCCAGGTACTGGACGATGTTGTAGACGAAGGAGTCATAGTTGTCGACGACGAGGATGGTCAAGGTGCGCTCCATTGAACGGAATCCTACCGGGCACCGAGTCTGGACCACGACTGAGTAAGTAGCATTCCGCCATGGAAACGATCGATCTGCCGACACTGCTCGAACTCATCGATCAGGGGTACAACGTCATCCCCCTCGCCTCGACGCTGCAACTGGACCGCGAGACCCCGGTCTCGCTCTATCAGCGTCTCGGCGCCCGGGCGGTCTTCCTGCTCGAGAGCGCGGCGCTCGGCGAGGCGACGGGTCGGTACTCGTTCATTGGCCTCGATCGACGGTGGCGCGTGACGACCGACGGCGAGCAGACTGTCGTCGAAGGCGTCGCCATCGACCCGATCGATCGTTCGCCGCTGCACGTGCTGCGTGAACTGCTGGGGCGCTACCGTGCCTACACTCCGCGCACGCTGCCGGACTTCTTCGGCGGCGCCGTCGGCTACGTCACCTACGACTACGTGCGACGCCTCGAGCGACTCCCGCGAGCACGGACCGCCGACATGTGGCCCGACGTTGACTTCTCCTTCCCGGGTGCGGTCCTCGTCTGCGACCACGTTCGCCATTCGACCACCGTTGTCGTCAACGCCATCGTCGAGTCCGGTGAAGACCCCACCGCCGTCTACGCCACGGCGACGAAACGTCTCGGCGAGATCGTCGACCTACTGCTCGGTCCGGCCCCGGTCAGTGACCCGGCCACCGAGCGTCTGATTGCGACCGCCCCGGCCCAGCAGTCGAACATTGACGTGCGAACCCTCGCCTCGTCGATCTCCAACTTCAGCGCCGACGCCTACGGGCGAGTGGTCGAGGCGGCCAAGGAACACATCTTCGCCGGCGACATCTTCCAGGTCGTGCCGAGCCAGCAGTTCCGCCGCGCCAGCGACGTCAATCCGCTGACGCTCTACCGCGTACTGCGCTCGCTCAATCCGTCGCCGTATATGTACCTGCTCGATTCGGGCGACAGCCAGATCGTCGGCGCCTCACCCGAAATGCTGATGCGAGTGCACGACGGCCTCGTGAGTACCCGTCCAATCGCCGGCACCCGGGCCCGCGGGATGAGTGAGGCCGAAGATCAGGCACTCGAGAGCGAGTTGCTACACGACGACAAGGAGATCGCCGAACACGTCATGCTCGTGGACCTCGGACGCAATGACATCGGTCGCGTCGCCGAACCGGGCACCGTGCGCGTTGAACGACTCGCCCACGTCGAGCGGTTTTCACACTTGATGCATCTCGTGTCTCAAGTCAACGGAACGCTGAGATCCGGCCTCGACGCGTTCGACGCGTTCGACGCCCTCTTCCCCGCCGGAACCCTGACCGGCGCGCCGAAGGTACGCGCGATGGAACTCATCGACGAGTTCGAACCGGTGTTCCGCGGCCCCTACGGCGGTGCGGTCGGTTACTTCTCACTCTCGGGCAACGCCGACTTCGCCATCACCATCCGCACGGTATCGCTACGTCGAGGCGTCGCGACGGTACAGGCCGGGGGTGGTGTGGTGGCCGACAGTCAGCCGGAGTTCGAGTATCAGGAGTGCATCAATAAGGCGTCCGCGCCGCTGCTGGCCCTGGAGATAGCGGACCCTTCGCCGTCGTAGCGTCGTAGCGTCGTAGCGACGCGCGGATCACTGATCGCGGCGTCGACGACGTCGCGCGCCCTCACCGGACACATCGCGACCAGCAACGTCGATGGTGATCGCCCGATAGGACTCGAGGCGTCGCGCTGGAAGACGACCTTCGCGCACCGCAGCTTCGACCGCGCAACCCTCGTCGCCATCGTGCGCGCAGTCGCGAAACCGGCAGGCGGCGCTCAACTCGGTGATGTCGGCGAATGCTTCGTCGAAGCCGGCCTGATTGACGGTGAGGTCCAGCAGGCGAACCCCGGGAATGTCCAGTAGCACCCCACCGCTCGACAGTCGATAGAGGCGTCGCGTCGTCGTCGCGTGTCGCCCCTCGCCGCCCCGGCTGATCGTTCGGGTCACCTCACTCGTGCCCTCGAGGGCGTTCAGCAGCGAGGTCTTACCCGCACCAGAGGCGCCGAGCAGGACTGCCGTCACCCCCTCGGTCAGCAGTGCGCGTAGGTCCTCGATGCCCTGTCCGCTGGCGGAACTCGTCGACAGCACGAGAACGTCGGGCACGGCGGCCCGTGCGGCCGCGATCTCATCGCCCAGATCAGACGTGGCGTCGGCCTTCGACAGCACCACGACCGGACGGGCGCCGCTGTCGAACGCCATGACCGCGAGTCGTTCGAGCATCAGGAGGTTGAGCCCGCGATTCACCGGCACCACCACGAGCACGACGTCGACGTTGGCCGCCAGCGACTGCATCTCCTTGGCGTACGGACGAGGGCGCCGCAACAGCGACCGTCGCTCGGCGACCTCGATGATCAGCCCGTCACGGATCCCAACCCAAACGCCGGCCACGGGACGCAGGTTGAGGTGAGTGGCGAATTGGCAGGTGCTGGTGACCTCACGGCCCTCGGCGCCACACCAGATCACCTCGGCGGTCGTGCCGTGGACGATGCTGACCCGGCCCGGGTGACCACCGACCACCAATACGGTCGAGTCACCCAACCCCAAGGTCGCGAGAACCCGTCGGACCAGAGGGTCGAGGGATGGCTGAGGCGGCGAATTGTTCAAGAATTCCTGTCGTCGGGTTCGAACTCAAGATACTCAATTGATCGGCGTGCCGGTACGCGGGCCGTCCCGACCACATTCGACGTGTGACGAGACGAGCGTGCATCCTGCCGCGGGTACTGCGCGAATCTCCGGCAAGTCGCGCGAATCCTCGTGGCCCGCCGCCCTGCGTGCCAAGATGTCGCGGTGAATAGAGCCGGTTGGAAATCGCGATGGCATGAGCACCCCGGGGTGCGCTCGGGTAGTGACCTCACCTTTGGAGAGCGTGCAGCTGACCGGATGCGTTCAATCATGGGTTCGTGGCCCTTCGTCTTCGGTTTCTTTGCGGCCATGGCCCTTTGGGTCGCCACCAATACGCTGCTCATCGAGCGGGTGCTGCACCACCGGGCGTTCGATCCTTACCCCTACATCCTCTTGAACCTGTTCCTCTCGATGCTCGCAGGCGTTCAGGCGGCCGCACTCTTGATCGCCGCCAAGCGCACCGACGCGATCGCCTCTGAGATCGCGCTACACACCGTGACCAACACCGATGACATCAAGGAACTGCTCAAGGAGAACACGGAACTGACTCTCGAGGTCAAGCGCAATACCGACCTGCTCGAGGAGATTCACCGGCACTTAAGTGCCATCAGCCCCACCGCCGGTCGCTTCGGACCCGGGGATTCTCTCGGCCCCAGCGACTGATCAATCGTCAGATTGAAGCTGGACCGCAAGACCCGTATCCAATCAGCGAGAAGCGCCGGTGGCGACGATCGTTGTGATATGGGGGTCGGAAGTGCCGGTGAACTCTTCAGAACTTCTTATCTTCATCTCGTGTTTCCTTCACGGATCCGTTGATCTCGAGCCGTAGAGTAGAGCCGTTCGCGAGCCGTCGTCGACGAGCGTTGTACGCCTTCGACGGACCCCCAACGTAACCAGGAGAGCGATGTACCCACAGCCCCGCCGCCGAATCACCGCCATCGGAGCAGCCTTCGCCACCGCGTTGGCCCTCGTCTTCTCCTCACTCACGGTCCTTGGCTTCGCGTCCAGCGCTAGCGCGGCGACCACGGACGTCTTCTACCTCGACATCGGAGCCTCGGTCTCGGTCGGCGTGCAGCCGACCCCGACCGCCCCCCAAGGTCGGCCCACCGACCGCGGCTATGCCAACCGTCTCGTGAGTCTCGAGGCGGCCAAGGGCGTCACCCTCCACCTCACCGAGTTAGGTTGCCCGGGCGAGTCCACGACGACCATGATCACCGGTGGCGACAGGTGCTATCAGGCACCCGACAACCAACTCACCGACGCCGTGACCTACCTGCAGGCCCACCACGATCAAACGGGTCTGGTCACGCTCGACCTCGGATTCAACGACATCGTCGCCTGCCTGCGTGGGGCGAGCGTCGACATGACGTGTGTGAATCAGAACCTCGCCCTCTTGGCTCGGCAACTGCCCCAGATCATCTCGACATTGAAGGCCGCAGCCGGACCGAACGTCACTTTCATCGGTCTGAATCACTACAATCCCTACACCGCCCGGGCGCTCCTGGGCGCCAAGGGTATCCAGTTCGCCCAGGACAGCACTGCGGTGCTGCGCCAGTTGAACGACTTGCTCCAGCAGATCTACGCGTCGTACGCGGTGCCCATGGCCAATGTGGTCCGGGCCTTCAATTCCGACGCTCGACAAGGTTCCAAGAGTCGTTTCATGCGCTCGATGCCGATCAACGTGCAGGAGGCCTGCAATTTGACCTGGATGTGCCGATCCGGGCACTACGGACCGAACCTGCATCCGAACAATGCGGGCTACGAGGCGATTACCGACGCGATCGCCACCCTTCTGCCGAAGTGGTGAACGGTTATCCCAGTGTCCGTGGACACCACTCGGCAGTCACTGTAGCGCGGTCCGCGTCGTCAAATGGCGCGGACCGCAACTTCAAGTCACGCCTAAATCAAACGTAGAACCCGCCAGACGGGGCCTTCACCCACTTACTCGCCGACAACCTCCAACGGTCCGTCGCCAACGTCACCTCGCAACGAGGACTCGGAGGCCGTGCGTCGGGGACGCAAGGACGCCCACGAAGCCCGGCTGCGTCCGGTGACCGCTCGCGCCACCGGTGTACGCGCCATGAGCGCAGTGAAGACGACTCCCAAGAGGTAGACGATCACCAGCGCGATCGGCGTCACAATCGCCCACGATAGGTGAGGAACGAAACTATGACGCAATCGCAGCAGCATCGGAATCCAGAGCAGCTGTGACAAATAGACCCCGTAGGAATTGTCTGACCCGGACTGGACGATGGCCCGCAGCCGCACCGTGCGTTTCGGTGACACCAGGTAGACGCCGAACAGGTACACGCAGATGATGGCGCCGACGTTGTATGGCACCACCATGGGAGAGAAGACGTAACTCCCGGACTTCAGATAGTTGGGCAGCCATGAGAAGCGTCCCGCGTAATTGAGCCACTCACCCACCGCGGCGCTCGCCAAGGTGAAGATCACGATCAGCTTCGCGTGCGCGATGATCCAATCGTGGACGACGTCGAGGTGCATGGCGACAATGACCCCGCCGACCAGATATATCGGATACGAGAAGACGAGCCTGGTCTGGACAGCGCCGCCCAGGTGGTGGGCCATGCTCGGAAAACTCACCAGCACGCCGAAGGCCAATTGCCAGACCACCGCACCGATGAAGATGCGCACGTGCCAGCGGGGAAAGCGGCGGACGAAGGCGAGCAGCAGCGGGAACAGGATGTAGAACTCCATGATCACGATGAGGAAATAGAGATGGTAGTAACCCGTCCACAGGAGGTGCAGAAAGTGGTGGAGCCCGGCGATCGTCGCCACTTGGGTGCCCGAAAAAGAGTAATAGGGGAAATTCGACGACGGACTTGCGCTGATGAAGAAGTAGTAGATCACCGTCCAGGTGAGATACGGCCATCCCACCGAGATGAACCGTCGCTTGAAATAGGAACGTAGGTTCATCTGCTTGGTGTCGCGGTAGCTGAAGGCCAACATGCAGGCCGACACGAAGAAGAACGCGTCGCGTGAGAATCTCGTGAGCATCAGCAGACCGGCGACGGTCGCGCTGGTCGCGAGTGGCGCGAAGAAGACCAGCGTGTGGGTCGAGATGACCGCCGCCTGCTTCACCGGACGCATGGCGTCGATGTGGTCGAGTCGCTTTCGGGTGCCCTTGACGGGCTCGACGGGAATCGCACTCATAGGTGATCACGGAGTGGTCGTCGCGTCAACGCGCACGCCCAGACGGTTTTGTGGGGCCGTTTCACGCCACGTCCGCACGGGCGATCACGACGACGGCTTCGCTGGTGAGGGACTTCTTTTGAATCTTGCCCGTCGCGTGGAGCGGCATCTGCTCGATAATCACGATCTCGACCGGTCGTCGGGACCGGTCGAACGCGGCGGTCACGGCGTCACGCACGTCACGGATCAGCGCGTCGAGTTGCCCGGCGATCAGGGGATCCACCGACGAGTGCGCTTGAATATAGAGTGCGGGCACCTGCCCGAAGACCTCGTCGGCCATCGCGATCACCGCGGCATTGCCCACGCCCTTCACGTTGAGTACGACTTCTTCGATCTCACGAGGAAAGATCTTCTCCCCGCTCCGGTTGATCACGTCGTCGCGCCGTCCCACGAGGAACAGGTACCCGTCAGAGTCGAGGTAGCCCAGGTCACCAGTGCTCAGCCATCCCTCCTCGTCGAAACGATCATTGAGGGCATCGGACTCGTACCGCTCGATCACTGACGGACCCCGGATTTCGACTTCGCCGACCACCGGATCGTCTCCGCCACCGCCATCGCCATCATCAATCGGACGAATTCGCAACTCGACGCCGACTGGTCGTCCCACCGAGCCGACTTTGCGTGGTCCCGCCAAGGGATTAGCGCAGATCTGACTGGCGGCCTCGGTCATCCCGTAGGTCTCAATCACCGACAGACCAGTGGTCTTCTCGAATCGGTCCAGTACCGATGGTGCCAATGGAGCCGACGCGGACCGGACGAATTGGACTCGACTGGGCACCACCTCACCTTCGCGCAACGTGGCGAGTCGAGCAATGATCGCCGGCACGGCGTTGATCCAAGTCGCCTCCACCCGATCCACCGTCGCCCAGAAGTCCGTCCGGTGGAAATGGTCGTCGAGCACGATCGACGACCCGGCCACGAGGGTCGAGAGCACCGCGACGACTTCGGCATTGATATGCCAGAGCGGCAATGGGTTGAAGCCTCTCGACGCGATATTGAGCTCGTTGTGGCGTGCGATGAGGGCAGCGGCGTGAAGGAGTTGCTGGTTGCTTAGTAGCACCACCTTCGGAGCGCCCGTCGTGCCGGACGACGCGAGCACAATGCCACCATTATCGGCGACTGGTCCGAAGGTGAGCGTCACCGTGGAGGCGAACGACGTCCCCTCGGGCGACAGGGCGATCCAGTCAAGTTGGACATCGGCGGGTGCATCGCGGTCACTCACCACGCCACGAAGGTGCAGGTTCACCAGTCGGGCGTCCAGCGCCTGACTAGACAGGTCGCCCAGGGCCGGATCGAGCGGCGCAACCCATACGCCATTCGCGAGCAGTCCGATGAACGTCGTCGCGAAATCAACTGGATCGGCGATGAGCAGGCCGACGCGGTCGCCCGGTGCTACTCCCAGTCGGGCCAGTCGCCCACGCCACTCCTTGGCACGCAGGGCCAATTCGAGGTAGGTGACCACGCGGCCCGATCTCGCCGAAACGAGATACTCGGAACCACCCATCTCACGCGCGCGCCGCTCTACCATCTCCTCAAGAATCCCGGGGGCAGTCACGCTAACTGACTGTTTCGCCATAGAACGAAGTTAGTTCACCTTGCGGACGCCTCCGTCACCACCACCGTCGTACCGATCTACTGCACGCCTCAACCGTGGGAATGACCCAATCGCCGACGACATCGGCCAAGGCCGCCGGAACTGACCACATCGTGGCAATTCAACCGACCTTCGATCAATCGGTCCTCAACCACACGGACTTGACATTCAGAAACTCATCGACTTGGTGCACACCGCCCTCGCGTCCGTAGCCGCTCATCTTGTAGCCCCCGAATGGGACTGCGGGGTCCATCAGGTTGTAGCAGTTCACCCACACCGTGCCCGAACGGATGGACTTGGCGAGGTGGTGCGCCCGACCAACGTCGCGGGTCCATACTCCGCTCCCGAGTCCGAAGGTCGTGGCATTGGCCCGACGCAGCACGTCGTCCACATCGTCGAAGACGGTGGCCGAAACGACCGGTCCGAAGATTTCCTCGCTCGCGACCCTCATGTCGTCACGGACATCCGTGAAAATCGTGGGTGCTACGAAATATCCCTTGGCGTACTCCCCATCGGTGAGTTGGACCCCACCCGAATAGACCGAAGCCCCTTCGTCGCGACCGACGCGGAAGTAGCCGGTCACCCGTTCGAGTTGCGTGGCCGACACCAGCGGACCGAGCTGCGTCTCCAGATCGAGCCCATTGCCGATTTTCAGCGCACTGGCGACTTGGGCCACGCGGGCGACGAAGTCATCAAAGATTGGTCGCTCGACGAACAGCCGGGTGCCCGCGCTGCACACCTGGCCGGAGTTTCCAAAGGCCGCCATCGCGGCTCCTTCGGCGGCGCGGTCCAGATCGGCGTCAGCGAAGACGATGTTCGGTGACTTGCCACCGAGTTCCAGGGTCACTCGCTTCAAGTTCCCGGCCGACGCACGCAGGATCTCCTGGCCAGTGGCTGTCGAACCGGTGAACGCGATCTTGTCCACGTCGGGGTGGGCGGCGAGCCGCGCCCCCGCGACCTCGCCCCGACCCGGCACGACATTCACGACACCGGCGGGTAGGCCGGCCTCCAACAACATTTCACCCAGTAGCAACGCGCTGAGTGAAGCCTCCTCGGCCGGCTTCAGGACAACGGTGCAGCCAGCCGCGAGGGCGGCTCCCACCTTCCAGATGAAGGCGATGTGGGGGTTGTTCCACGGAATGATCGCGCCCACCACTCCCACGGGCTCCTTAACCGAATACGTGAGAAAATCACCGGGAATCGAATTCTCGATCGTGTCGCCGCGAAGTGCCGTGGTGAGGCCGGCATAGAAGCGCATCATGCCGACCGAGCGACGACGGTTGCCCATTGTGCGCGTTAGTGGCATTCCCATGTCGAGGGTGTCGAGGCGGGCGATCTCCTCGTGTCGCGACTCGACCATGTCGGCGAAGCGACTCAGGATGGTCTGACGGTCGAAGGGCTTCATCTTCCCCCACGGACCCTCGTCAAAGGCCAGCCGGGCCGCGGCGACCGCGAGGTCGACATCGTGTGCATCACCTTCGGCGACCAGCGCCAGACGTTCTCCAGTCGCGGGATTCAGTGATTCGAAGGTACGACCTGACGAGGCATCTACCAGATGTCC
>Ga0307377_10002522_pt1 | contig 21552 bp, 19 predicted proteins | sample TR3MG_FD_202535 | JGI IMG/M metagenome (GOLD analysis project Ga0307377, IMG submission 202535) | Soil microbial communities from Risofladan, Vaasa, Finland - TR-3 | ecosystem: Environmental > Terrestrial > Soil > Coastal area > Acid sulfate soil | place: Finland: Risofladan, Vaasa | collected...
ATGGAGGAGCACGGAGCCCTGGGCTACCCCGTCATCGCCGTCAACGACGCCAACACGAAGCACTTATTCGACAACCGGTATGGAACTGGCCAGAGCACGATCGACGGGATCCTGCGGGCGACGAATGTCCTGCTGGCCGGACGCCATTTCGTCGTCTGCGGCTACGGCTGGTGCGGCCGCGGGGTGGCGATGCGGGCGAAGGGCATGGGCGCCATCGTTGCCATCTGCGAGGTCGATCCGCTGCGCGCGCTCGAAGCGGCGATGGACGGCAATCTGGTCATGTCGATGGCCGAGGCGGCGAAGTGGGGCGAGGTGTTCGTGACTCTGACCGGCGACTGCTCGGTGCTGCGCAAGGAGCACTTCGAGCTGATGGGCGACGGCGCCATCGTCGCCAACTCGGGGCACTTCGATATCGAGATCGACATTCCGGCGCTGCGGGAGCTGTCCACGTCGGTGCGGCGGGTGCGCCCGATGGTGGATGAGTTCACGCTCGGCGACGGGCGCCGCATCTACCTGCTGGGCGAGGGTCGGCTGGTGAACCTCGCGGCGGCGGAAGGCCATCCGCCGAGCGTGATGGATATGAGCTTCGCCAACCAGGCGTTCACCGCGGACTATCTCGCCAAGAACGGGAAGTCGCTCGACAAGCGCGTGTACAACGTCCCGCGGGAGATCGACGAGGAAGTGGCGCGCTTGAAGCTCGCTTCGATGGGGATCGAGATCGATACGCTCACGCCGGAACAGCAGAAGTACCTGGCCGATTACCAGACCGGTACGTAGCCGTATCCCGAACGGGGGTAGCGTATGGAGGCGCTGGGTGCGTCCGTAGCGCACATCGGACCGGTCGGAGCCGCGGCCGCCGCGGGCATCGCCTTCCTCATTGCGTTCCTGACGCCCTATCTCGCGGGCGATCGCCTGCGCCGGCTGGCACTTCAGGAGTCCGAGCCGGGCGTGAGGCCGCGGCGGCAGTGGGCGATTTCTGGGCTGAGCATCACGCTGGCGTTCTCCCTTCCGCTCCTGCTGTTCGCCGGTGACTCCCTAGAGGTGCGCGCGGCCGTGGTGCTGGCCGTCTGCGGCGGGATCGCGGGACTGCTGAACGACCTCTTCGCCTTGCGGAAGGTCGTGCTTCTGCTGATGGCCCTCGCTATCGCCGCCTCGGGAGTCGCGCTCGGCGCGGTCGTGACCGAGATCAAGCCACCTTTTACCACGCATATGGTCCAGCTCGGGGCGTGGTCGATTCCGGCGAGCATGGTGTGGCTGCTGGCGGTCGCCTACGCGGTGATCCTGCTCCGGAGGCTGCCCGGCCTGACGGCGGGGGTCGTAGTGATGGTGTCGGCGACGTTCGGGGCAGCGGCGCTCGCCGTTGGAGGGTCTCGGTCGGCGCCGGCGGCGGGAGTGATGGGGCTGGTGATGGCGGCGGCGGCGGCGGGGGCGCTGCGGCGCGACTCTCCCATGCCGGGAAGCAGCGCCCACTGGTCGATGGGGTTCGCTCTGGCCGCGATCACGATGCTGGGAATGCTGAAGAACACGGCCTTCCTCGTGCTGGGAGTGCCGCTGCTGGCGCTCGGCGTGCCGGTGGGGGAAACGACGTATGCCTTCATCTACCGGGCGGGACGCGGGCGGCAGCGCCTGGCGTTGGGGCAGCGGTGGGAGCTGCTCCACGAGGCGTTGATTCGCACCGGGCTCTCACCCCGGCGCACGGTGCTGCTCTTCCACCTCGCCACCTTCTACCTGTGCGCCGTTGCGCTGGCGCTGGTGCTGATCGTCCAGGTTACCTTCGTGGCGAAGCTCGCCATACTGGCGGTTGCGCTCGCGCTGGGCTCTGCAGTCTTCTTCATGTTGGCGCGCATTTGGTCGGAGCCGCCGGAGAGCGCCGAGGATCGCGTCGACATGTTCGGCGTCCCGTTGGCGAGGATCGATATGGAGGCCGCCCTCGCCCGCGTCGACCAGTTCGTCCAGGAGCGCTCCCCCCACATGGTCGTCACCTCCGACACGCCGAGCATCGTGAGGGCGCACGATGACAGCGAGTATCAGGAGCTGGTCCGCGGCGCCGACATGGTGACGGCGGACGGGCGCGGCGTCGTCTGGATGGCGCGGGTGCTCGGCCTGCCGGTGGCGGAGCGCGTCTCGGGCGTCGATCTCGTCGCCCGCATCTGCGAGCGAGCCGCCGACAAGGGATACGCCGTCTTCCTCCTTGGCGCCCTCCCCGGCGTGGCGGAGGAGGCCGCCCGCGCGCTTCACTCACGCTGCCCCGATCTGCGCGTGGTGGGCACTCACCATGGGTACTTCCTCCCCGAGGAGGAGCCGGAGGTCGTCCGGCGGATCGCCGAGGCCAAGCCCGATATTCTCTTCGTTGGGCTGGGCGCGCCCCGCCAGGAGAAATGGATCCGCCAGCATATGGAGGAACTTCAGGTGCCCGTGGCCATCGGAGTCGGCGGCACGTTCGACGTCCTTGCCGGGCGGGCGAAGCGCGCGCCGAAATGGATGCAGCGCGCCGGCCTGGAGTGGCTCTACCGTCTCCTACGGGAGCCGAGCCGGCTGCCGCGGATGTGGGCGCTGCCGCGGCTGATGTGGATGACCTTGTGGGAGGCCTTGAGGAAGCGGGCCTAGCGAGACCGATCGATCCTCTTTCTGATGGAGATGAGGCGTGCGCCTGAAGGCACTGCAACACGCATGGGAGGGACTTGCTCGAAGGGATCCCCTGTGGGCGGTCCTGACGGCCCCCGACAAGCGCGGGAACCGTTGGAATGAGACGGAGTTCTTCGCCACCGGCGTGGAGGCCGTTGAGGGCATACTCCGCCACGTCGAATCCCTGGGCATCTCCTTCGGCCGCGGCAAGGCTCTCGATTTCGGTTGCGGAGTGGGTCGGTTGACGCAGGCGCTGGCCTCGCACTTCGATGAAGTCCATGGGGTCGATATCGCCCCCTCCATGATCGAGCGGGCCCGCTCCCACAACCGCTGGGGCGACAGATGCACCTATCACGTGAACGACCGGGATGACCTGGCGCTCTTCGAGGATGGCGCCTTCGACTTCGTCCTCTCGCTCATCACCCTTCAGCATATGCCGCCGGCTCACGCAACCAGGTATCTGCGCGAGTTCGTCCGTGTCCTCGCCCCGGGCGGGGTGCTGGTCGTCCAGACGGCGGGAGAGCAGATCGTCCTCTCGCCGGGCAGCCTGCGGGGGCTTCTCCGGCGGGCCGCGCCCGCCTCACTCCTGCGAGCCTGTCGCAGGCTCCGACAGGGCCATGCGATTGACATGTATGGGATACCCCGGGAAGAGGTCGTCGCGTTGCTCGAAGCGAACGGGGCCACCGTCGTCGATGTCGCGGAAGAGCCGAGCGCGGGGGCGAGCTGGACGAGCTTCCGCTACTGCGCCCGCAAAGGATGACGCGCTGCAAGGAGAGTGTGTGATGCGGACGATCGTATCCGGGAGGGTAAAGCCGTGGTTCGTCCGGGTGTGCCTGGCGGGAGTGCTCGCCATCTGCGCTGTTGCGGCGTCGGCCGCGGCGGGGGAAGAGGCATCGCCCGTCTTCCGCTTCGAGCCTCCGGATGGGACGAGCTATGTCGAGTCGGTGGATACGACGCAGGTGCTGGATTTCGGCGAGGGCCGAACGAGCGCCCGGCAGAGCGAGCTGAGGACACAGGTCACGGTGGAGAAGGAGACGGCCGGCTACAGCATCAATTCGACCCTCGTATCGGGGGGGACGACCAGCGCGCTCGAGGAGGCGGACAACGCGGCGCTGAAGGCGCTCGAAGGAGTGCCGCTGACCTACCACATCGACGGCGAGGCGCGCATCGCGAGCGTTTCCGGCATCAGAGAAGCGACGGACAAGGTCCGCGCGGCGCTGCCGGCCAATGTCGCCGCAATTGTCTCGAAGGCTCTCACGGAGGAGGCGGTGCTGGCAACGTCGCGGGCCGACTGGGATCGCCGCGTGCTGAACTTCGTCGGCCGCCCGGCGGGGGTGGGCGACGCGTGGGTGGCGACGGAGAAGTTCCCGCTGCCCTCCGGAGAAGTGGTCGAGTTCTACTCCGCCATGAGGGTTGCAGAGAGCGAGCAGGTCGGCGGACGGGACTGCGTCAGAGTCGAGTACCGCTACAGCCGCGATCCTCGCGCCCTCCGGGGTGCGCTCGGCGATTCGGCCGACTCGCTCCTGGCCGGCAAGGAGCCTTTCGCCGGCACTTCGGCGGTTTCGGGCGGCGGGTATCGCGTCGTCGACCCGGAGACGCTGCTCTGCTACAGCGAGGAGCTGGAGCGAGAGGTCAAGACGATACTGTCTCTTCCCGACGGGGAGAGCCTTTCCGTCACGATCCACCAGACCAAGACGTATCGGTATGAGTACGATGCCGAGTAGTCGAAAGAAGAGCCGGGGGAGCGAGCCGAGCCGTTTGCCGCTGGGCCGATGGCGCTACTCCCAGGCGAACCCCGGGCCCTGCGGAAGCCCCACGCAGCCATCAATCAGCTTCATGGGGGAGTCCGGGTCGATCAGCCCCGTCTCCACGTAGTACGTGTTCGGCAGGCAGGCCATCACGTTCAGATGCGCGGGCTCGCCGCCGTGGGAGGCATAGGGCCGGCGGAAGGCGCTCGCCATCAGCCCTATCTGAAGGAGCGAGGTGGGCCCGCCGGATCGCCGAAGATCGGGCTGGACGATGTCCACCGCGTCGCGGCGCAGGAAGCGGGCGAAGTCGGCCGGGGTGTAGAGATTCTCGCCCGTCGCAATGGGGATATCGAGTGTCTCGGCCAGCTCGGCGTAGCCGTCGATATCATCCGCCGGAAGGGGCTCCTCCCACCAGACACACCCCAGGTCCTCGAAGGCGCGGCCGCGCTGAACCGCCTCCGCCGTGGTCAGCGACTGATTCGCATCCACCATGATGCCGACGTCCTCGCCGACGGCCTGGCGGACGGTCTTCACGCGGGCGATGTCCTCGGCGAGGGTGGGGTAGCCGACCTTGATCTTCACCGCCCGGAAGCCCTGCGCCGCCGCCTTGGCGCAGACTTGCTGCACCTCGTCGTCGGCGTAGTTGAGCCAGCCGACCATGGCATAGGCGGGAATGCGGTCGCGGACGCCGCCCCAGAGCTGCCAGCAGGGGACGTCGCGGGTCTTGCCGAGACAGTCCCATAGAGCCGTGTCTATCGCCGCGATCCCGAACATCGCCAGCCCAAACGACCCGTGATACTCGGTCTCCCGGAGCATCGCCTGGTGGGTCTGGCGCACGAACGAGAGATCTGTGCCGAGGGCTATCGGCTTCAGCTCGTGCTCGATCACGGCCGCCAGCGCATCCGGCGCGCCGGCGATGCGGCCGAAGTAGATATCGCCATGGCCGGAGATGTCCTCATCGGTGGTGACGGTCACGCGTACGGAGCCCGCGCCGGGGAGGACCTGGAGGGCGTCGCGGATGGGGGTGGGGTTGGGGTCACGGCGGTGAACGGTCACTTGGATGTCGGTTACCTTCATCGCGTCCGCCTCACTTTCGAGTTAGATCACGCGCGGCAGTCCTTACCGCAGGCCCCGCGGCGATCCTTCCTGATCTCCCTAGAGGAAACCGGTTCCCCTGCGGGAATCCCTCCTCCCAAAGTCTGACAACAGGAGGGTGGTAGAAGCATGAAGGTTCCGGACAGGATGAGGTGGTTCCTCCACGACCGTTTTGGGATGTTCATCCACTGGGGGCTGTACGCCTTGCCGGCGCGGCACGAGTGGATTAAGAATATGGAGGAGATGGACGACGCCTGGTACGAGCGGTACTTCAAGCAGTTCGATCCCGATCTCTACGATCCCGAGGCGTGGGCCGATATGGCGGCGGCCGCGGGGATGAAGTACATGGTGATCACGAGCAAGCATCACGAGGGGTTCTGCCTCTGGGACTCCAAGCTGACCGACTACAAGGCGACGAACACTCCCGCTGGGAGGGACCTCCTGCGGCCGATGCTGGATGCGTTCCGGGCGCGCGGTCTCAAGGTCGGGCTCTACCATTCCCTCATCGACTGGCACCACCCGGACTTCCTGATCGATGACCTGCATCCGCTGCGCAACCACCCCGACAGGCAGAAGCTCAACGAGGGGCGCGATCCGAAGCGGTACGCGGAGTACCTGCACGGCCAGGTGCGGGAGCTGCTGACGGACTACGGCAAGATCGATGTCATGTGGTATGACTTCAGCTATCCGAACCGGGATGAGCAAGGGCAGCCGCGGCCGTGGCTGGGCAAAGGCCGGGAGGAGTGGGAGAGCGAGAAGCTGCTGGCGTTGACGCGGGAGCTTCAGCCCGGCAGCATCGTCGATGACCGGCTCGACCTTATCGAGCAGGGCGGCTGGGATGTACGGACGCCGGAGCAGTACGTGCCCAGAGGGGGCGTGACGATGAACGGCAAGCTCGTCCCATGGGAGGCCTGCCAGACGTTCTCCGGATCCTGGGGCTATCACCGGGAGGAGGCAAGCTGGAAGAGCGTGGAGCAGCTCGTGCAGCTTCTCATCGACCACGTCAGCAAGGGCGGAAACCTGCTTCTCAACGTCGGCCCCACTGCCCGCGGTGAGTTCGACCACCGCGCCATCGACCGCCTCAGCGGCCTCGGAGAGTGGATGAAGCGGCACGGCCGGTCGATCTATGGGTGCGGGCCCGCCCCGGAGGGATTGGCGGCGCCGCAGGACTGCCGGCTGACCTACAACCCGGAGACGAACCGGCTCTACGTGCACGTGTTCGCCTGGCCCATCCACCATCTGCACCTGGAAGGCATGGCGGGCAAGGTCGAATACGCGCAGCTCGTCAACGACGGCTCCGAGTTGAAGCTCATCGAGGGCGGCCCCAGTCATCTGGCGGGCCCGGTCGAACAGCAAGGACCAGCGGGGCTGCTCACGCTGGAGCTTCCCATTCGGAAACCGCCGGTGACGGTGCCGGTGGTGGAGCTGTGCTTGAAGTAGGGCGGCTCCTCCGGTATCATTGTCACCTCCCGCGTAGACGCTCGTTCTGGGGCACTAAGGAGATCGCAGTGAGAGAGCAGCCACTTGCAGCCGACGTCACGCAAGCACCAGTCGCGACCCGGCGGCTCGCCGTCGAGTTCGCCGCCGCTGCCATCTTCGCCGCCCTCACTGCGCTGAGCGCGCGGGTGCAGGTGCATCTGCCGTTCACCCCGGTTCCGGTGACAGGGCAAGTCTTCTGCGTTCTCGTTGCCGGCGCGGTGCTCGGCGCGCGGCTTGGCTTCGTCAGCCAGGTGCAGTATCTGGCGGCCGGCGCTGCGGGGCTCCCGGTCTTCGCCCACGGGGGCGGCCCGGCCGCCCTCCTGGGCCCCACCGGCGGCTACCTCATCGGCTTTCCGCTCGCCGCCGCCGTGACAGGCGCGCTCTGCGCCCGCCTGGGGAAGCACGGCCGCACCGGAGTCTTCGCCGGCTGCCTCGCCGGCGTCGCCGTGATCCACTTCTTCGGCGCGGCCTGGTATGCTGGCTGGTCGGCGGTGATTGGCTCCGGAGCAGGATTGCTGGGTGTGCTGGCTCAGTCGGTCTTCCCCTTCGCCGGCATCGACGCGGTCAAAGCTGCGGCTGCGGCCGCAGTTGTGCCCTCTCTTCGACGCCGCCTGCCTCTCGGCTAACAGTCCTTGCCTTGTTCCGAGCGGCGAAATCCAGTAGAATTCGGAATCAGCGCGTCTGCGAGGAGCGATCCCACCATGATTCTGCGAGTGCTGGCGACAATCGTTTTCGTCTGCTGTACGGGCTGCCTGTACGCCGCCGAGCCCGCCAACCAGGAGCTGGCGCCCATAACCGCGGCGGAGGGGGAGAAGAGGGCGGGGGAGGCGCGTGACGCCCTCGTAGATCTGCTGTGGGCGAATACGGAGGGTCATTGGCACAACGGGCGGTGGAACGAGGCGATCCGGCTGTGCCGCCAGATCGTCCAGGTGGACCCACACTTCGTCGAGGCGTACAACGGGGCGGCCTGGATGCTGTGGAGTATGGACCAGGACGAGGCGGCGGTGGAGCTGTACGAGGCTGGGGTGGCGGCGAACCCGGATACGTACGAGATCTATCACGATTTCGGGATGTATTATTTCCACGAGAAGGACTATGAGAAGGCCGTAGAGCAGTTTCGCAAGTCGGTGGAGGCCGACGCTCCGGCCTATAACCAGCACATGCTGCCGAACTGCCTGGAACGGGCTGGAAGGGCGCAGGAGGCCCTGGAGGAGTGGCGGGCGCTGCTGAAGCGGTTCCCGGACGATCCCATCGCTCCGCGGCACATACGGACGTTGGAAGGGCAGCTTGCGGAATAGGTGAGGGACGCGCTCGGCACGGCTGGAGGTCCCGAGAGGAGGTCATTTTGGCACGGTTGGCAATAGTCGGGGGCGGCCCCGGGGGATATGTGGCGGCGATTCGCGCGCGGCAGCTGGGGGCCGAGGTGACGCTCGTGGAAATGGAGGCGCTCGGGGGCACCTGCCTCAACCGGGGCTGTATTCCAAGCAAGGCGTTGCTGAGGTCGGCGGAACTGACCCAGATGGCGAAGCGGCTGGGCGAGTTCGGGGTGGAGGCCGAGTTCACGGGCGTCAACTGGCCGCGGGTGATGGAGCGGAAGAACCAGGTGGTCGCGCAGGTCGTCAAGGGCGTCGAGTTTTTGATGAAAAAGAACGAGATCCAGGTGGTGTCGGGGCGGGGGCGGCTGGCCGACGCAAAGACGGTGGTGGTGGACACCGGGGGCAAGGAAGAGACCGTGGCCGCGGAGGCGATCATTTTGGCGACGGGATCGATCCCGGCGCGCCTGCCGCTGCCGGGGCTGGACGGCCCGGGAGTCCTGACGAGCACGGAGCTTCTGGAGATCGAGAAGATTCCCGAGCGGCTCTGCATCATCGGCGCGGGATACGTGGGGGTGGAGTTCGCCGACATATTCAACGCCGTCGGGTCGAAGGTAACCCTCATCGAGATGATGCCGCAGATCGTGCCGACGGAGGATCCGGAGATGGCGGCGGAGCTGGCGCGGGCCTTCCGCCGCCGGCGCATCGATATGCACACGAACGCGCGCGTGAGCGAGGTCGTGGAGAAGGACGGCGCCAAGGTGGTGCGTTTCACCCGAGACGACGAGGACCACGAGGTGGAGGCGGATGTGGTGCTGTCGGCGACCGGCCGGTGGCCGAGCACGGAGGGCCTGGGGCTGGAAGAGGTGGGAATCGAGATGGACCGGGGGGCGATCGAGGTGAACGCGCGGATGGAGACGAGCGTCCCGGGGATCTACGCCTGCGGGGATGCGATCGGGGGGATCATGCTGGCGCACGTTGCCTCGGCCGAGGGGAAGGTGGCGGCGGCGAACGCGCTGGGCAAGAACATAGAAATGGACTACCGGGCGATCCCGTCGGTGACGTACACGCACCCCGAGATCGGTTCCACCGGCCTGACGGAGGCGAAGGCGCGGGAGCAGGGGATCGACGTGAAGGTCGGCACCTTCTTCTTCCGGGGGTCGGGCAAGGCGACGGCTGAGGGATCGCGGGAGGGCCTGGTGAAGGTGGTGGCGGAGGCGAAGTCGGGCCGGGTGCTCGGGGGCCAGATCTGCGGGGCGCACGCGACAGACCTGATCCACGAGCTGGTGCTTGCGGTCCATCTGGGCGCGACCGCCGAGCAGGTGGGCGAGATGGTTCACGCGCATCCGACGCTGATGGAGCCGATCATGGAGGCGGCGGAGGACACGCTGGGGATGGCGATTCATAAGTAAGGTCTGACGCAAGGAGGCGACGAGGGAGATGGGCGAAACGCACGAGATTCTGGAGCTGCTGAGCGAGGACGCGCGGCTCACTCCGGCTCAGGTCGCGGAGCGCACCGGCAAGCCTGAGGCGGAGGTGAAGGAGGCGATCGCCACGCTCGAACGCGACAAGGTGATCCGGCGCTACAAGACCGTCATCGACTGGGAGAAGGCGGGGATCGAGCACGTCTTCGGTTTCATCGAGGTGAGGTGCACGCCGGAGCGAGGGCTTGGGTTCGACGCGGTGGCGGAACGGATCGTGGAGTTTCCGGAGGTCCATTCCCTGTATCTGATGTCGGGCGCCTACGACTTTCTGGTGGTGGTGCAGGGCAATACGATGCGGGACATTGCGTACTTCGTGGCGGAGAAGCTGGCGCCGCTGGAGCATATCTCGGGGACGGCGACGCACTTCGTGCTCAAGCGGTACAAGGTGGACGGGGACGTCATGGTGGAGCGGACGGAGTCGAAGCGGCTCCCGATCACACCCTAGCGGAGAAGAGACTTGGAGCAGACCAGATCCCGTATCGCACAGCGCGTGCAGAGCCTGCCGCCCTCCGGCATCCGCCGGTTCTTCGAGCTGGTGGAGAAGATGCCGGAGGCGATTTCTCTCGGCATCGGCGAGCCCGATTTCGTGACCCCCTGGCGGGTGAGGGAGGCAGGGATATACTCGCTGGAACGGGGGCACACGCATTACACGCCGAACCGGGGCATCAAACCCCTGCTTCAGGAGATTGCCCGCTACCTGGAGCGGCGCTTCGGGGTGGGCTACGATCCGGAGACCGAGCTGATGATAACGGTGGGCGGAAGCGAGGCGATCGATGTCGCGCTTCGGTGCGTGGTGGAGCCGGGCGACGGGGTCCTCATCCCGGAGCCGTGCTTCGTGTCCTACTCGCCCTGTGCGGTGCTCGCCGGCGGCAGGGCGCTGCCGGTGCCGACGTCGGTGGAGCACGACTTCCGGGTGCAGGTGGAGGACCTCGCTCGGGCGTGTGACGAGTCGACGCGGGTGCTGCTCATCTCCTATCCGAACAACCCCACGGGGTCGATCATGCCGCGGGGGGGCATGGAGGCAGTGGTCGAGTTCGCCGCGCAGCGGGACCTGCTCCTCATCTCGGACGAGGTGTACGGAGAGCTGACATACGAGGGGGAGCACTGCTCGGCCGCTTCCATCCCGGGGGCGAGAGAGCGAACGATCCTCGTGGGCGGTTTCTCGAAGGCGTGGGCGATGACGGGGTGGAGGCTCGGGTTTGCGGCGGGCCCGGCCGACATCATCGGGGCGATGGTGAAGGTGCACGGCTACGCGGTGATGTGCTCGCCGACGACGGCGCAGGAGGCGGCGGTGGAGGCGCTGCGGGGGTGCGATGAGGAGGTGGCGCGGATGGGCCGGGAGTACAACCAGCGCCGGCGCGTGATCGTGAGCCGCCTCAACGCGATGGGGCTGTCGTGCTTCGAGCCGAAGGGGGCGTTCTATGCATTTCCATCGATTGCGGCAACCGGCCTGACGTCGGAGGGGTTCGCGGAGGGACTGCTCGAAGAGCAGAAGGTGGCGGTGGTTCCGGGCACGGCCTTCGGGGCGTGCGGGGAGGGCTTCATCCGCTGCTCCTACGCCACCTCGATGCCGCTGATCGAAGAGGCGATGTCTCGGATGGCGTCGTTCGTGAAGCAGGTCAGGGGCTAGTTGGGAGAGGCGTGGAGATCATCGTTGCCGAGAGCGCGGGATTCTGCTTTGGCGTCAAGCGCGCCCTGGAGCTGGTGGCGCGGGCGGCGGACGATCGGTCGCGTGCGGTCCACACGCTGGGCGCCCTGATCCACAATCCGCAGGAGATCGCGCGCCTCGAGGCGCGCGGGGTGCGGCAGGCGAAGACCCTCGATGAAGTGGACGGAGGCGCGATCGTGCTCTCCGCTCACGGAGTGGATCCCGGGGTGGAGCGAGCGGCGCGGGAGCGGGGCCTCACCGTAATCGACGCCACCTGCCCGTTCGTCAAGCGCGCGCACGCCCACATCGAAACGCTCTCGAACGAAGGCTACGCGGTCGTGATCCTGGGGGATCGGGGGCATCGGGAGGTCGAAGGGCTGGCCGCGCGGGTGGGGGGAAAGGCGGATATCGTCACCTCGGCGCAGGAGGTGGAGGGCCTGGCGGTGCGCAAGCGCTACGGGCTCGTGGTGCAGACGACGCAGAGGCCGGAGGCGCTGCGGGAGGTGGCGGGGGCGCTGGCCGAGCGGTGCGGCGAGCTGCGGGTCTTCAACACGATCTGCGAGGCCACGATCAAGCGGCAGGAGAGCGCGCGGGAGCTGGCGGAGCGGGTCGATGTGATGATCGTGGTGGGCGGGCGCAACAGCGCGAACACGAAGCGGTTGGAAGAGATCTGCGCCGCCACCGGGACGCCGACGTATCACGTGGAGACGGCGCCGGAAGTGGAGTCGGCGTGGGTCGATGGGGCGGAGCGGGTCGGCGTGACGGCGGGGGCTTCGACGCCGTCCTGGATCGTGGAGGATGTGGTCGAACGGCTGCGGGGGCTGGAGGGTGAGGCGGGGCCGTCATGAGCCAGCCGCGTCCCGCGGAAGTGGAGTCGGTGGCGCCGCGCAGCCCCGCGGCGCGGGCGGGTATTGCCGCGGGAGACCGGGTGGTTCGCGTGAACGGCCGCGCGCCGCGGGACTACATCGAGTATCGCTATCTGGCGGCCGAGCCGCGGGTCAGCCTGCTCGTCGAGAACGAGCTGGGGGAACGGCGCCGGGTTTCGATAACGAAGACCGTGGATCGGGACCTGGGCATTCGCTTCGTCGAGGATGTATTCGACGGCGTCATGACGTGTGGCAACCGCTGCCCCTTCTGCTTCGTGGCGCAGCTTCCCGGGGGGCTGCGCCCGGCGCTCTACGTGCGCGACGACGACTACCGGCTGTCGTTCCTGCACGGCAACTTCATCACCCTGACCAATCTGACGCCGGCGGACAGAGAGCGGATCGCGCGCCTGCACCTTTCACCGCTCTACGTGTCGGTGCACGCAACGGAACCGGAAGTGAGAAAGCGGATGTTCGGCCGGCCGAGTGTGGATGTGCTGGCGGAGATGCGACGACTGTGTGGGAAGGGCATCGAGTTCCACGCGCAGATCGTGGTGTGTCCGGGGATCAATGACGGCGTTCACCTGGAGCGAACGGTGAGGGATCTGGCGGCTCTCTGTCCCGGCGTCGGCTCCATCGGAGTGGTGCCGGTCGGGCTGACGAAGCATCGGCGGCAGGGGGCTTCGGTTCGCCCGGTGACGGCGAGGATGGCGCGGGGGTTGATCGCGAGGGTGCATCGCTGGCAGAAGGAATTCGCTGGCGAGCTGGGGAGGCGGCTGGTGTTTGCGGCGGACGAGATGTATCTTTCTACAGGGATTCCTCTGCCGGGCAGGGCGCAGTATGAAGGCTTTCCCCAGCTCGGCAACGGGATCGGCTGCGCTCGGCAGTTTCTGGATGGGGTCCGCCGGATCCGGCCGCCGAAGCTTCGGCGGCGGGCCTCGGTGACGCTGGTGACGGGCGAGATGGCGGCGGGGTTGGTGGAGGAGCTTGCTGTGAAGCTGAACGCGGGTGATGTGCGCGCCGAGGTGTGCGTCGTCCCGAACGGTCTTCTGGGGCGGAGCGTGACGACGGCGGGGCTGCTGGCCGGACGGGATGTCGCGCGGGCATTGAGGAGACGAAAGGTGGCGGATCTGGTCATCGTGGCGGGAACGGCGGTGAGGGAAGGGGAGGGGTTCATCGATGGGATGACGTTGGAGGAGGTGTCCGAGCGGGCGGGCGCGCCGGTGGTGGCGGCGACGAGGCCGGCGGAGGCGACGGCAGCGTCGCGACGGTTCGATCGAGGGAGGGCGGTGGGATGAATGCGATGAAAACGACGCGCGACCGAGGTGTCGTCGCTATCGTAGGCCGCCCGAATGTCGGGAAGTCCACGCTCTTCAACCGGATCGCGGGGAGTCGTATTGCCATCGAGGAGCCGACTCCCGGCATTACGCGGGATCGCATCTATGCGGACTGCGAGTGGATGGGCAAGCGGTTCACGCTGATCGACACGGGGGGGCTCGAAACCAGCAAGGACGACTTGCAGGCGGAGGTGAGGCGCCAGATCGAGTTCGCCATCGAGGAGGCGGATGTCGTCATCTTCGTGGTGGATGCGAAGGAGGGCGAGGCGCCGTTCGACGAGGAGATCGCGGATAGGCTGCGACGGACGGGGAAGCCGGTCGTGGTCGCCGCCAACAAGGTCGACAGCCGGAAGCGGGAAGACGGCGTTCCGGACTTCTACGGTTTGGCTGTGGGAGAGGTGGTCGGTGTCTCGGCGGCACACGGGCTGCTGGTGGACGAGCTGCTGGACCTCGTGGCGGAGCATCTTCCGGAGACGGAGGCGCCGCCCGAGGACGAGGACGTGATCCGGATGGCGATCGTGGGGCGGCCCAACGCGGGGAAGTCCTCGCTTCTCAACACGATTCTGGGGGAGAAGCGGGCGGTGGTCGACGCCCGTCCGGGCACGACTCGCGATTCCATCGACACGGAGTACGAGTGGCGGGGGAGGCGGGTGGTCTTGATCGACACGGCCGGCGTCAGGCGGAAGAGCCGCGTGACGGAGTCGTTCGAGTACTACGGCGTGCTGCGGGCGTTTGGCGCGATGGAACGATGCGATGTGGTGCTGACGCTGGTGGATGCCGCGGCGGGGCTGACCGACCAGGACAAGCGGATTGCGGGCCGAGCGCACGAGGAGGGGAGGGCGCAGGTCATCGTGGTGAGCAAGTGGGATCTCCGGGCGCCGGAGGGGGTCGGCAAGGAGGGGGACAAGACCCTGATGTCCGACTTCGCCCGGGAGATCCAGGCGTGGCTGCCGGAGATACGATACGCGCCGGTGGCGTTCACCTCGTCCGTTGAGCGGCGCGGGATCGAGGCCTTGCTGGACACGGCCGTGGAGGTGGCGGAGAAACACGCCTATCGATTCCAGACAGCCGGGCTGAACAGGATCTTCGAGGAGGCGACCTGGGATCATCCGCTGTCGCTCCGGGGGAAGCAGCTCAAGATCTACTACGTCACGCAGGTGGGCGTACGGCCGCCCGCGCTGGCGCTGTTCGTGAACGACCCGAAGCTGGCGCACTTCTCGCATATGGCCTATCTGGAGAACCAGATCCGCAAGCGAGTGCCGCTGGAGGGGACGCCGATCCGGCTGCTCGTGCGGAAGGCGAAGAGCAAGGATAGGGAGCAGCGACGAAGGGGACGGGGATGAAGGTGGCGCTTTTCATGGGCGCGGCTTACCTGCTCGGCAGCATCCCGTTTGGGGTGCTTGTCGGCCGCTCCCGGGGAGTGGATGTCCGAAAGCACGGAAGCGGGAACATCGGCTTTTCGAACGTGCTTCGGGTGCTGGGGCCGGGGCCCGCTTTGCTCGTGTTCGTCGCCGACGTTCTGAAGGGGGCGGTGCCCGTGTTGGCCGGCCGGTGGCTGCTCCCGGCGTGGGAGGTGGAGCAGGCCGATCTGTGGCTGCTGGCAGTCGGCTTGGCTCCCATCTTGGGGCACACGTTCTCGGTCTTCTTGGGCTTTCGGGGTGGGAGAGCGGTGGCGACGACGCTGGGGGTGCTTCTCGCCATGGTGTGGCAGGCGGCTGCTGTGGGTTTGGGTGTCTGGATTCTCGTCGTCGCCGTGACTCGCTACATCTCGGCGGGCTCGATCGCGGCAGCGGTGACGGTGCCGGTGTACCTGGCGCTCGTCGGTGTGAGGGGAGAGTTGGCGGCGTTCTGGACGGCCGTGGGCGCCCTTATCATCCTGCGCCATATCCCGAACCTGGGGCGGTTGCTGGAGGGGAAGGAGTCGAAGATCGGGGAGCGGGTAACGACCGAGGAGGGGCGATAGGGGATGGCGGAGGAACGCGGGACGATCGCGATGGTCGGGGCGGGGAGCTGGGGGACTGCGCTCAGCATTTCGCTGGGCGGCGCCGGGCGGCGGGTGCGGCTGTGGGCGAGACGGCCGGAGCTGGCGGCGGCGATGGCGCGGGATCGCCGCAACCCGGAGTATCTTTCCGAGTTCGAGCTGCCCGATGGCGTGACGCCGACGGGGGACCTGGGGGAGGCGGTGGAGGGGGCGGAGCTGGTGGTCCTGGCGGTGCCGTCGCAGGGGATCAGGACGGTGTGCGGACAGATGGAGCCCCACTTGGGGGATGAGCACATGGTGGTGAGCGCGGCGAAGGGGCTGGATCATGTGACAGGGCGGCGTCTGTCGGAGACGATCTCGGAGTGTTTGGGTCAGGGTCGGATTCGGGGGATTGCGGTGCTGTCGGGGCCGAATCTGGCGCCGGAGGTGGCGGCGGGGGACGCGACCGTAAGCGTGGCGGCGGCGGAGGACCATGCGCTGGCGGTGGCGGTGCAGGCCGCGCTGAGCACGCCGCGGTTTCGGGTCTACACGAACCCGGACGTGCTGGGTGTGGAGCTGGGCGGCGTGCTGAAGAACATCATCGCCATTGGGGCGGGCGTGAGCGATGGGCTGGGGTTCGGCGATAACACGAAGGCGGCGCTGATGACGCGGGGGCTGGCGGAGATGACGCGCCTGGGGGTGGCGCTGGGGGCGAGGGCGGAGACGTTCCGGGGGCTGTCGGGGATGGGGGATTTGGTGGCGACGTGCGCGGGGCGGAAGAGCCGGAACCACTTCGTGGGGCATGAGCTGGCGCGGGGCCGGAAGCTGGCGGATATTCTGGCGGAGATGGCTCCGCAAGTGGCCGAGGGTGTGGAGACGGCACGGGCGGCGGCGGGTCTCGCCGCATCGGCCGGGGTGGAGATGCCGATTGCGGCGGCCGTGCAACAGATGCTGTTCGAGGGTTTGGGGCCGAAGGATGCGGTCAGGGTGTTGATGACGAGAGCGTGGCGCGATGAGCTGGAGGAGTGACGGGCGGCCGCGCCGGGATGGGCTAGACCGTGACCGGGGTGCCGGAGGTGACTTCATCCAGGAGCTTGGTGACCTGAGAGAGGCTGAAGGGCTTGCAGAGGCAGGCCGACGCGCCGCTCTGGAGCGCCTCGTCGATGATGTCGTCCTTGGCGAAGCCGGTGATCATGACGAAGGTGGCTTTCGGGTGGATCTCGCGGAGCTGCTTGAGTGCCTCGAGCCCTCCCATGCCGGGCATGCGGATGTCGAGGAAGACGAGATCGAAGCTATGCTCGCGTGCGAGCTCGAGCCCGGCGGCGCCATCCTGACGCGTGTGGACGCTGTGCCCGAAGCGCGTGAGGACGTCCTGTAGCAGCATGCAGATGCTCTGCTCGTCGTCTACGACGAGTATCTCAAGTGGCTGTGCGGCCACGTGCGCCTCCTGCGAACGTGCGTCGTGTGCGGCCCTGGGGATGCCTCCAGTTTTGCCCGCTCAACGAGCTTATTCCATAATTGAAGTGGCCGGCAAGAAAAGAAGAGGGGTGGGCGGAACCTGCGCCGAAAAGGCGGATGTAGATAGCCTCAGGAGGAACTGCGGATGGAAGGCCGTCGCAGGTGGCTCGGATATGTGGCCGTGGTCGTGGTTGTGCTGGCGCTCGTCGGATGGCTGACGGCGCGGTACCTGGTAAAGCGTCAGCTGATCCGCAGCCTGGGAAGCACCGACATGCAGGTGCGCGTCGACGCCACCCAAGAGCTCCTCGACATGAAGAAGCTTTCGGACATGCTGTCGGCGCAGCACGTCATCGTCCGGAGCAAGACGGCGGAGGCGCTGGGCGAGATCGGCAGCGACGAGGCTTTGGGTGTGCTTGGCCAAATCCTGGCGGATCAGGAGGAGGCCCCTCGGCGCTGGGCTCGGCGGGCCCTGGTGAAGCAGGGAATGAGGGCGATGCCGGTCCTGCTGAGTGCGCTGTCCACCGGGGGCGGAACCACGGAGGAGGCGATCGCGGCGCTCGAGGAAATCGGCCCGCGGACGTCTGCGGAGGTGCGATTTCTGCTATCCGACAATGGGGCGACTGGGGGAGCGGCAACGGCGCTTGCGAAGCTCGGAGGCCCCGGCATCGACCCCCTGATCCGCGCCTGCTACAACAAGGACGGTGATCTGCGAGCCAACGCGCTGGGCAAAATGGGGCAGGAGAAGATCGAGGCGGCGGTGGAGCCGGCGCTGTATAACCTGCTGCCGATAGATGGCAGCGCGAAGGGCGCTGCCATCAAGGCGCTGGGTCTGATCGGCGATAGACGGGCCTCGCCCGCGATTATCCCGTTCCTAGAGGATAAGGACAACCGTGAGGGGGCGGTGACGGCATTGGGGCAGATCGGCAACTCCCGAGCGGTCGAGCCGATCCTGGCGACGATGCTGGAGACGGAGAAGCGATACCGGAATGCTGCCATCCTGGCGCTGAGACGAATCGGGCCGCCGGCCTTCCCCGCGCTCGTCAGGGAACTGCGGTCAGATCAGGTGCTGCTGCGGCAGGCCGCGGCGGAGGCCTTGGTGGGATCGGACTCGGCCAGTGTGAATGGGGCACTGATCGTTGCGCTGAAGGACTCCGATGATGCGGTGAGGGCCTCGGCGGCGCTGGCGCTGGGCTGGAAGGGGAATGCGGGGGTCGTTTCGGCGCTCATCGGCTCCCTGTCCGATTCGAACTGGCGGGTGGTGGACTCGGCGGTGTCCGCCCTGGGCGAGATCGGGCTGGGTGCCGCGGACACGCTGCTGACGGTGCTTCGCAGTCCGGAATCCAGTCTCACCGTACGATACCAGGTTTCGCGGGCGTTCTCAGCGATGGGGCGGGATGCGGTGCCGAGGCTCACCGCGGCGTTGTCGGATAGCAGTGCTTCGGTCCAGACGTGGAGCGCGGTTGCTCTCGGTCAGATAGGCGCTGCCTCTCCCGAGACGGTACAGGAGCTGGAGCGACTGGCGAAGACGGCCGACCCCGAGGTTGCCTGGGTGGCGCAGGAACAGCTCAGGCGGCTGACGAGCCTCGCAGGCACGTAGCGCTGCTTTCGGCGAAGGCTTCTTGTGAGGTATCTGATCGGCGCCCATCTCTGGGCGCCGATTTTTCGCACATTTCCCGGAGTGGATACCTTGACAGTAACGTTATCAAGCAGGTACAATTGGGTACGCTAACATCTGTTGCATTCAGGATGTTGTAGGGTGTACGTGCTGGCGCCGGTGGACGGGCGCCTCAGGTGTATTGTCTGCTAGCGAGCATTTTAGGGAGGTCTACTGTCGTGGCGAAAGTCATAGGGATCGACTTGGGAACAACCAACTCGGTGGTTGCCGTGATTGAAGGGGGCGAGCCAGTCGTCATTCCGAATGCCGAGGGCAGCCGGCTGACGCCCTCTGTTGTTGGGTTCACCAAGGGGGGAGAGCGTCTCGTGGGGCAGCCTGCGAAGAGGCAGGCGGTCATCAACGCGGAGAACACCGTCTACTCGATCAAGCGGTTCATGGGCCGGCGGTTCTCCGAGGTCGAGACCGAGCGGTCGATGGTTCCGTTCCATGTGGTGGCGGGGCAGGGCGACATGGCGGTCGTCAAGATCGGCGAGAAGCAGTACACGCCCGAGGAGATCTCCGCCATGACGCTGCGAAAGCTGCGGGAGGACGCGGAGGCGTATCTGGGCGAGAAGGTGAGCCGCGCGGTGATCACGGTCCCGGCCTACTTCAACGATGCGCAGAGGACCGCCACGAAGAACGCGGGTGAGATCGCCGGGCTGGAAGTGCTGCGGATCGTCAACGAGCCGACGGCGGCGGCGCTGGCCTACGGATTGGCGCGCGGGAAGGAGGCGAAGGAGCAGCGGATTCTCGTTTGGGACCTGGGGGGCGGGACGTTCGACGTGTCGCTGCTGGAGGTGGGAGAGGCCGTGTGCGAGGTGAAGGCGACGAACGGTGATACGCACCTCGGCGGCGACGACTGGGACGAGCGGATAGTCAACTACGTGGCGGACGAGTTTCAGAAGACACAGGGGATCGATTTGCGGAAGGACCGGCAGGCGCTTCAGAGGCTGAGGGAGGCGGCGGAGAAGGCGAAGGTCGAGCTGTCCTCGATGGTTCAGACGAGCATCAACCTGCCGTTCGTCACGGCCGATCAGACCGGCCCGAAGCACCTCGACACGAATCTGACTCGGGCGAAGTTCGAAGAGCTGACCCAGGACTTGCTGGAGCGGATGGTGGGGCCGTTCGAGCAGGCGCTTTCGGATGCGAAGGTGAAGGCGCAGGACCTGGACGCGGTGGTCCTGGTTGGTGGGGCGACGCGGATGCCGATGGTTCAGGACCTGATCCGCCGGCTGACGGAGAAGGAGCCGCACAAGGGGGTGAACCCGGACGAGGTGGTGGCCATGGGGGCGGCCATCCAGGCGGGGATAATCGTCCGCGAGGTGGACGATGTCCTGCTTCTGGACGTGACGCCGCTGTCGCTCGGGATCGAGACGCTGGGCGGGGTCATGACCAAGCTCATCGAGCGCAACACGACCATCCCGACGCAGAAGACCGAGGTCTTCACGACGGCGGGCGACAGCCAGACGGAGGTGGAGGTCCACGTCCTTCAGGGCGAGCGGCCGATGTCGAACGACAACCGGAGCCTGGGGCGGTTCCGGCTGACGGGGATTCCGCCGGCGCCGCGAGGAGTGCCCAAGGTCGAGGTGTCGTTCAATATCGACGCGAACGGCATTCTAAACGTGGCGGCCAAGGACATGGCCACGGGCAACAAGCAGGAGATTACGATCTCCGGATCGAGCCAGCTGGAACGGACCGAGGTGGAGCGGATGGTGGATGAGGCCGAGAAGCACGGCGAGGAAGACCGCCGGACTCGGGAGGAGGCCGACACCCGGAACCAGGCCGAGCAGCTCATGTACTCGGCGGAGCGAAGCCTCAAGGACTTGGGCGACAAGGTCCCGGCGGACAAGCGGGAGGCCGCTCAGGGCGCCATCACGGAGGTCCGGGAGGCGCTGGAGAGCAAGGATATCAACCGCATCCGCACGGCGGCCGACCGGCTGCAGCAGGTCTTCGCCGAGGTGTCGCAGGCGGCCTACCAGGCGGCCGGCGCGCAGCAGCAGGCCGCGGGAGCACCTCCGACCGGCGGGGAGGCGAGCGAGGAGCCGGGCGCTGAGGGCGGCGACGAGGGCGTCATCGACGCCGAGTTCACGGAGAGCGACTGAGTGGCGCGTGCCGGGGGGAGGGATGGCATATGGGCCTTGGTGACTGGGACATCTTCGGCGACATCGCCCGGCTCCGTCGGGACCTGGACAGGTTATCCGAGGGCTTCCCGCGCGGCCGTGAGGCGTCGGAGCAGGAGACGGTATGGGCGCCGCCGGTAGACGTGTACGAAGACGACGACGGGCTGATCCTCGTGGTGGACTTGCCGGGCGTTCGGCGAGACGATATCGACCTCCGGATCGATGACACCGGCTTGACGGTGGAAGGGGAGAGGGCTCGGGCCGAATCGAGCAGCGGGATTCGCCTCGAGCGGCCCGCGGGCCGATTCCGGCGGTCGTTTCGCATCGGGATTCCGCTCGATCCAAGCGGAGCGCGGGCGACCTACCGCGAGGGCGTTCTGCGCATCACGATTCCCCGGGCTGCTCCAGGCGGCCGCGCGCGCGTGCGCGTGGAGGTCGAGTGAGGCGGATGTAGATGCCGGCTGGCGCGTCGAACGACTACTACAAGACACTGGGCGTCACCAGGGACGCGGACGAGAAGGCGATCAAGAGCGCCTTCCGGCGTCTGGCGCGCAAGCACCACCCGGATGTGAATCCGGGCGACAAGGCTGCGGAGCAGAAGTTCAAGGAGATCAGCGAGGCCTACGAGGTGCTGCGCGATCCGACGAAGCGGTCGCAGTACGACCGGTTCGGCCACTTGGGCGATGCGTGGCGCCGAGCCGCGGCGGGGGCGCCTGGGGGATGGGCGGGTCGAACGACGGTCGGTCCGGACTTCGACTTCAGCGGCTT
>Ga0307377_10002523_pt1 | contig 21542 bp, 21 predicted proteins | sample TR3MG_FD_202535 | JGI IMG/M metagenome (GOLD analysis project Ga0307377, IMG submission 202535) | Soil microbial communities from Risofladan, Vaasa, Finland - TR-3 | ecosystem: Environmental > Terrestrial > Soil > Coastal area > Acid sulfate soil | place: Finland: Risofladan, Vaasa | collected...
CGGCATGTTTTATGCTTTTAAAAATTGTCTTCAACTCCTTTCTTTGTATGAAAAATGATCTTTATCTTTACTTATGTTTCTAATATATTTTTTATAGATGTTAAATAAAATGTGTGTAGTCTTAAAAAAAATCTCATATTGAAAAGGTTCTTGAGGTAAATTATAAATAATAAAGCAACCAATACAAAATTATACCGTATGTAGAACTTGATAAAGGCTATAAAATACATTATTTAGATAAAGGTAAGGGAAAAAATATTGTATTTATCCATGGTTTTTTAGGGTCGACATGGCTATTTGAAGCTCAAATAGATCATTTTTCAAGCAATTATCGAGCAATCGCCATTGATCATTTAGGACATGGGAAGAGCGATAAACCAGAATCAGAATCGTATGAATTAGAGGAACTAGCGCAATTCCTTGACGAGACGCTATCAAAAATAATTGGCGAAGAGAAAATAATCCTCGTAGGACATTCCATGGGAGGGATGATAAGTTTGATTTATGCAACAAATCCAAAACTGGCCAAAAGATTAGAAGGGTTAATCTTAATGGCGACAGCGCCTAAATTAAATAATCCGGGATTTGTGAGATGATTAAAAAGAAGTATAAGAAAATTTAATTATATTTTTAGTTATAATGATACCGTTGTTGGTGTTTGCATGCATTCCCTTGGAAGGAAATGGTTTTATAAATTTCTTGCCAAATTCAATGAGTCTCCAAATAAGTTATATATTCTGGATGTCAGCCATAGCAGGAATAGTAGGAATCTTATTTATAGGATATTTGTTAGCGCCACTCTTCTTATTTGCATATAAATATACTGTAGGAGTCCGAATGACATTTGGAATTCAAGAGCGTCCAGAATCAAAAAAATTAAATATAAAATTTAGAGCCCTTTATCCTGCTTTGATGGCTCTGCAAATTGCACTAATATTTAGCACTAATACTAACATACAAAATTTAATACTTACTTCAGTCTATGTTAATAATTCTATAAATGTTCCTTTCATTCCGATGGCGACTGCAGGTGCGATAATTTCGTTCACTTTTGTTATTGCTATGGGCATATTTTCGCCAATTTGGTTCTTATTAGAAACAGGGATCGTGTTTACAAATAAAAATAAAGTAAAAGGCATGAAGGATCCTGTAGAAGTACGTAGTGTTGGAGGATGGTATCATTATTTGCTTAAAGGATATGCAGGTATTTCCGTAATAGTAACCTATACATTTTTCGTTGTTGATATCGTCGAAGCGGGGAACTATAATAATGGAGTGATTGTTATGGTTCTTTTACCAATATTAATGGATTTTAATGGCAATTCCAGGTTTCATTCTATTTGATAAAACAATTCATCATCGTCAAAAATTCATGAGAAAAATCGCAAAACGTTTTGGAATTTCAGGACCTTTGGAGAATCCTCTCGATATTCAAACAGAATAGAAGTGAAACAAAAATACAATAAATTTCTATTTTTTTAATTTTGATCAATCTATAATTGTCGTTTCTGCTGATGCAAATCTATTTAAGGCAGTTACATCAAGTTTAACCCCCCACCCAGGTCCTTCTGGAACTTTAGCAAAACCGTTGCTATAATTAATAGGATTCGTAATTAAATCATCTTTTAACATTTCCTGACCAAATAATTCCGTGGCATAATCAATAGAGTTGTATTTAGCAGTATGAAGATGGATATGCATAGCTGATGCAATTCCTAATGGTTGGTTATGGATGACTACTCCTAAACCCCGCATTTTTGCATAATCTATCGCTCTTAAAGCTTTAGTTACACCTCCAGGTCTTTCAGAATTAATTCCTAACACCCGTACAGCTTTTAATTCTACTAAAGCAATGAAATCCTTTAAGGAAAAAAAACCTTCATGAGACATTAAAGGTGTATCTACCTTTTTTTGCACATAAGCCATTCCTAAATAATCATTAGATTTCACTGGTTCTTCTACAAAGTCTATACCATAGGGTTCTAATACTTTAATCGCACGAATGGCGTTTTGAGGTGTATAAGCCTGATTATAATCTACCCGCAGATGGATATCATTTCCTAAAGCATTTCGAATTGATTGAACTACTTCTTTATCTTGTTCAATATTCTTTCCAAGTTTTAATCTAAAAGAACGGAACCCCTTTTTATAATAAGACCGAACCAGCCCTTTCATTAGCATAGGACTACCGATTGGAATTAAAGCTGCTAATGGGATTTGGTCAGTCATCTTTCCTCCCATTAAGTAGCAAGCAGGAATATTTTTAATATGACCTATTAAATCATATAAAGCCATATCGATTAAACCTTTAGCGGTTTCATTTCGTGCTAAGTTAACATCCATCCTATAGTTTATTTTTTCAATATTAAATGGATTTTCATTAATCACATACTTTTTTAAAGAATTTTTTATCGCATCTATAATTTGAAATGGTGATACCCCCGTCTCAGGTAACCATACAAATGATTCTCCTAATCCTTCACTGCCATCTTTACTCGTTAATTTACAAATTACAAAATCTCCACCAAGCCATGACTCTTGACTCCTAGAAACCATTCCAAGACCACTCTCACTCTCTCCCATAGCCTTAATGACATAATCTTTGAAAGGGACATGTAGAGGAGTAAGCTCAATCGTCTCTATGTCGTATTTCATTATTAATCTACCTTAATCTATATAATAACTTAAAAAAACTGAAATACATTTAAGAGTTTTCTAATGACACTTTAAAAAAAAAAAGAAAAAAAAGAAAAATTATTTCCTCAGTAATTTAAAACCTGTATATACTATACCTATAGCAACAATTATTACCGCAATTAAAGCGGTTATAGCAATCAATCCACTTTGCTTCAAATAAATTCCTAAAACAGCCCATACAATTACAAGACTATAGACCCAATCTTTTCTAAGAAATAACATCAGATATGTAATTAATACTGCAACTGCAATTACTAAAATCGTCAAAATCTCAGCCAGTGAATCATCAGGAACGAGTTTAAAAAAGCCAGCAGGATCTGCTAACACAGCCGTCACATTAGCTATTGTAGCTACGGTAATCCAGCCTAAATATACACTAAAAGGAGCATGTACAGCAATTTTTTCAGTTCTTGATACTTCAGCTTTTCCAATATCTAAACGAATGTATATTAAAAGTAACGAAACCAATATTATGAACATAGCTACTAAGGATAAGGGAACAAGCTTATAATGCCACAGTAAAATCCAACTAAAATTAGCCAGATTACTAATAATAAAGAAATAGCTAATTTTTCCCAAATAAGACATTTCAATTTTTTCTGATTTAAAGATATCCCTTAATTGATATACTGAAAAAACTCCTAAAAGTATATATATTATTCCCCAGATCGAAAATGTGAGCCCTGCAGGAACAAATAAATTTGGTATATCATCAGACAATTTTTGAGTACTACCATAGCCAAGGGGTAAACTAATTGCTAAATAATTTATGATTACAGCTGCTACGAAAGTAACAATATTTAACCATTGTAATAATTTCTTACTTATCATATATTTTTCACTCCAAAATTTTAGATTTTTTTAATTATTATTAATTTTGAAAGTATATATGACTTCCTTCTAGAATCTATAAATTTCAGTGATTATCTTAGAATTAAAAATAATATAACTAAGGTAAGAATTTATGAATAAAACAGGTTAATTTTAAAGGATAATTTCTAATTTGAATTTCAAAATATAACTTTCTCTATTAAAAAGTAAAAGAATGAAGCGCTTCCTAGATAAAGTAGCATGATAAGAAATGCGTTACTAACTAAAATCCAGACTTTCATCGATTTATTTTTTACGAATAAGTAGAACGTAGATAATCCAAGCAAAACTTCGGGAATTATAATGTAAATGGCAATATGATCAAATAATAATTTTACATTTTGAGGATACCACGAATTTAAAATCCACATTGATAATTCAGCGAATCCAAAAATAATCAATGCTAACACCGAAATGAGAATATAAGCCCATAAAACTGTTTTTTTCTCTTGCATTCTTAAACCGATAAATGAAATCATAAAGAGGGGGATCACCCATAAACCTACCATATACCCAGAAACAGTACCAATTTTAAAAAGCCCATCCTCGGGAAAGACTAATATGTTTAACTGAGCCGATAGGAACCAATCTGGCCATATTTGGAAAACACTTATCATGAAAACGAAAAACCAAAGTTTCAACCAATCACGATACTTCCTAAATAAACTAAATAATGCAACCATTAGATTATAGGCAATAACAAGTATAAATAATTTAAATCCTATTGCAAATGGGATTGGTAAAATTAAAACAGCGAAGCACAAACCTGCGAAAATAACATGAATAATAATAAAAGCCCTAGTCGATTTTGCTGTATTTACGTTTTTCTCCATAGCAGTTACTAATATTAAAGAAATATATATAGTTTTAAAATACTTTAAATAGACATAATACCTATAAAAAAAATAAGTGGTTTTTATGGAAATTGATGTAAAAAAGTTAAGAGAAGACTTCAAAGAACCTTACGAACTAGTTAATACTTCTGATGGAAAAATATTATTTTTAAGGAAATGGGAATCCCAGAGTCCATCAAATAAGGCTATCCTCATTTTACATGGGATAACCGCTTATAGTGGACCGTATGAGATGTTTGCTAATGCAATCTCAAAAACAGGATTTACTGCTATCGGTTTAGATCTAAGAGGACATGGGTTATCTGATGGTATTAGAGGTGATTATCCTAGTAAAGAGAGGTTAATAAGCGATCTTGTAGAAACTATCTCATATCTAAAGAAAAAATTTAGCATTTTATTAATATTCGGACACAGTTTAGGAGTTCTTACCGCGTTAATAGCAAAAATGAATAGTAATGAAAAAATTGACGGATTAATATTATTGAGTGCTGGTAAAATTATTAACCCGGGGGTTTACAAAAGTCCTTCAGTTCTACAGAAATTAAAAATACTATTTAGTGCAATCTTTCGACCTAGCAAACCAGTAATAAATTATTATCGAGAGGGCATTTTAGGATTAGACGATCCGTTATTTAATTTTAAATATACATTACGATTTATGAGGTTAGTAAGTGTTCAAGATTTAGACCTTTCAGAAGAAATAAAATGCCCTGTACTTCTTGGTGTTGGAGAACATGATGAATTATTCTCTGTTGAATCAGCTCAATCGCTACTTGATGAAATTTCTTGTAAAGATAAGAAGTTCTTTATTATGCCTGGTGCTAAGCATGCTGTGGAATTTACTGAAGAATCGTTCAAAGAAATCAAGTCTTGGTTAATTACTAAATTCTAATGAAGTAAATAAAGTAATTGATTAATGTGATTTGGTATGGGAGAGGAAATTAAAAAAGTTGGGATTGTTGGAGCTGGTTTTACCGGAAAACAAATAGCTGCTCAAGCAGCTCTAAACAACTTCATAGTAAAAGTTTATGATTTTGACCCAAAAAGTGTAGAAGACGCTAATAAATATATCTCAGGAGTTCTAAAACGAAAAAACCAATTAGATGCAATTAAGAATGTATCTTATTATTCAGATTTGAGTGAAGCGCTAGAAGATGTTGACCTCGTAATTGAAGCGGTTCCAGAAAATCTGGAGTTAAAAAAGGAAGTTTTTTCGCAGATTGATAATATTGCCCCTGCTCACACAATAATAGCGACAAATAGTTCTTCTTATCCCGTTTCAAAAATTGAGTCTGCGGTCAAAAGAAAAGATAAAGTTTTAAATTTGCATTTTTATCCTCCCATTCCGACGCGTCCAATGGTAGACATTATGCGTGGATCACAAACTAATGACGAAACTTTTGAAGTTGGAAAAAAGTGGATAGAAGACATTAAATGTGAACCCCTCGTAGTCAAAAAAGAATGTTTAGGATTCGTTTTCAATAGAGTTTGGCATGCTGTAAAAAAAGAATGCTTAAAAATATGGGACGGAGAATACGCTGATAAAGAAACAGTTGATACCGCATGGAAAATCTTTACTGGAATGAAAATGGGTCCTTTCCTTACAATGGATGGGGTTGGATTAGATGTTATTTATTCTGTAGAAATGTCTTATTACAATGAAAGTGGGGATCCTCGCGATAAACCACCTGATACGCTAAAAGAGATGGTAGAAAATGGCGATCTCGGTTTAAAAACGGGAAAGGGATTTTACAATTGGGGAAGAAAGAAATAACCTTTTTTTTATCCATTTAAAATTAAAATTAAGACCCAGATAAGACCAAAACTGATTATAATTGTAAGATTTACAACCATCGTGACTAATTTTTGATCGTATCCATTTTCTACAGAAAAGGGGATAACAGCAAGACCTACCGGGAGGATCAAGGAGAGACAAATAATTATTCTGAATAGAGGGTTGAAAATGCTTGCTGGTAATAAGAAAAACAAAGTTAACCCTACAAAAAGACCCACACTATATCTTACTATCAAAACCTTGATTATTGAGATCCATTCCGCTTTTTTAAATTTAAAGTGAAGAAAAATGCCTAACAATAACAGCGCTAAAGCTGTATTTGCTCTTGCTAAAACATCTATTAGTTCAGAGAAAAAACTTGGAACTACAATTCCGGAGAAATTAATAATTATCGCAACGATATAGCTTAATAAAGGAGCAGATCTAATTAATCTTTTTAAAATGAATTTAACATTAATCTTTACAACATTTTCTTGATTTTTTGGAGAATAAATAGTCGCCAAAATATAGCATAATATAAATATCGTAAAAGCGTTTCCTGCATCAACGAGAGCTATATAATGCATGCCAGGTTGACCCCAAATGCCTTCTACTAAAGGAAAAAAAAAATTCGCAACATTGAACCCTATCATTGACATAATCATAGCTCCTTTTATATGAGGAGGATGTTTTCGAAAAATCAATATTGCTAGAAATGCCATAATAAAGCCAAAAGCTATACTAATTAAAGGTAATAGAACCAATGATAATTCAAATTGGATCGTTGTAGTAAATTTAAGAATTACCGCTGGAAGAGTAATATTAAAGATAATTCTAGCAATTGTGTCTCCGTCAGTTTCTTTTAAAATGTTTAATTTTTTAACTAAATAACCAATAGCGACAATCAAGATTGATAATAAAAAAACTACATTTACATCTGTCATGTTCGCTTATTTTTAGTCTTGTTTAATTGGTAATTAAAATATTTAAAATAATTAAATAATTATCTAACTTGTTTTAAAGTTAGATAAAACATAATAAGACTTTATCATTAACGAAATTAACGATAACTTATAGAAATTATTATAATTGTTGAGGATAAATGAAACCTAATCTATTAACAAACAAAAAAGTTATAATTACTGTTGCTATTACGGGTGGAATTCATGGTAAATGGGCTAATCCCTCTTTACCATTAACTGCTGAAGAACAGGCGCAGGACGCTTTAGAATGTTACGAAGCGGGAGCTTCTATTGTTCATATCCATGTTCGTGGAGATGACGGTCAAAATACTCCTGATTTAAAATATTACGGTAAAACGGTAAAACAAATTGGTGAAAAATGTCCAATGATAAGGCAAATAGGAAATGGTATCGGTGCGCGAGTCATTGAACATAAATTCACTACTAAGTCGGGTAAAAAAAGACTTACGACAGAAATTGTCCAACCTTCTTTAGAAGAACGATTAAACCTTCTCAACATAGAACCTGAACCTGAGATGCACACCATTAACGCAGGATCATTTGAATTTAGAACGCCTTATGGAGGATCTTTGTTTAATAACCCACAAGATTTCAATCGTAAATACATTAAAAGAAGCAATAAAAAAGGTTTTGGTATAGAAATCGAAGTATACGATTCAAGTCACATTACTAATGTTTTAGAATTTGTCGAAACAGGATTGTTAAAACCTCCCTTACACTTCAGCTTAGTTTTAGGAATAAAAGGAGGTGCTGAAGCTAATCCCGCTAATTTGTTACGCATGGTTGATCAATTACCAGAAGATTCAACATGGCAAGTTGTTACAGTTGGTAAATTTAATTTACGAACGACTGTAATGGCTATGAGTATGGGAGGAAATATAAGAACTGGTTTAGAAGATACTATTTATTATCGAAAAGGAGAACTTGCTGAAAGTAACGTGCAGCTAGTAAAGAGGATGGTAAGGATTGCTAATGAAATTAATAGAGAAGTTGCAACTGTTGACGAAGCTAAAGAAATCTTAGGAATTAAGAAATAGACTAATTAAAATATTATTTAATTTAATTTTCCTAAATAAAAAAAAAGAAATACTTAAATACTTATTTTAATCCTCTGGATGTTTTTGTAGTTCTTCTCTCATTCTCTCGAATCTTTCGCCGTGCAAACTGTAAGATTTAAAGAATTCGAGTTTAAGTATTTTTTTTTTAATTTGAAAGATAATTTATTTTTGATCAGTTTATCATATTAGGTGGTTGCAAAACATGACTGATTTAAGTATAGAGGTAACTTATTTTGAAAAAGGAGGACCACATAATACCGAAAAGACCTTAGAAATTAATGGACTTCATTTTATTTAAATAACTAAAATTATTAATGATCTCGTACTTTAAAGTATAAATTATTGAGAGGAAATTTGATGAGTCAAGTTTTAATCTTATATGGGACGAGATATGGCACTACAAAAGAAATTTCACATGAAATTGAAAAGGTTATCCAGGATAATGGAATAACCACTGAAAGTTTTAACTTGAAAGAAGTTAATCCGAAAAATATTCCACCATTAGACCAGTATGATGGTATAATAATCGGCACAGGAATTAAAATGGGTATGTGGACAAAGACAGTAAAGAGTTTTCTTCAAAAGAGAAAGGCTGAACTAAAAAAAAAGCAGGCTTCATTGGGTTTCTATGTTTGCTGTGGAGAAGCAAAAAACGATATTAGTAAAGCTATAGAAAAATACATAAGTCCTAAATTAGAGAAAATAGGAATCCAATCTGCATTAATCGACGCATTCGGAGGAGCATATGATTTGAGGGAAGGATCTCCTGTATCAGGAATGACCAGAAAAATTATAATTGGGGTTATGAAAGAGGAGGAGGGAATTGAGGATCCTGAAGGAAAGCTATATGATTACCGAGATTGGGAACAAATCAGAAATTTTGCAAATCAATTTGTCGAAGTGTTAAAGAAATTATCATAAAAGGGATAAAATGTATGATTTTTTTGAAATTGAACGAATGTACTAGATTTATGTATAATATAAACAATATAAAAGAATTTGAAAAATTTTTTTTTAACACATGCCTATTAATTAAAAGAAACAACATCAAGGAGTAATTATGAAGCACTCTTGGATGGGATTAACACCTTTTATAACGATTTAATTGGTACCTATTATGGTGACTATAAAGAGCAATTAGCTGAAGTAATGAAATAACAATGATCTAATATAACCCAAGTTTTTCTTTCTTTTTCCTATTTTTTGATAATTCATCGCCTAATGAATTCACCATCTTTTAAATGGATTAGTCTTTTCTATTTATTTTAACAAAGTTATTTAATGTGATTTATTTTTTGGACATTACCTTAAACTCATACTAACATTTATTAATTGAAGTTAGATCATAATATATAGCACTATTGTGGGTGATTTGATGAATAGAAAAAATATCACTTGGTTTGGATTTAATTTGACGCAGAAACAATCTGTACAAATATTTATTTTATCAATTGTAGGACTCTTCATTTCAGTATTTTTGTTAATGTCGATCTTGTCCTCTTTAATTATGAATAGCTTACTTTATTATCCTCCTTATTATCCAGATGACTATTTTATTATTCAGATGATTTTTGGCATGCTTCCTTATATGTTTGTATTTATTGTGACTTTTTTTTTGAGTCTTTATTCTTTGATTCGATGCAGAAAAATTGCTAAATACTACTCTACCTTAATAGATCCTTTGTTAGAACCGAAACCAATTCCCCGGTATACTGAAGTAAAACCAAACTCTATTGCCCAATTTTGTTCTAACTGTGGAGAAATGAATAAAGGTTATGAGAAATTTTGTACTAATTGTGGGCATGAAGTAGTGTATTCGAAATAAAGAAATAGAGGAATTCAAACATTACTATAATGTAATCTTTAAAATCAAATAAAAAAAAAGAAAAAAAGAAAAATCTTTTACTTTAAGCTTGGATTTTTTTAACTTCTTCTCTTATGCGTTCAAGTCTTTCTCCATGTAAACCATAAGATCTCATAGCTAGAAGTCCAATTACAAGTGCGATAGTAGGAAAAATAACCATTATGGCTTTTAGACCTAATATAACTAAAAATTCATCTGAAGGTAAGGGATCAAATTGTTTGTCCCAACCAATATTTCCGAACATAAATCCAATAGTTAAAATGACTAAGATTATTGAGATTCGATGAATAAATGCGTTAATTCCATAATAGCTTGCAGATCGCTTAACTCCGAATTTAACTGCGTCTTCGTCTATAACATCAGCGTGTAAAATGTCTACATAAAATAATGCTCCCGACAATGGAAATCCTTGAAGTGCTATAAGAAGAACAAATGCGACTTGAAACGCTTCTCCAGTTATAAATAAGAATGGAAACAGCGTACAAATCCAAGTTACTAATGTTATCATGAAAGCTTTTCGCATTCCATATTTAAAGCCAAGTTTTTTGTGAATTGGCATGACAAGTGCAGCAATGATAAAAGCCAACATTAGCGCTATCCCGACGATAATCGAGCCACCCCCTTCAAAAAGAGAGCCTCCTATAACGAATTCAGCGTAAATGGGGATAATCATTGGTAAAATGCTAAAACAATACCAGACTGCGGTGTTCGCTACAACAAACTTTACAAACGTTTTATTTGTCAATGTAATTTTCATCGATTGAAAAAACGATGGTCTTTTTTCGAAATCTTCCGTTATTTCTACTTTTTCTATAATCCCCTTCAAAAGAAACGGTATTGAGATTATAAGCGTAAAAACTGCTACGACGATCGCCATCATAAAATATTCGCTTTTAGCGATGGGAATTGCGGCGTCTGCTGGAACATAATCAGAAATAAATATCATCGGAATAAGTGAGCTTAAAATTAAGGCAGCTACGGTTAGACCTTTTATAAATAAATTAGCAGAAGCTCTCTTTTTCTCATTTGGGAACATTTCTGGGAAAATTGCGTTCACATTTACATCAAACATCGTATAGAAGAACTCAAAGAAAACAATCGTCGTTAAAAAGTAAATAAACTCAAGCATTTTATCACTTGTAGTGAATGGCACATAGAACATTAAAATTACCATAACGCATAACGGAATTATCGAAATGAGTAGATAAAACTTTCTTTTACCCCACTTTCCTCTATGTTTCGTCCTTTCTGAGAGTGCTCCGAGCACTGGATCGTTAACTGCGTTCCATATACCCCAAATAACGTATGTAATTATCATTAAAGTCAAAGGTATTTTGACGACTGTAAAATAGAAGGTAAAAATCAAGAATTGAAAAATTTGGTAAGTAAGCTGATCCGGAAATGCACTAAGCCCAAAAAGGAATTTCTTCTTAAATGTTAATTTCTCTTCACTCATTTTTGATACCTATATTATAATTAAATTTTAATTAAATGTGATCACATTATATTTTATTTAAAATTATGCCTAGATAAAGTTAATATAAAGCTCTTAAAAGTTTAAATCTGAAATTCTCTTCTAATCATATTCAATTATTTCATATCTTACATCTAAATTTATTTATAATTAATTTGGTTGAAACCTACAAACAATCAATATCAAATGCTGTTTTTATAAAAAATCAAACAAATATATTAAAACATAGAATTTCTATTTATATTACATATATTAAAAAACTAATATAAGAAAAAGAGAAGAAAAACCATGAAAATTGTTGATATTGAAGGCGTGGGAGAAAAATATGCAAAAACACTAGGAAAAGCTACTATTGTAAATGTAGAAGACCTAGTACCTTTAAAATGGAGCGAAATTAAAGAACTTGCTAAAACAACTAGTATATCTTTAAAATTACTTGAAAAATGGCAAGATTACGCAGAATTAATGGTAATTAAAGGTGTTGGACCCGAATATTCAGAAGTTTTAAATAAAATTGGTATTGATTCTTCACGAGAACTTGCTTATCGAAATCCTAAAAATACTTTAGATAAAATTATCGAATTTGACAAGAAGCAACCTGATGTTATTAGAAAAATACCAAAAATTGAAGATATCGAAGGTTGGATTAGCGAGGCAATGGAAATCTATAATGTGAAGAAAACTAAGACAAGTCCTAAGGAAACCCCGATTATTGAGATTGAGGGTATCGGTAAAAAATATGGAAAAACTATGGAAACTGCAGGAATTCTTGATGTTGAGAGTTTATTAGGTTTAGACAGAGATGGTATTAAAAAATTAGCAGAAAAAACAAAGATATCAGAAAAATTAATAGATAAATGGGCAGAACACGCAGATTTAATGAGAATTAGTGGTGTCGGTCCTGAATATGCTGAAGTGATTAATGAAATTGGAATTGACTCAGTTAAAGAATTAGCTCAACGTAATCCGAATAACACTCTAGATCGCATGATGAAATTAGATAAAGAAAAACCTGATATGTTTAGAAAACCTCCAACATTACAAATGATTGAAGATTGGATTGAGGAAGCTAAAAAAATTAAATAACTATTTCTATAATACATCTTTCTTTTTTTGAATATTTGTCTCAAAATTCAAAGAAAAATTCATGAATTTTAAAATAGATAATTACATAAAACATAATTATTTCTATAAGCTAAATAAATAAAGGAGTTTACTGAAAAATGGCAGATTTAAATTTAGAAGTTACATATTTTGAAAAGGGTGGACCTCAAAATACAGAGAGGGCTTTGGAAATTGCTAAAAAATATGCAGATCAATTTGACATTAAGGAGATTGTAATTGCTAGTACAACTGGCATGACTGCTCAAAAGGCTAAAAAACTATTCGATCTTAACAAATATAAACTGATAATTGTTACACATTCATATTATTTTGGTGGAATAGATAAAAGACAAGAATTTCCTGAGGAATTAATAGAAGATTTGAGAAAAGAAGGCTTAATTATTTTTTCCACGACACACGCATTTGGTTCAGTAGAAAGAAGTCTTCGAATGTCTTTAAAACAGTGGGCACCTGTAGAGATAATGGCTAAATATATTAGAGAAAATTTTAGTCAGGGTACAAAAGTTTGTATGGAGATTGCAACCATGGTTGCTGATGCGGGATTAATTTCAAATCTTGATGACGATATCATTTGTATTGGGGGGACTGGAAGAGGAGCAGATACAGTGTGCCTAATCAAACCCATGACTACAAGTTTATTTCATCAGTTAAGAGTTAAAGCAATTCTTGCTAAACCTCTATAGAAAAAAGAGTATTAAAATTTCTACCTTTTATTTTTTGAACATTCTGAAGAAATCTAAATCCGTTGAAATAAGATTTTTAAGCTTTCTCTTTTTCTGGGATAATGTTAACACGTCTTTGAGGTCCTTTAATCAAAGATATCGCATTTTCAGGACATAAATAAGCGCATACACCACATCCAACACATTCTTCTTCAACTTTTACTGCTATTCCATCATCATTTAATTCTAGTACCTGATTAAAACATTTTTCGACACATGTGCCACACCCTATACATGAATCTCGATCAATATTAACTGTGTAATTAGAGATATTAACACTAGGAAACATCACAGACACTTTACTAGTTGGACAGCAACAACTGCAACAATTGCAGATTGCTACTTCATCCTTACTTAGATCTGAATTTAGATGATAAACTTTATGAACTAATCCTGCGTCTTCAATGTCTTTTAAAATTTTTAGTGCTTCTTCTTTAGAGATGAGTCTAGTGAAACCATGTTTAGTTGTGTGCCTTGCACTTTTACCTAAAGTAAAACAGCTCTCTCCAGGAGGGTTTTGTTTGCATGTATGTCCTAAGAAATCCTCTTTTTGTCGGCAATAACATTGACCAACAGCAATATCTTCAAATTTTTCTATAATTTTTTTTATATCTTGTAAAATTACAATCTGTTCTTCAGGAACTTCTAATTCTTCATTGACAATTATTTTAATTTCTTCACCAGTTTCTTTATTTTCTCTAATAGGAATTGTTCGATCTTGTGCTGGCATGCCTTTCAACATATTGGGAAGATTATCGTAATCGTTTTGAGCTAAAGCACCTAAATCTTTCTCTGTTTCGTGGAATAAGCGTGCTAATCCTATATATTCATCTGTTTTTTCCAGTTTTTTCATGAAAGTGTATTCAAACTGTCGGAATATGGGCGCTAATCGAAAGACAATTATACCATGACGATTAGGTTGATCAAACATAACACCTTGTTTTGCTAGCTGGTCAACTTTTTTCAGAATTTCTTCTTCAGAATAAGAATTCTCACAATATTTTGTAATGCTCTCCTTTAATTGCTCCATTGTTTGAGAGATATTTTTTTTAAATGCCATTAAAAAGTCTAAATTGTTTTCCAATATAGAGTATTTTAAAATTTCTATGACGCTATCCGTAAGGATATATGGCCCTGCTTTATTTAATATATTACCAATTTTTTTATATTTTGCATCAATTTCATTCGACATAATATTTTCACTGAGTTTTATTTCAAAGATATTCACTATTATAATTAAAAATAAAGAAAAAAATAATTAAATAATATTTAATTTTTTGCCAACTTTTTCAATGGCAGCTAACGCCATGTTTAAATCATCTTTTGTTAAAAGTGCATTCATTTGAACTCGAATTCTTGAGAGTTCTCTTGCAACCATAGGAAATACAATAGGTGTCCCATAGATTCCCTCTTCTTCGAAAAGAACTCGTGCTAATTCTTGGGCTTTTCCAGGATCTCCTATAATTAATGGAATTATAGGAGTAGCTGAATTTCCTGTGTCATACCCCATACTTTGAACTTCTTTTTTGAAATAGTTAGTGTTTTCCCATACCCGTTTGACATGTTCAGGCTCGGTTTCAACTACTTCGATTGAAGCAATGTTAGCAGCTACAACTCCCGGAGGATGCGCAGTACTCAACAGGTAAGTTCTACTTTTATTGGCACAGAATTCGATTAAATTTTTTGAACCAGCTACAGTTCCCCCAAATACCCCGAATCCTTTACTCATTGATCCGCCTTCAACATGAACTTTTCCTTGTAGATTAAAATGGGCAACGATGCCTCTTCCTTTTCCTAACACTCCTTCTCCATGGCAGTCGTCAACAAATATCATTGCTCCGAAATCTTCAGCTACTTTTGCAATACCAGATAGTGGTGCAATATCTCCATCCATCGAGAAAACTCCATCTGTTATGATACAGATTCTTCTAGGTTTTTGCTTTTCAGCCTCTTTTAATTGTCTCTCTAAATCTTCAACATCATTATGTTTATAAATAACACGATTTGCCCCAGATAATCGTACTCCATCAATAATAGAACCATGATTTAATTCGTCTGAAACTACTATATCTAGTTTTCCAACCAACATAGGAATTAATCCTGAGTTAACTGCAAAACCAGTCTGGCACAAAATTGATGCTTCAACTTCTTTAAATTTAGCGAATTTTTCTTGGAATTCTTTTGTTAAATCAAAACTACCCGCAATCACTGGTACCGCTCCTGCTCCAGCACCATATTTTTTTGTCGCATCTATTGCTGCTTGAATAATCTTGGGATGAGTCGCCAGACCGAGATAGTTATTCGTATTGAGCATTAATACTTTCTTGCCATCAACAGTGGAATGAGGTTTAGAACCTTCCTCTAAATATCGAATAATCCATTCAAGATTGTTGTTTCTTAATTCAGTCATATCCTCCTTAAGAAAAGCAACTGGGTCTCTTTTCATCATATCACCTTAAATTTTTTTGAAATATGTGAGTAAATTAATAAATTAAGTCTATATAGAAACCTATATTAGTTTTTCCTATAACAAATAAAAGGGTTTAAAGTGGGAGAAAAATGGATAAACCTTTTTTAATTGGGTGACTTATGAATGTCATTATATTTACTAAGAATTAAGAATATTAAAATTGATGAATATGAGTAGGAGAATACTTTTAATAGGTGCCGCAGGTCAAATTGGGAGTGAGCTTGTTCCAGCGTTAAGAAAAAAATACGGTGGAGAAAATGTTATAGCCACTGGTAGGAAAACGCCACTTCCGGAAGCTATTCAAAAGTCGGGACCAGTCATCTATTTGGATGCTTTAGACAAAAATTCTATAGCCAAAGTTATTTTTGAGTATAAAATTGATACAATCTTTCACATGGCTTCAATTTTATCAGCTACAGGAGAGAAAATGCCTCAATCGGCTTGGGATATAAATTTAAACGGTTTAATTAATGTACTGGAAGTCGCAAGAAGATATAAAATTGATAGAGTCATATGGCCTAGCTCAATAGCTGCTTTTGGTCCTACAACACCCAGAGAGAATACACCTAATACCACAATACTGCAACCGACTACGATGTATGGTATAACCAAAGTAGCGGGAGAACTCTTAGCAGAATATTATTATAATAAGTATAATCTAGATATAAGATCCATGAGATTACCAGGCATAATAAGTAGTGAAACCTTACCCGGAGGCGGAACCACGGACTACGCTGTGGAGATTTTCTATGAAGCTATCAAAAATAAAAAATATACCTGCTTTCTAAAAGAAGATACTGTATTGCCTATGTTATACATGCCAGATTGTAACAAGTGTATGATAGATCTTCTTGAAGCAGATAATTCAAAATTAAAACGCCGAGTTTACAATTTAACGGGGACAAGTTTTTCTGCCGGTGAGATCGCAGCAGAGATCAAGAAATACATACCTGAATTTAAAATTGAGTATAAGGCAGATTTTAGGCAAGCAATTGCCGATTCTTGGCCTAAGACGATTGACGATTCACTTGCTCGAGAAGAATGGGGTTGGAACCCTGAGTACGACCTTGAAGCTATGACAAAAGATATGATCGAGATTTTAAATAAAAAATTATAAAAGATTATAAAAGTTAAAAAATCATAATTCCTATTTTCTTTTTGATAATTTGTTATATTTACTAATGAATTTTGTTAAGTGAGATGTTTTATGAAGATAGTATTTCACAAAAAATATTATAATTCAAGTTACGCGATGGACCCTGCTGCATCTCCTGGGCGTTTAGAAGGCATAATCGATATACTATCGAAAACTGAAGATTATGAGTTTATCGAACCAAATCCTGCCACAAAAGAGGATATCTTAAGAGCTCACACTGAACGGCATTTCAGTTACATTCAACGAGATTCTCTATTGTTAGAACTTGCTTCACTTGCAGCTGGAGGTGCAATTTTAGCAGCAGAAGAAGCTTACGATGGCAATCCTACTTTTGCTGTTATTCGACCTCCAGGTCATCACGCATCATCAGATTCGTGCTGGGGTTTCTGCTACTTCAATAATATAAGCGTAAGTCTGCTAAAACTGTATTCAGAGGGTAAAATTAAATCAGCTTTCGTTCTAGATTTCGATCTACACACAGGAGACGGGAATATTAATATCTTAACATTCAGAGATGATGATTTTAGAGCCAGAATTCTCAACCCAGATTCGAGTGGAAGAACAGGATATATTAAAGAAGTTCAGACTTATATGGAAGAATTAGATAATATTGATATTTTTGTGGCTTCAGCTGGTTTCGATCAAGGAATTGAAGACTGGGGACATCTTTTATATCCCGAAGACTATTTTGAGTTAGGAGAGTTAATGAAACAATATTCTGAAAAGCTATGCGAAGGGCGGAGATATGCGCTTTTAGAGGGGGGTTATAATCACGAGGTATTACCTAAAAATGTGAAATCTTTCTGTAATGGTTTTAAATAGTTAAATTTGTTTTCATTTTCTATTAAGTTCCAAAGAACAATAAAGTACACTTTTTTTTTACACTTCTTTATAAATTTATTATATGAGAAAGATTCTACTCCCAGATTATTGGGGTAATTTCAGCAATTTCCTTATCATTTGTTAAAATAGCAGATGCCTTATGCTGATAAAAAGAACTCACTATCATTCTATCATGGAGTTCTGGTATGTTTATTCCATTAAAAATCCGCCATGTAGGTATATCTAAATTAGTAAGTTGAATAATTTCTTCTTCTTCAACAATTTGAAAAATTAATTCAATTTTTTCTAAAGGGATTTCATTTCCAAAGATTTCCTTACCTTTATAGATTGTATAGAGCGTTTCTCCTAAAGCAATTGAGGGTAATAATAATTCAACTTGCTTTTTCTCTGCTTTTTTAAATAACTCATCTACTTTAGTTGGAAGATTATCAGATAGGTAAGCTAAAAAAGCTACGGTATCAACGATAAAAGATTTCACCCTATAACCTCCATTTTTGCCTTTCAGATTGAATGAACTCTATTGCCTTATTTAATGTAATCTCTTCTCTTAATAATCCTCTGAGCATGCCTAAATGTCTGGTCTTAGGCTTGATAATTATGCCCTCATCTTTGATATAGATAATGACTTCATCTCCTTCATGAAGCTTGAGTTGTTCTCGAAAATCCTTAGGAATAGTAAGTTGTCCTTTTGATGAAATCCTGCAATATTTTATTTCCATTTTTATCCAATTATAAACAGATAAGTAAGCATTTAAATCTTACTTTTTTACTTTGAGTTTTACAAATCTTTTTTCTCTCAGTAAAGAACGAATTTGATAGACACTTGTATAGAAAAAATTTTTAATTTATTTGATAGAAATGTTCTTGAAATTCGGCCTTTCCTTCATACTTTCTTAAGAATAGCAGAGAAGCTATGTCAATATTTTTAAAGATATATGATGGCGCTCTAATTCCTGCTTTCCTTAGTGCTTCTTGTATGTCATCAACTTCAGGAAGACATACTTTTATAGCGATAAGTTCTTTGATATTTAAATGGTCTTTATTTGTAATTTAAAATCAAATAAGAATGAAATTTTTTTAAGTTCTCATTTTTCTCTCTATTTCTACTATTTAAAACTGTTATTGCTTTTTGAACTGAACCTATTTAAATAGGAACTAACCAGAATTTTTCTATTAATCAAAGATCTTATCCCATCTAAAACTAAATCCTTATTTTCTTCATGTACGAAACCTACTAAAGTAACTAATCTAAATGATTTTTCAGATTTAAATTCTGATAAGATAACATTAATTATTCTTGTTTCCATTGTAGTTAAATTTCCAGAATTCTTAATTTTGCTAAAATGTAATTCATTATTTGTTAATGAAAACGGTTCATCGTAATATAAAAACAAGAATTGATTTAAGAGAACATTTATTCCATCTTCGAATGGAGATAATGAACCATCAAAATGTTCTAATTGTTCAGGAAACTGTTCATATATAGCAACTGTAAGAAGATAAAGTTGTTTTCTTAATCTCTCAGAACTTCTTTCTTTAATAATTAATATTGCCCTAATTGCTTTATATTCACAAACAAGAAGATGAAAGTATTTAAAGTCTAATTCGAATACATTTTTTAAATATTTATCTTGAGTGTCTTTTTTTTTTTTTACTAATGTATCGCCGTCAATCAACGATTCACTAAAAATACTTATAGCTTGCATAAACCCTGAAATAATCATTTCATTTTGGTTCTTGAAAATAGAGATAAATTTATTGTATATTAAAAGACCACTATTTTTATGACTAACAAGAAAAGCTTGGATATTCCAAACATCTTTAAATAATTGAATTCTTTGTTGTAATTCTAAATCTCTTTTCTTTTTCTTAGGTAAAAAAACATATGCTCTTAAGCTTAGTATAGCTAAAATACTTATTATTGCAGCTGAAATTAAGATTATAATCCATATTATATACACAGGAAATTCTGGTTCTTTAACTACCACGAGAAATGAATATAGTGTTGTTTTATAAACGGCTCCTTCTTTTAAGATTATCAATGTAATTTTATGATTTCCACGACTATTTTCTGGAATAAGAAGTTCCAACTCATAAATTCCATCTCCAATTTCCTCAAAGATTCCTAGTCCAAAATCCCATGAATAAGAAATTGTAGCATTTTCAATGAAATTCATTGTTCCAAATTCAGTTAAGTTAATTATTATTTGAATTTTTTCTCCAGGATTTACTTCGATCGAATCTTGAAAATCAATAGTTTGAACATTAAATTCTATTTGATTAACTAAAATTTGGAAAGAAAAAGTTGTAGTAGTATAATTATCTTGCTGAAATTCAATATATACATAATTAATCCCTAATGAAAAGGTAGAAGTTGATATTGATAGTGAGGTGTTAAACCAAGAATTATCACACTTTATTAAACATTGCTCATATTGCTCATTAATAAAGGTTATTGTACATTCAGATAAATATATTTGCTCAAGCGCAGCATATGCCCTACATGATAATGTTATCACCTTATTATAATAGGTTGCAACCAAGAAATTCTCGCTAACTTCCAGAGAATTGATAGCAACTTTGAGATTTACATTCTGTTCGCTGATTGTTATAGTTACACTTTTGAAAGCATTCGTATATCCTACATGCTCTAATTTTATTAATGCTGTATAATGATTAATGGAAAGACCTTTTGTATCAAGACTTATAATAAAACCATCAGCAACAGAAACGATATTAGATACTCCCTGCCATTCGACGCTGCAATTAGCCCCAGAGATTAATTCATTTGAATCTTCAATCGTGTAGTTGACTTTTAGATCAATGACCTCATTTAAATATGCATTTACAATAGATATATTTGCTTCTGCATTTGTTTGAATTGGATTTACTATTATAATTACACTTTTGAAAGCATTCGCATATCCTACATGCTCTAATTTTATTAATGCTGTATAATCGTTAATGGAAAGGCCATTTGTATCAAGACTTATAATAAAGCCATCAGCAACAGAAGCAATATTAGCTGTCCCTTGCCATTCGACGCTGCAATTAGCCCCAGAGATTAATTCATTTGAATTTTCAATCGTGTAGTTGACTTTTAGATCGATAACCTCATTAAAATATGCATTTATAATAGATATATTTGCTTCTGCATTTGTTTGAATTGGATTTACTATTATAATTACACTTTTGAAAGCATTCGCATATCCTACATGCTCTAATTTTATTAATGCTGTATAATCGTTAATGGAAAGACCATTTGTATCAAGGCTTATAATAAACCCATCAGCAACAGAAACAGTATTAGATGTTCCCTGCCATTCGACGCTGCAATTCGCCCCAGAGATTAATTCATTTGAATCTTCAATCGTGTAGTTGACTTTTAGATCGATAACCTCATTAAAATAAGCATTTACAAGTGATTTATTTACATCTGCATTTGTTTGAATTGGATTAACGATTAAAGTTATAAAACCAGTAGCAGCTCCGTAATCAGTTTTATTTGCAAAAATAGTAATTGTAAAAGATTCAAAAACACCCTGAGTTGGTATATCAATTGTAGAAAAGTTTAGAGTAAAAGTACCAAATGTATTATTTGTTACTTGATAGGGATTATCCCAATCTGTTGTAATATTAGCATCTCCTGGTA
>Ga0307377_10002526_pt1 | contig 21535 bp, 18 predicted proteins | sample TR3MG_FD_202535 | JGI IMG/M metagenome (GOLD analysis project Ga0307377, IMG submission 202535) | Soil microbial communities from Risofladan, Vaasa, Finland - TR-3 | ecosystem: Environmental > Terrestrial > Soil > Coastal area > Acid sulfate soil | place: Finland: Risofladan, Vaasa | collected...
CAGCGCGGCGATCACGCCGAGCAGGATGCCGGCCATCAGGCGGTCCTGCCGGAAATAGTTTTCGCGCAGCGTACCGATGGTCTGGCTGCCCTTGCTGTCCACCACCGCGTCGGGTGCGATGGTGGCGATCGCGCTGCGCGCATCGCGCAGCACCCTCGGCAACTGGGCCGGAGGGGCGCGCAGCAAATAGACGCCCGCAAGATGCGCGCCGGGTTGCGCCGGCGCGTAGACCGACCACTCGATCGTGCTGGGGCCGCCCTCACCGCCCCAGGGACGCGCCAGGTGTGCGAGCACGCCGCCCACGCGGAAGTGGAACCTGCCGGTCCAGAATTCCTTGCCGAGAGGATCGGCGCCCGGCCACAGATGCCTGGCGAGCGCGCGGGTCACCCACACCGTGGCGTCTTCCGGCACGAAATTCTTGACCGGCCGGTAATCGCCAGCCTGTGGCGGGCTGCCAGCGACCAGTTGCAGGCCCAAAGCCTTGAAGCTGCCGGGTCCACCGACATAGAAATCCACTACCCCCGCGAAGCGCTTGCCGTCGGCGTCGGTAGTGATGCCGGCCGTGCCCGCGTGGTCACCGAACGGCACTGCGTTGATCACGCTGACCGACTGCAGGCCGGGGATTTTCGCCAGACCGCTGAGCACGCGAGCGTTGAGGTCGGCGCTGTTCGCCGGGTCATAGCCGGTCAGCTTCAGGGCGGCCAGTGCACTCTCGTCGACGCCACTGTCGACTTGGGTCTGCTGAACCCGGCTGACGATCAGAAAGCACGCATTGCACAACACCGCGCAGGCCAGCGCAATCTCCAGCGTGAGCAGCAAGGTCGCGAGGCGGTGTTTGCGCAGGGCGGCGAGAACAGGTTGAATTTGCATATCCTTGGATCCTCACAGTGTTTTCAGTTGCAGACTGGGCGTCAACCGGCTGGCGCGCAGCGCTGGCAGCACACCCGCCAGCAGGCTGGCGGTGATCGCCAGCACAAACGTAAGCAGGAACATCGACGGATCCAGACGCACCAAGTCGGCATATTCGATCGGCTGGCGGCGGATCAACCACAATCCAAGCTGAGTCAGCAGCAGGCCACCAAGGCCACCGAGCAGGCCGATCAGGCCCGCCTCGACCAGGCATTGCGCGAACACCGCCGAACGGCTGGCCCCCAGCGCCCGACGCACACCGATCTCGCCGGCGCGACGCAGGAACTTCGCCAGCAGCAGGCCGATCGTGTTGAACAGGCAGATCGCCAGAAAGGCGAACGCCAGCCACGTCTGCAGCCGCACGTCGCTGGGTACCACCTGGTTGATGTCCAGCCATTGCATCAGGCTGGGCATGTCGGTGTTGTCGGCGTGCACGAAACGGCCAAGCGCCTTCTGCTGCGCGGCATACGAGGCGAGGTAGCGCCGGTACGCGCCGACTTTCGCCGGGGTATCCAGTTGCACCCACAACGCCACCCATACGCAGGGCGAGTTGCGCAGATCCGTCAGGTCATCCGGCACGCGCCAACAGGTGAACGCATTGAAGCCACCGGCATTGACCTCCAGCGAACTGGAGAACGGCATGAACACCTCTTGCGGGCGGCTGTAGAAACCGGCCGTATCGCCGTTGGAGAAGCGACCACCCGCCACATCATAGAACTGCGGTGATGGCCGCCACGGCGCCAGCACGCCGATGATGCGCACGTCGCTGTCCTTCAATCGCAAGGTACGCCCCACGCTGTTCTCGCCGTGGAACAGCTTGTTGTTGAGATCGGCCGAGATGACGGCCACCCGCGTGCGGCTGGCGTCGTCCTGGGCCGTCCAGCCGTTACCGTAGCGGAACGGCACGGCGAACATCGGGAAGAAATCGCTGGTGGTCGACAACATCTGCGCCATCAGCGGCGGCTGATTCACGCCCGGCGCCGTCAACCGCACGGCACTGCTGGTGACCATCGCCTGTCGATCGGCACGATGCGCACCCCACAGATCCAGCGCCGAACGGTAATCCATCATGTCCCACGGTTCGTGATCCTTGCTCGGGTTCGGGCCTGGATCGACCTGCGGATAGAAGATGTGCTGGCTGCGGCCCGGCAACGGGTCGCCCGACAGCAAATGCATCACCGTCAGCGTGGTCATGCTGGCGCCGATGCCCACCGCGATGGCCAACACCATCAGCGCCGTCAACACTTTGTTGCGCTTCAGGCTGCGCAGGGCCAGATCGAAGTAATAGCCAAACATGTCATGACTCCTTGAATCTCATATTCCCCGTAGGAGCGCGCTTGCGCGCGATGCTCTTGTTGACGACCATCCGCGGAGAGCATCGCGCGCAAGCGCGCTCCTACAGGTACCCATTCGTCACACGCTCCGCGTCGCCACCACCGGCGGCACCGCCGCCGCGCGCAACGCGGGCCCGAGCACGGCGAGCTGGCCGATCAGCCACAGCGCGACGGCGCCGACCGGGAAATAGACGGCCGGCAACCGCGGCAATTCGTAGTGAGTCATCAGGAACAGATTGATGCCGTAGGCCAGCACCATGCCGAGCGCGATGCCGAGGGTGGCCAGCACGAAGTTCTCGGTCTGGAAGTAGTGCAGGATGTTGGCGCGGGTGGCACCCAAGGCGCGGCGCACGCCGATGGTGCGGCGTCGCTGCGCCACCCAGAAGCTGGCCAGCCCCACGATGCCCAGCGCGGTGACGATCAGCAGCGCCGCAATCACACCGACCAGCATGCCGGCCATGGCGCGATCGTCCCGGAAGAAGCGGCGGCGCACTTCGTCGAAAGTGCGCTGGGTGGTCACCACGCGCTGCGGATCGGCCTTCTTCAACGCCGCCAGCGAAGCGGCCAGTACGCGTGCACGATCCTGTGGCAGGGTGCGGATCACATAGCTCATGCCCTTGTCCGCCCCCATGCGCAGCGGAATCACCATGGTGTATTGCGCGGTGGCTGCGTCATAGGCATTGGGCCGGACCAGGCTGGCCAGCACGCCGACCACACGCAAGCCCACGGTGGGCGTGAGGTAGATCAGACGGCCCAATGGGTTCTGTCCGGGCCACAAGCGCTCGGCCAGTGTGCGGGTGATCAGCGTCACGTGGGGCAGGCTCTTGCTGTCGCCGTTGCGCAATCCCTTCAGTGCCGTGTCCACGTCGACGAAGTCATCCGGCCGCAGGTCACGCCCGGCCACCAGCCGGGTGCCCATCGTCGGCACCAGGTTCTCGCCGAAGTAGGTGGTCGCATTGAGCGTGCGCTGCGGCTGGTTGGGGTCGAGCAGGACATTGCCATTGGACGAGGAGGCGCCGAACGGCACCTGGTTGGAGAAGGCCACCGACTGCACGCCCGGCACCTGGCGCAGCACGGCCAGATCCTCCTGCACGCGCGCATAGGGATTGCCATTCTTCACCACATCGGCCACCTGTATCTGCAGCAACTCGTGCTCGGCCACGCCGCTGGGCATGTCCATGCGCTGCAGGCGCTGGCCGATCAGGAACACCGCGTTGCACACGATCGCGCAGGTCAGCGCGATCTCCAGGATCAGCAGCCATGCGGTGAGCTTGTGTCGGCGCAAGGTCGAGAGAATGGGAAGAATGTCCATGAATGAGTGCTCTTGTGAGTAGTGCGGTCACGGATGGCCGCTTTCACGCGCAGGGATAGCGCACTAAAGCGTCTTCAGTTGCAGGGCAGGCGTGATCTGGCAGGCGCGCCAGGCGGGCAGCAGACCGGCCAGCAAGGTGGCGCACAAGGCCAGCAGGAAGGTGGTGAGCAGCATGCTCGGATCCAGGTGCGCCAGCGCCGCATAGTCCGAGGATCGCTGCCGCACCAGCCACAGCCCGAACATGGCCAGCAGCATGCCGCCGAGACCGCCGACCAGGCCGATCACGCCCGACTCCACCAGCAGTTGTGCGAACAATGCTTGCCGCGAGGCGCCCAGCGCACGGCGCACGCCCAGCTCGCTGGCGCGGCGCAAGAACTTGGCCAGCATCAGCCCCACCGTATTGACCAGGCATACCACGAGGAAGCCGAACGCCAGCCAGGTCTGCAGGCGCACGTCATCCGGCACCACGCCGTTGTGATCCAGCCATTGCATGACGTTGCGCAGCCGCACGTTGGGCGCGCGCTGGTAGCGGCCCAGTGCCTTCTGATCCTCCGAGTAATGCACGAGGAACTGCTTGTACGCCGCCGCCTTCAGGGGGTTGTCCAGTTGCACCCAGAATTGCAGCCACACGCAGGTAGCCGAAGGCAGGATGGTGCCCGTGCCGCCACCACCATTGCCCCAGCAATCGGTGGAGCCGTTACGATCCAGATGCAGGTCCATCATCGTCTGCAACGGCAGGAACACCTGCTCGCCATAGGCGTAGGAACCGGTGTTGAGATCGTAGAAGTGCGGGTTGGGCTGCCAGCGATCGAGTACGCCGACGATCTGGAAGGTCGTACCGGCCATGCGCAGGGTGCGGCCCACGCTGTTGGCGCCGCCGTAGAGCTTCTGATTGAGCTTGCGACTGATCACCACGTCGCGCGCCTTGGCTTCGTCGTCGGCCGCATTCCAGCCATGACCGTAGAGGAACGGCGTGCCGAACATCGGGAAGAAATCCGCGGTGGTGTAGCGCGCCTCCACGTAGAACGGATCCAGCGCGGACTGCTGCGGCTGGATCGGCACGTCGCCACCAGTCATCAAGGCCTGGCGATCGGCTCGCTTCGCATGCAGCAGGTTCATGCCGTCGATCAAGGTGAGCTGCTTCGGCGGCTCCTTGCTCGGGTACATGCCCCTGATATCCTGCGGATCGACCTGCGGGTAATAGATTTCGCCGCTGCGCCCCGGCAACGGATCGCCCGACAGCACGTGCAGCACGGTCAGCGTGGTCATGCTGGCGCCGATGCCCAGCGCGATCGCCAGCACCATCAGCGCAGTAAGCGCCTTGTTGCGCTTCAGGCTGCGCAGGGCCAGGTCGAGATAATAGGCAAACATGTCGTGACTCCTTGAATCTCATCTATCCCGGTAGGAGCGCGCTTGCGCGCGATGCTCTTGTCGACGAACCTTCGCAAAGGGCATCGCGCGCAAGCGCGCTCCTACAAGTACCCGTTCATCACACACTCCGCGTGGCCTCCACTGGCGGCACGCGCGAGGCCCTCAGCGCCGGGGCCAGCACGGCGCCCTGTCCGAGCGCCAGCAGCGTCAGCACGCCGATTGCCACGTACGCCAGCGACAACCGGGCCATTTCGAACTGGGTGACCATCCACAGGTTCAGCGCGATCGCCACCACGGCGCCCGCGACGACGCCCATCAGGCTGATCAGCAGGTTCTCGGTCATGAAGTAACTCAGGATGTCGCGCTGCCGCGCACCGAGCGCGCGGCGCACGCCGATCTGCTTGCGCCGCTGCGCCACCCAGAAGCTGGTCAGGCCGACGATGCCGGCGGCGGTAATCACCAGCAGCACCGCGCTGACGATGCCCATCAGGATGGCCATGCCACGGTCGCTGTCGTAGATGCGCTGGCGTACCTGGGCGAAGCTCAGCAGGCCATTCTTGGGATCGATGATGCGCATGCGGCTCTGCGCGTACAGCGCCTTGGGCGCCTCGCGCATCGCGGCAGCGAGCTGGCCCGGCCTGGCGCGCACGACGTAGAACAGTCCCTGCGGATGCGTCGGGCGCGTCGGCCACAGCATGGCCTGGTAGGCATAGGCCTTCGTCCAGGTGTCCACGCTTTGACGCTGCAGGCGATCGACGATGCCGATAATGGTGCTGGGTGTGCTGCTCATCAGGTAGATCGGCTTGCCCAGTGCCGCGCCATGCGGGAAAAGGCGGTCGGCCAGCGCCTTGGTCACGATGACCGCGGGCGGTGCCGTGAAGTCGCGCACGCCCATCCGGCCGATTTCGTCCGCGCGAAAATTGCGCCCGGCGATCAGCTTCAACCCCAGCGTGTCGATCAGATGTTCGTCGCTCGCGTACATCGCCGGGTCCGCGGTCCACTGGAGCTGATCCGGCGTGAGGTTTGCAGGTATGTCGTCACCGAAACCGCTCAATGGATAGGAGCTGCTTGGCGCCGCGTCACGCACGCTGGGCAACTGCCGCAACGCGGCCAGGTCGGTCTGGATCTGCACATCGATCTGCGCTGTGGACATTTGCCCTGCCCACTCGTTGTTGACCACGAACAGGTTGGCCTCGTCGACGCCCGAGGGCTCGGAAAGATGCGCCAGCCGCTGCTGGATGATGAACAGCGCGTTGCACACGATCGCCAGGGTCAGCGCGATCTGCAACGCGATCAGCGCGGTGCCGGCCTTGTGGTGCTTGAGTGCGGCGAGGATGGGTCTGATCTGCATGCCGGTCTCCATCGCCTCAATTGGACTTCAGCTGCCAGGCGGGCTGCACCTGCGCAGCGCGCCAGGCGGGGTAGAACGCCGCCGCCAGGGTGGCGAGGACGGCCACCGACAGGGTCAGCGCCACCAGCGAAAGATCCAGCTGCGCCAGCCGCGCGATCTGCGGCTGGAACAGCAGGCCCGCACCGGGAACCCCCGCGGCGGTGAGCAGCAGGCCAAGCACGCCGCCGGCCAGGCCCACCGTGGCCGCCTCGATCAGGTATTGCGTATAGATCTCCCTGCGCGAGGCACCCAGCGCTCGGCGCACGCCGATCTCGCCCGCGCGGCGCAGGAACTTCGCCAGCAGCAGGCCGATGGTGTTGACCAGGCAGATCGCGAAGAAGGCCAGCGCTACCAGCAGCGAAATTCGGCTTTCCGGCGGCACCACGTGCTCGTGAGCGAGCCATTGCGTCACGTCGCGCAGGCGCACGTTGGGCGCCCAGGCGAAACGCCCTGCTCGCTGCTGGTCAGCCGCATAGCCCTCGAGGAACTGACGGTAATGAGCAACATCCGCCGCACTATCCAGTTCCACCCACGGCGTGACCCACACGCAATCGCTTTGCAGCCAGCGATCCCAGCCGGTGAAATTCAATTTTCCGCGGCAGCTGTTGCTGCCCGCGCTATTGATCTGCAGATCCAGTGCACGAGTGAAGGGCAGGTAGAAGTCCGTGGCATCCACGAAGCCGCTGCTGTTGAACAGATCGAAGAAGCGCGGCTTGGGGTTCCAATGCCGGGTCACGCCGACGACACGGTAGTCATGCCCGTTCAAGGTGATTTCGCGGCCCACGCTGTCGGCACCGCCAAACAGCTTCTGGTTGAACTCCTCGCTGAGCACCACCACGGCACCACGGCTGTCATCGTCCTGCGTGCTCCAGCCGCTGCCGTACAGGAACGGCACCTCGAACATCGGAAAGAAATCGCCGTATACCGCGTAGCCCTTCGCCGCCATCGGCAGGCTGCGGCTGCCGCCCGGTAGCACCGACAACCGCAACGGATACAGCAGGGTCTGACGTTTCGCCTGATGCGCACGCATCAAGGCCATCGCGTCGACGTAGTTCAAAGCCTCGGGCGGCTCGCCCTTGAGGTTCTGCTGCGGCCCCCAGCTGTCGACCTGCGGCGTGAACAGCTGCGCCGACTTGTCCGGGATCGGATTGCCGGACACCGCACGGAATACCGACCAGGTGATCATGGACGCCGCCACGCCGAAGCCGATGGCCACCACCATCAGCGCCGTGAGCGCCGGATTGCGGCGCAGGCTGCGAAAGCCCAGTTGCAGGTAATAGGCGAACATGTCGCGACTCCATCAATCTCGTATACCCCCGCAGGAGCGCGCTTGCGCGCGATGCTCTTGTCGACGAACCTTCGCGGAGAGCATCGCGCGCAAGCGCGCTCCTACGGGTACCCGTTCATCACACCGACCTTGTCGCCACCACCGGCGGCACGTTGGAGGCACGGCGCGCCGGCACGAACACCGCGCCCTGCCCCAGCGCCAGTACCGCGGCGACGCCGGCCAGCACATAGGCGATCGGCAGGTGGGCCATCGCGAAGTGCCGCATCAGCAGCAGGTTGAGGCCGAGCGCCAGCACGACGCCGAGCACCGCGCCGCCGCCGGCGATCAGCAGGTTCTCGGTCTGGAAGTAACGCAGGATGTCGATCTTGCGTGCGCCCAGCGCGCGGCGCACGCCGATCTGCTTGTGCCGCTGGCCGACCCAGAAGCTGGTCAGGCCGACGATGCCGGCGGCGGTGACGGCGAGCAGGATCAGGCAGATCGCGCCCATCAGGATCGCCATGCCGCGGTCGGCGCGATAGGCATGTGCGCGGATGTCGGCAAACGACTTGACGCCGCTGCTGTCGGCAGCATCCCCAATCACGCGCATCGGATCGGCGGCAAACAGCGCCGCGCGCGCTTCCTTCATCGCGGCATCCATGCGGCCGGGCCTGGCACGCACCGCGTAGCGCGAAAAGTTTGCATCCAGCCGGGTCGGAATCAGCACCGAGTTCCAGGTGAAACCGTTGGCCCAGCTGTCCACGCTCGGCGCCTGCATGCGTGCGATCACGCCGACGATGGTGCTGGGCGTGTTGCGATCGATGTAAATGGTCTTGCCGACCGCGTTGCCGCCCGGAAACAGCTTGTCGGCCAGCGCCTTGGTGACGATCACGATCGGCGGCACGTTCTGCCCGCGCATGCCCATGTGATGCACGTCGCCGGCATTGAAATTGCGTCCGGCGATCAGGCGCAACCCGAGCGTATGGATCATCTGATCGTCGCCGAAATAGTTTGCGGCGTGCGCGGTCGCATGCTCCTGCGCGGGCTTGAGGCCGATGCCTCCGCTCCAGGTGTTGTTGGTCAGCGGCAGCGAGTTGATGGCGATCGCCGATTCCACATCGGGCAGGCTGCGCAGTGTCTGCACGTCGGTGCGCAGCATGGCGTCAAGCTTGTCGATCGAAGCTTTGTCATCGCCGGTCGGCGCGCCGACCCAGATCTGGGTGACCATGAACAGGTTCTTCTCGTCCATGCCGGTGGGGCGCTGGATGCGCTCGACGCGGCTACCGATGATGAAGATCGCGTTGCACACGATCGCCAGCGTCAACGCGATCTGCAACGCGATCAGCACCACGCCGGCCTTGTGGCGACGCAATGCGGCGAGGATGGGGTGCAGGGTCATGTCATGTCCTCTTGTTCGTCATTCGCGCGCAAGCGGGAATCGTGGCTCTTGCTCTTGGTTCGTCATTCCCGCGAAAGCGGGAGGCGCTTTACAACGGCGAAGCCTGTCATCCAGTGTCTTTTTCACGTCAGAGTCGCTGGATCCCCGCTTTCGCGGGGATGACGGTGGGTTCTAATTCGATTTCAACTGCCACGCCGGTTGCACGCGCGACGCCCGGAACGTCGGATACAGCGCCGCCAGCAAGCTGGCGATCACCGCCACGGACAGCGTGGTGAGCAGCAGCGAGATGTCCAGGCGCGCCAGCGAAGCGATGTACTTCGGCATCACCAGCCCGACGCTGGCCACGCCGACGCCGGTGAGCAACAGCCCGAGCACACCGCCGGCCAGTCCGATCATCCCGGCTTCGGTGAGGAACTGCGCATAGATCGCCAAGCGCGGTGCGCCCAATGCGCGGCGTACGCCGATCTCGCCGCTGCGGCGCAGGAACTTCGCCAACAGCAAACCGGCGGTATTGACCAGGCACACGATCAGCAGCCCCATCGCGACCAGCAGCGACACCCGGGTATCGCTCGGCACCACGTGCTCGTAATCCAGCCAGCTCATCAGATCCTGCAGGCGGGTATTGGGTGCCCACTGCGGGTAGCGCTGCCGCGCGAAGCCGTTCAGATAGTTCCTGTAATGCTGCACCGCACTCGCGTTGTCGAGTTGCGCCAGATAGGTAATCCAGATGCAACTGGAATGTTGCAGGCCCACAAAGCCGGACTCCCTGGGCATTTCGGAACAATTGGTGCTGCCCTGGTTGGGCATATCCGCCGCGATCGCGGTATTGAACGGCAGCAACAGATCCTCGCCGCTCCTGTAGAAGCCGCCGGTATTGACCACGTCATAGAACATCGGTTGCGGGTGCCAGTCGCCGAGCACGCCGACCACGCGATAATCCCGACCCTCGATGTCCAGCGTCTTGCCGACGCTGTTGCCGCCGCCAAAGACCTTGTCGTTGAGCTTGTCGCTGATCACCACGACTTCGGCGCGACGCGCATCGTCGGCCGCGCTCCAGCCGCTGCCGTATTTGAACGGCGCGTCCACCATCGGAAAGAACTCGCTGTACACCGCGTGGCCGCCGGCATTGATCGGATGCTTGCCGGCCTGCTGCGGCACCACCGACGGCGCGATCATGTACAGCGCCGACTGCAAGGTCGCGCGGTGATCGCGCATCAGGGCCACCGCGTCGGTGTAATCCAGCGCATCGGGTGGATCGCCATAATGCGGATCGGCGGGGTTGCCACCCTTGCCGGACGGTCCCCACATGTCGATCTGCGGTATGAACAGCTTCGAGGACTTCCACGGAATCGGATCGCCCGATACCGCGCGAAATACCGACCAGGTGGTCATCGAGGCGGCCACACCGAAGCCGATGATCAGGATCATCAGCGCCGTCAGTCCGGGGCTGCGCCTGAGGCTGCGCAGGGCCAGTTCGAGGTAGTAGCTGAACATGCGTGGTTCCTTGGGTTGGTCGCCGGGATGGCATCGCAACGAACGGCCGGTGCGGGAGCGGTTGTTGTAGGAGCGCGCTCGCGCGCGATGCTCTTGCTCGTCATGCCTGCCGAAAAGCATCGCGCGCAAGCGCGCTCCTACAGTCGATCCCACACGGCATCAGCGGTGCTCGTGCGCGGCTTCGGCGGCGTGTGCGTGGAAGCGCGGTTCCTCGGCCAGATCGACCACCTGGCCGTCGATGATGTGCACGTTGCGCTGCGCGCGCGCGGCCAGTTCCGGATCGTGGGTGACCATCACGATGGTGGCGCCGCCGCGATGGATGTCCTCGATCAGTTCGAGCACGCCGCGCGCCATCTGGGTGTCGAGGTTGCCGGTCGGTTCGTCGGCCAGCAGCAGGCGCGGGCTGCCGGCCAGCGCACGGGCGATCGCCACGCGCTGCTGCTGGCCGCCGGAGAGTTCGGCCGGGTAGTGCTTGGCACGCGAGGACAGGCCCACGCGCTCCAGCGCATCCATGATGCGCTGCTTGCGCTCGGCGGTCTTCATGCCGCGATAGCGCAGCGGCACCTCGATGTTGTCGTACACGTTGAGGTCGGGAATCAGGTTGAACGCCTGGAAGATGAAGCCGATCTTCTCGTTGCGGATCTTCGAGCGCGCGTTGTCGTTGAGGTTGCTGACCTCGATGCCGTCGAGGTAGTACTCGCCGCCCGAGAAGGTTTCCAGCAGGCCGGCGATAGTGAGGAAGGTGGTCTTGCCCGAGCCGGACGGACCGGTGACGGCGACGAACTCGCCTTCCCTCACGTCGATGTTGAAATCGCGCAGCGCATAGGTTTCCACCACTTCGGTGCGGTAGACCTTGGACAGATGGTTCATCTTCAGCATGGTGGTTCCTCGGTGGTGGTGGTTTTTGCCCCTCCCCCTGCTGGCAGGGGGAGGCCGGGAGGGGGGCTTTTGACTTTGAGAGCAAGAGCCCCCTCTCCAGCCCTCCCCTGCGAGCAGGGGAGGGAGTGAAGCTGCGTCAATTACTGATCGCGACGCGGTCCGCGCCCTTGAAGTTGTCGGTGCCGGAAATCACTATGCGGTCGCCTTGCTTCAGGCCCTGCAGGATCTCCACCTTGTCGATGCTGCTGGCGCCCACGCGGATCGGGGTTTTCGTCGCGATGCCGTCGCGCACGACGTAGGCGTAATTGCCGCCGGATTCGTCCACGAACGAGCCGCGCTGCACGGTCAGCACGTTGTCGCGGCGGTCCAGCAGCACGCGCACCGACAGGCGCTGGTTCTGCCGCAGCTGCTTGGGTGTGTCGCCCTCGAAGCGCAGCCGCGCGGCCACTTCGCCATTGACCACTTCGGGCGAGATCGCGCTGACGATGCCCTTCCATACATGCCCGTTGCCGCTGATCTCGCCGGTCATGCCGATGCCCAGATCGCGGGCGAAACTTTCCGGTACCTGCATCTCCACCTGCAGCGCGGACAGATCGATCACGCTCAGCAGCTGCGCATCCTTCGCCACGGTGGCGCGTTCGGCGATGAACAGCTGGCCGACCTGGCCGTCCACCGGCGATCTCACGTTGAGGTCGTCGACCTGACGCTTGAGGTCGGCCACCAGCAGCAGCTGGCGTTCGTGCGCGAGCTTCTTCGATTCGATATTGAAGTTCAGGCTGGCGTTGTCCATGCCCAGATCGGATGTGGCGTGCTGCGCGGTGATCTTCGCCTTGTCCAGCGCGTCCTGTGCGCGATCGACGTCCATCTGCGGCACGGCACCGAGCTTGAACGCCTTCTGGTAGCGCTCCAGATCGCGCTGCGCGGTCTGCTGGTCGATCTGCGCATTGTCGAACGCCTTCTGCAGCGCCGAGCGCTGCTTGCGCGCGTCGATCTGTGCGCGCTGGTAATCCACTTCCATCGCGTCGGCGTTGCTTTCTTCCTGTGCCAGCTTGTTGGTCAGTTCGGGACTGTCGATGGTGGCCAGCACCTGGCCCTTCTTTACCGTGTCGCCCGCATGCACCTTGAGTGTCACCGCGCCGCCGGAGGTGGCGTACAAGGTGGGGCTGACCGCCGCCACCACCTTGCCTTCGGCGGCGATGTCGCGCACGAACAGCCCGCGTTCGACGGTGGCGAACGACAGGCGCGAACTGCTGACCGAGCCGGACGCCGAGAACAGCCGTCCGATGCCCGGCGCCAGCCAGGCCAGCAGGACCAGTGCGATCACGCCGGTGCCCAGCAGGATCAGCTGGCGCCGGCGATCGGGTTTGACTTCGACCAGGCGATCGGTTGCGGAGGTGTCGCGTATCATCGTGCCTTCCCTGACCGCATGCAGTGCGGTGCCACGTGGGTTTTGCAATCCACGTGCCAGCCGCAGCCGGCCGTCATTTCAACGACTTGGCCGGCAACAGGCGATGTGTACGACTGTCCGCGGACAGTGCCACGGACAAGCCGGACGACGGTCGGACGTCCACCGGCGATCCAGCCATCGGCCGCTTCATGCGACCGTCTGCAACGACACCGCTCGCGTATTCAGGCCGCCCCGACAGCCCGCCGGATGCGCTCGGCGATGGCCGCATCCAGTCGCGGCAATACCTCCAGCGCACCCAGGTTCTGCTCCAGTTGCTCGCGCCGGCTGGCGCCCAGCATCACGGTGGAGACGTGCCGATTGAGCAGGCACCACGCGATCGCCAGCTGCGCCAGACTGGCACCGAGTTCGTCGGCGATCGGCTGCAGCGCGCGCACCTTGCCGATGCGCTCGTCGCCTTGGCCGAGCACGCTTTCACGCAGCCATTCGTAACCGGGCTGGGCCAGCCGCGAACCGGCCGGCACGCCGTCGTTGTATTTGCCGCTGAGCAGGCCGGACGCCAGCGGCGACCAGATCGTGGTGCCCATGCCGTAGGCGTCGTACAGCGATGCGTACTCCACTTCCACCCGTTCGCGATGCAGCAGGTTGTACTGCGGCTGCTCGACCACCGGCGCGACCAGGTGGTTCTCGCGGGCAATGCGATGCGCCTCGCGGATCGCCGCGGCCGGCCATTCGCTGGTGCCCCAGTACAGCACCTTGCCCTGGCGGATCAGCGTATCCATCGCCGCCACGGTTTCCGCGATCGGCGTGTCCGGGTCGGAGCGATGGCAGAAATACAGATCCAGGTAATCGACCCGCAGGCGTTGCAAGGCCTGGTGACAGGCCTCGATCACATGCTTGCGCGACAGCCCGCGCTGGGTCGGCAGCGGGTGCTCGACCGCACCGAAAAACACCTTGCTCGACACGCAATAGCTGTCGCGCGGAAAACGCAGGTCGGCGATCACGTCGCCCATCAGCTGCTCGGCCACGCCGTTGTTGTAGGTTTCGGCGTTGTCGAAAAAATTCACCCCATGGTCGTGCGCCAGCGCCAGCAGGTCGCGTGCCTGCGAGCGATCGACCTGCCGGCCGAACGTGACCCACGCGCCGAACGACAGCGCGGACAGTTGCAGGCCGGTGGTGCCGAGGCGGCGATATTGCATGGGAGGACTCCTGCCGGGAACGAGGAACGGAAGCATGCCTAGCGTTGCGTAGCCATGTCCACCGCAAGCATTGCGCCTCACCTTTTGGCGGTGGGAAGAGCACCCCTCCCCAGCCCTCCCCTGCAAGCAGGGGAGGGAGCAAAAGCCGCGTCCGATCAACTCCCTCCCCTGCTTGCAGGGGAGGGCTGGGGAGGGGTGCTCTTGATCTTGTCACTACCAGATCGGCGTATCCTGCTGGCCCCACCCTTACCCTTCCCCTCCGAAGCGGAGGCGAAAAAATACGCGCAAGTCACTGCGTGCCAGATCAACGGAGGAGAACGTCATGTCGAAGATCCATGGCTGGGCCGCTGCGCAAGCCGGTCAGGCGCTCGAACTGCAGACCTTCGAGGTCGCCGAGCTGGGCGCCGACGAGGTCGAGGTGGCCGTCGATTACTGCGGCATCTGTCACTCCGATCTGTCGATGATCCACAACGAGTGGGGCGCATCGCGCTACCCGTTCATCCCCGGCCACGAAATCATCGGTCGCGTCACCGCGGTGGGTGCGCAGGCCAAGGGGTTGACGGTCGGCCAGCGCGTGGGCATCGGCTGGACGGCCGGCAGCTGCATGCATTGCCAGTCCTGCCTGTCCGGCGATCAGAACCTTTGCGCGCAGGCGGTGGCCACCATCGGCGGCCACCACGGCGGCTTCGCCGACAAGGTGCGCGCGCACTGGGCGTGGACGATCCCGCTGCCCGACGGCATCGACCTGGCCAGCGCCGGCCCGCTGCTGTGCGGCGGCATCACCGTGCTCAAGCCGTTCCTCGCCTACGACATCAAGCCGACCGCGCGGGTCGGCGTGGTCGGCATCGGCGGACTCGGCCACATGGCGGTGAAGTTCGCCGCCGCGTGGGGTTGCGAGGTCACCGCGTTCACCTCCACCGCGGCCAAGGCCGACGAGGCGCGCGGCTTCGGCGCGCACCACGTGGTGGCCAGCCGCGACGCCCAGGCCATCGCCGCGATCGCCGGCACACTGGACCTGCTGCTGGTCACCGTCAACGTGCCGATGGACTGGAACGCGCTGCTCGGCACGCTGGCGCCGAAGGGCCGCATGCACGTGGTCGGCGCCGTGCTGGAGCCGATCCCGGTGCCGGCGTTCTCCCTGATTGTGGGCCAGCGCGAAATCTCCGGCTCGCCCACCGGCTCGCCGGTGGACATCGCCCGCATGCTTGCCTTCGCCGCCCGCCACGACATCCGCCCGCAGGTGGAAATGTTCCCGATGGCGAAGGTCAACGAGGCATTGCAGCACCTCGCGGACGGCAAGGCGCGCTATCGCGTGGTGCTGCAGGCCGGCAGCGGAGCATGACACCGGTCGGCGCACCGCGCCGGTCGGAGAACTTTTCGCAATCGATCGAGTCGATTCATGTCGTGTGCCCGGTGGCTCCAACCGGGCAAGGGTCGGCAAAGGGAGAACGATCTTGAACGGAAAGTGCTGGAACGCATGCCGTCTTGCCATGTTCGCCGCGCTGGTCGGCGGCTTTTCGGCGGCCGCCGCTGCGGACGTCGTCTCCCCGCAGCGCATCCCCGACAGCTATGCGCAGCCAGGCACGCTGGTTGCGATCGCCCAAGGGCGCCAGCTCAATCTTCGCTGCACCGGCCGTGGCCCGCAGACGGTGATGCTGGAAGCCGGCTCGCACGCCGACTCGACCACCTGGTTCCGATTGCAACCGTTGCTCGCACCTTCCGCCAGAGTGTGTTCGTACGATCGGGCCGGCTACGGCTTCAGCAGCGCCGCCCCCCCCTGCCGCGCAATCTCGACGCCGACGTGTCCGACCTGCATGACCTCGTGCACGACGCGGGCCTGAAGACGCCGCTGGTGCTGGTAGGTCACTCGCTGGGCAGCAATATCGCGCGCCGCTATGCCCAGCGATATCCGGCGGACATCAGCGGGCTGGTGCTGATCGATCCACCCGCGCAGGACATCGCGGCGTTCGCGCCCGCCTGGGCCAAGGACGAAACAGCGATGAATGCGCGGCGATTCGACTTCATCCGCCGATGCGAGGCCGGCGCCGAAAAGCAGGCACTGGCATCGCCGCCACCCGAACTCAGGCACTGCGTGGCAGGCGGCAATCCGCTCGCCAGCGACAAGGTCAATGCTGCGACCGCTTACTACAAGTCCAGGCCGGCGTTCTGGCGCACCTTGCTGTCCGAGCTGCAAGACAATGTCGTGGTGTTCGGCCAGCCCGTATCACCCGACGAAAAGCATGGATCGCTGCCATTGATCGTGCTGACCGCGGCCAATACTTACGCCGATGCACCCCGGAAGGTGCGCAAGTCACTGGAGGCTGCCCGCGACAAGACCCAGGCGAAGATCGTCGCCACGTCCACGCGCGGCGAGCGGTTGCGGGTGGACAACTCCTCTCACGACATCCAGTTGGACCGACCGGAGGTGGTGGCGGCGGCGGTCAGGAAGGTGCTGCGGCAGACAGGGTGGCGATCACCCGACAAGTAAACCGGGGACTCTGTGCACATCCGCACTCGTATCTCGTGAGTGTGTCAACGACGTCGCCAAGCCCTGCGTGGCTGCAGCGAAGATACAAGCGACCACGATGTCGCACGCGGCACCGACAGTGGGATCAGCATGATCCCTGCGAGGCCGGAACCGAAACGAAACCGCAGGCCAGCCAGCCGACCCGGGTGGACAACAGGTCGTGGCGCTGTTCGCGCTGGGCGCGAAATGCGAGGCGGTGGCATCGTCGTGCGGTTGCAGCAAGGCCGGCGAGTGCGGCAACCGCGCCGCGTCGATTTCTGCGCCGGCGCTGCCGACGCGGCGGAAATGGCCGGGTTCAAGAGTGGGCCAGGTTCGCCAGCCAGCGAACCCGGCCCGCTTTTGGCTCGATCGATCAGTACGTGTACTTCACTGACGCACCGACGCCCCAGTCCGGACTGCCATCGGCCGCGCCGCCAAGCACATAGCTCTGCAACCGCAGATTTTCGCTGAGCTTGTGGTTCCAGTAGGCGGCAAGTTCGCTCTGCTGGGCACCGCCGGCGGCGATTTTCTCGCGGTAGTAGTAGTACGAGCCGAAGTTGTTGTTGCTGTCGAGCTTGTAGTCCACGCCCACGTTGGCGTTGTAGCCGTTCTTCAGCTTGATGTACTGGGAACTGCCGTACTTCACCCAGCCCACGCCGCCGAACGGCGTCCACTGGCCGTAGACCTTGTAGGTGTCCAGCGAAACGCCGTAATCGTTCTTGCCGGTTCCCAGGCCCTTGTTCTCGTCGGCGGTACCGAATTTCACCTTGCCGGTGAGCACGAGCCCGAAGCTGCGGTCGGCACTGGAGAACAGGTTGTAACCGGCCGAGGCGACGATATCGCCAAGCCCCGAGGCCGAGCCATTGCTCGTGGTGGTTGCGGTGCCGCCGGAGCCGGTGGACCCGCCGCCGAGGATGTTGCCGTGCCCCCGTCCCCGTCCCAACGGGTTGATGTTGTTGACCAGGCCGGTGCCGGGAATGACGCTGCCCGATCCGCTGATGCCGATGTAGGGGACGATGAGCTTGAACGTCCAGCGATCACTCTCGTAGGCCGCGGTCAACGGCACCGACCAGATATCGGTCGTACTGCTGGTGCCGTACTTGCCGCTGCTGTAGTTCGCGCCGCCGCTGATGCTGAAGTGACCGTCGCTGGTCCCGGTATCGGCGGCATGGACCGCGGGTGCGCCGAGCAGCAAGAGGCCGCCGAGAACCATCCAGTATTGTTGGTTTTTCATGCTGAGGGATCCCTTGGAAAATCATGAAAACAGACCCGGTACCAATGTACCGGGTCTGTGGGAAAACGGGGCGGATATCAGCCGCCCGGACGACCGGCGTGCGACGGAATGTCGGGCCGCTGCGGCAGTTGCGGGCGCTCCGGCAACTGCGGCCGGTCAGGCATGGCTGGATGCGCGGGATGCTCGGGAAGCTGCGGCCGCTCCACGGTGCCCAGGCCGGTGGGATGATCGGCGCTCAAGCCCGTGGGATGGTCGGTGCCCAAGCCCTTGTTGAAATCGACACTGGCAACATTGGCGCTGGCATTGGCGTCGACGTTGACATGGCCATTGGCCGCAGCACCCGCTGCTTTCGGCGAGCGCATGACGTCGCCCAGCTTGAAGCCCATGGTGTTGGCGATCTGTCCCCAGCCTTCGCCGGACGCCCGTGCGGCGAGCACGCCCTGGAGGTCGACGGTGGTGCCGTCAGCCAGGGTCAAGGTGCCGCCATTGAGCGCAGCGGCGATCTCGGCGGCAGTCGGGTCGGTGATGCCCGCATTGGCCAGACTCGCCTCGGCCAGCGACAGTGCGATCTTCACGTTGCCGTAGCCCATCTGGCCGGTGACCGGTTGGAACGTGATCTGACTGGTGGTGCTGGTCCCGTCGGGATTCAAGGTCGTCTGATCGAGCGTGACGGCCGTACCGTCGCGCAGCCCGGTGACCAATGCCTGCGAATCGGTGTCCGAACCGACGAAGGTGGCGAACTCGCTGCCCAGCCGGGTCGATTCCGGGTTGGTGGTGGTCGTCGATGTGGTCGTATCCGTGCTTGTATCAGTCGTCGTGCTGGTCTGTGCCACTGCCGGCGTCATGGCCAGTGCAGCAAGCACCGCTGCACAGACGAGCGTGAGAGTGAGGTTACGGGTTTTCATAAGTGACTCCAGTGCTCGCGATGGATATGTGACTTGCACGATCCATTACGTCCGGAACCCGGGGATCCTTCCCTGCTGCCGGGTTGCGTTCGGCATGCGTTCAGCTTCAGGGCGACAGCAGGCCGTAGCCGTAGCGCGTGTCGCGGCCCGGGGGGCCGAGGTCGCGGGCCTCGCTGGCCAGGCGCCGCAGGATCTGCGCCGCGGCGCCCACGCGCGGCGCGTCCAGCAACTCGGCGGCCCTTCGCGCCACGATCGGTGCCGCGAACGACGTACCGCGCAAGGCGTCGCTACCGCGTCCGACCACGCCGGACGCGCAAAAGGCGACCTGCTCACCGCTGCCGGACTCGGGCAGCACGCGATCGTGCGCGTCGACACCGCTGACGCCGATCACGCCCGGGTAGGCCGCCGGGAACAGCGGTGGCGCCGCAGGCCCGTCGTTGCCGACCGCACTGACCAGCACATGGCCGCGCGCGATCATCGCCCGCACCGCTCGCGCGAGCACCGGGTTGTCGGGGCCGACTAGGCTGATGTTGATCACCGGCACGCGTTCGCGCGCCATCCATGCGAGCGCGTCCACGAGGCCCGACGTCGCGCCGCCAACCTTGTCGCCGCACCACAGGTCGGCCGCGTAAAGCGTGTCGCTATCGCCATCCACGAGGCGCGCGGCCACCGCGGTGCCATGGTTCGATACGTTCGGCCTGTTGCAGCCGTGTTGCTCGATGTGCGCGTGCGCCAATGCCGGGGCGGCCGGGTCCACGCCGCCGTCGATCAGTCCCACGCGCCGCGGCATGCTGGCGGATGACCCCATCGCCGACGCATGGTCCGGGGCGGCCCCGCCATCGCCCGCAGGCATGTAGATGTGCTGGTAGGCGAAGGTCGCTTTCGGCGCCGCCTGCTGCAACACGCGCATCGCCTCGGCCTCGCTGCGTCCCCGGGTGTCGTGCAGGACCGCCAGGTCCAGTCCCAGCGTGGCGTCCGCCGGCGACGGTCTACCCGCGGCGAATCCCTGCGCCCGCACGGCATGGAGTTGCCTGCCCGACAAGCCCAGGGCAAGGAACTCGCCGCGCAGAACCGGCGCACCCTGCGGATCGACCGCCACACGCCCGGGTTCTTCGCGCAGCAGGGTCCTGATCTGCGACCGTCGCGTGACGGCCCGTGGTCCGTGCAGCAGGTGGTCGACGTGTTGCATCGATGGCACCGAGGCCATGCCCGGCGGGCCAATCACGCTGGGTACGTGCGGCACGTGCGGCACGTGCGGTACGTGGGGGACAGCGGGCGGCATGGCGGGCGGCAAGCTGGGCATGCCCCCGCCGGGGAAGTGCATCGTGCCGGGCGGCCCCTGCATGGGGCCATGCATCTGTGCACGCGCAGCCGTCGCGCCGCCCAGGGCAAGCGCGATCGTGAGCAATGGAATCAGCACGGAAATCGGGCGCTGCATCGGCATGGCGGGAGCGGTCGGGAGTCAGGCGTCAGGATGCTAGCATTCGCTGGCTTTACGCACCCGAACCGCGCCGTTGTGCGCCAGGGAAGGAATTCCCCCTCTCAGACGTAGTGGAAAAGGCAAGTACGTGGATCCGAACCAAGCCGTGCGCGAAGGATTGCCCCCGCTGCTGCCGCGCCTGCGCCGATTGGCGCGGGCGTTGGCGGGCCAGGCCGCCGACGCCGACGACCTGGTGCAGGTGGTGATGGAGCGCGCACTGGCTCGGGCGGCGCAATGGCGGCCGGACGCCGCGCTGGACAAGTGGGTGTTTGCGATCGCGCGCAATGCCTGGCGAGACGAGTTGCGCGCGCGCGGAAGGTCGCAGCACCTGTTCGCCGCCGAGGAAGCCGGCGCCATGACCGCCGACGGAACCAGCGCACCCGCGCAGAAACTGGAGTTGGCCACAGCGCTGGCGACGTTGCCGCCGGATCATCGCGAGGTGGTGGCCCTGGTGCTGGTGGAGGGTATGTCGTACAGCGAGGCCGCCGCGCTGCTGCAGGTGCCGGTGGGAACCGTCACCAGCCGTCTGGCGCGTGCCCGCGCCAGCCTGCAATCCCATCTTGGGAAGGACACATGAACTCGATCGACGAAGACACATTGCAGGCTTACGTGGACGGCGAGCTCGACGCGGCAGCTACCGCGCGAATCGATGCCGCGCTGGCGCACGACGATGTGCTGGCGCGCCGCGTGCAGCAGGCACGGGCATTGCGCGCGCACGTGCAGGCCGCGTTCGACCCGGTGCTCGACGAACCGGTGCCGCCGCGTCTGTCCGCACTGTTGCAACCGCCCTCCCCGCCGGCAGCGACAGCGGCCACGCCACTCGCCACGGCTGCAGGCCGGCGCGGATTCGGCGCGGGCCGACGCCGCGCGCCCCGTCGCTGGTTGATGCCGACCGCCGCGGTCGCCGCGTCGATCGCGGTACTGGCCGTGGCGCTCTGGTGGCGCCCCGGCGACGGTCTGGTGCACGTGCACGACGGCCGGCAATTCGCCGCGGGCGCCTTGTCCGATGCGCTCGACCGGGCACTGGCGAGTGAACCCGATCCGCGCGCCCCGATCCGCATCGGCCTGAGTTTCCGCGGTGCCGACGGGCACATTTGCCGCACCTTCACCGCCCGCGCCAGGCCGCCGATGGCCGGCCTGGCCTGCCATGACAATGCAGGCGGCTGGTCGCTGCCCGTGCTCAGCGCCGCCGAAAAGCCCGAAGGCGGCGAACTGCGGCAGGCTGCCACTGACTTGCCCCCCGACATCCAGGCCGCGGTCGATGCGCGCATCCGCGGCGATGCCTTCGATGCGCAGCAGGAGCGCGCGGCGCGCGATGCCGGCTGGCGCTAGGAGCGTGGGCCGCAGAAATCTTTGGGCTGTGATTGTGCTCTCATCCATAGGCTGCGCCTCTCGTCGGGCTTGCATAGAGTGACTATGCGCACCCTCCGATAGACGCATCCTATGGCGATAGC
>Ga0307377_10002529_pt1 | contig 21530 bp, 33 predicted proteins | sample TR3MG_FD_202535 | JGI IMG/M metagenome (GOLD analysis project Ga0307377, IMG submission 202535) | Soil microbial communities from Risofladan, Vaasa, Finland - TR-3 | ecosystem: Environmental > Terrestrial > Soil > Coastal area > Acid sulfate soil | place: Finland: Risofladan, Vaasa | collected...
TCTTTGCATCTATCATCAACTACGAGCTGTAGCAGGGTTGGGTTGGTATTTGAACATGCTGCTTCTATGTATGTTATCTCTCCTACTTCTATGTCCTCTACCTTTTCAACGTCATCTCCATAAGCTGTGATTTCTGCAAGTTTCTCCTCAAACATTGCATTTGTTTTCAGGTTTATGAGCTTTGCTTGCCCGAAGGATCTGAAAACAGGAGTCTTTCTTCCTGTCTTTTCGTCTTTGGTCGTTTCGCTCCTTACACTAACGGCTCTGAAAATCGCTCCATATACCGGCTTTGTGACTTTTCTTCCCAGCTGCCCCTTCACCCAATCAACAACCCATCTCTGAGCTTGTTCATTGTCAAATGGGAACTTTCGTATCTGAATACCGAAAGGATTATCAGCTTCCCAGGCATCAAAATATGATTCGAAAAGCGATGCCCGGGTCCCCAGTTCATTCTTTTCAGCGTATTCTACCAGCTTATCAAATTGTTTTGCGGCTTTTCCTACCAGGGGAAAGCTTCTAACTCCCTTGGGAGCCTCTTTCACTTTTTTGGTTTTCTTTTCCTTAAGCATATTATTCACCTGCTTTTTCGATTATCAGCTTGTCTCCTTCACGGTATATTCTCACTTTATCTCCTTCCTTCCCCCCTTCAAGGTTTATAGCCCTTGCGAAAGGTTTAGGTATAGTGACCATGAATGTTTCGTTCACTTTCTGGACTTTATATTCGCCCAAGAACTCTTTTTTTGTCACATAATCACCCGTGAATTTTTTTGTCATGTATTGACATTTATTTAAACATTTTCTATTGGTACATTCATGAAATATTGGGTGCAGGAGAATGTCGGGGACATACCTGCACCCGCATCCCAACAGCCTCTTATGGACTTTTTGTTGGGCTTCCTTCTTTTCATGTAGAAGGCTACTCTATGACTTTTTGGGTCATTGAGCATAATAGTAACTCTATACAAATATATAAACATATGTATAAACATACCGTTAAATTCCCATAAACTCTCTTATCTTTTCCTCTTCTTCTTCAACGTGCTTTAGGTAAGCCTTATCAGCATCACTTTCGCTTATATGTTTCCACTCTTTAGCTGAAGCCCCGCTCTTTATCTCTCTTTTTGCCTTTTCTTTATTCTTTTGTGTCTGTTGTCTATCTTTATCTACAACTGATTCTTCATCAATAATATGGGCACCACCAAATAATACATTATACAAATTTTTTGGTGTGATTTTTCTAAAAACAGTATGTTCAGCTTTATCAGAGAAATAATTGAATCCAAATATGTGTTTAATAACTTCTCCAGTTACCAAGTCATCATCGCACAATTTTGGATAAACATCAGGTGAATCAACTTCAGGAATTTTTAAATCAGGAAAGAAACCAGAATATGTCTCAAGTATCAAAGGATAAGATTTCTGTAATTCACTTATAAATATAGGAGTAAGTTTTGAGACTTTCGTAATATCCTCATATCTCTTGTTTATCGAATATTCCCTTTCATGACCCTTTGTTCCAAATTTCTTAACTTTAATCATTCTATGGTTTTCAAGTGTGTCAAGGTGAACTTCTTTCAGAGTTCTCATAGTTTGTCTTATATTTTCTACTTCACACCATTCATGAATATTATTAGGAGTCAATTCAACATCGTTGTCATCCATATTTTTCATAATGCCGTAAATTTTAAGTGATAATGAAGGTATTCCTAATACTGTGCTTTCAAACATCCCATCCATAATCAACAATGCAATCAAATTGTCTTCCAAAGATGAATATAAAACATCATTACCATCTATAATCTCAGTGCATCTTTGAAATTGATGAAGAACACTGGAAGAGCGTATTAATCCTCGTAATCTATTCATATCTCTGGACCTTTTCATGTCATCTTTGGGAAAGATTTTTGATAAAATTGAGGAGAATATATTTATTGTTTTGTATCGTTGGAGATTAAACATGGCATCGTGCATGATATCAAGTTCTGGCATTCTTTTCCAAACTCTATGAAGGCCATCAGATTCAAAAGTTTTTGTTATCACATTATTGGTTTTTCTTTTTGATGTTTTCGGAGATGATTTCATAGTTCTTGTGGACATTTCTTCATCATCCATATGTTGCACTGATAACAATATAAATGATGCGATCCCATCCATTATAAACTTATTTGTCTTGTATTCTCCGCTTACTGGGTCTCTTATAGGAACTCGATAAACCAATCTTTCATTGTCATGAGACATCATGGGTTTAAAGAACTTTACAGCTTCAATTGAATCTTGTTTCTCTCTGAAATATATACACTTATTTCTGGTTACGTTGATATATTCTCCAGCTTTATTATCATAATGGTCCCAATCATATTTTGCTGCATTTTTTGTATCTCCAGTAGGAGCAATAATCATTTCATCAGGAAATCCATTTACCGCATGATTTGCGGGATATGTTTTTCCACTACCAGCAGGCCCTGTAAATTCAAGAGTTATGGGTTTTGTTGTTTTACAAGAAACAATGACAAGATTAAACACCAACAAATCTTCCCAACAAGCGACAAGAGGGTCTTCAGTAGTTCGTCTTTCAATATAATCCATCTTATCAAGCAAATATTTATTTTTTAGAAAATCCCTTGCCTCATTAGTCAACTCTCTTATCTTCTGTTTTCCTTCCCTTTCATAATCCTCATTCATTAATTTGTCACTTACACGGAGAAACAAGTCGCAGAATTCAGCTTCATCTTTGAAATATTTATCAGGTTTTTCAAATTTATCTTTGAAAGCATTATATGCCATTTTTAGTGCTGGTCTTGAAGAAATATCATACTTTCCTACTACCATATCATTGATTGTTATAAAGCATTTAATTGATGATCCGCCCTTCCTAATATTGAGTGTTATATTCAACCCTTTGTGTTCTGTTTTGAACACCCGAGACATTTCATTAGATTGGACGAGCTTCATTATTCGTACCCCGATGGAGAGGGTTATTGGGGGTTGGGGTACTAATAACCCAATAACCCTCTCGCATTCATCGTATAAGATGAGCGTATTTAAATCTTACACAACGGTTTCGAGGAACATAGATGCCCAATTATCGCATGTATGGACGAATGTTGAGAGTTTAGTGGGAGGTGAACCCTTCACCCCATATCCACCATGGTGGTGGAGTATTGCGTGTGCTTGTTTTTCTGTTAGTCCTATTTTTGCCTTGTTGAGCATTTCGCCAATCCAGGTAACATGGTCTCTGTATGGTGTTATCGTTTGTTCGTATATCTTTCCAAAATCGTGTAGAACCAAAATAAATATTGCTTCATCGAGCTTAAAATCCAAACCTTGTCCTAAATCAGAATCCATAGCTTTAAATCTTTTATACATAAATTTGGCAATTCTTATAGTCCAAACAGTGTGCACCAACAATCCACCAGGGAAATTAGAATGAAATCTATTTGAGGCAGGCATTATCTGGAAATCGTCACCAAAAATGTCCCACATTGTTTGCACTTTTGTTTTATAAGGTTCTGGCAAAGATGCTATAATATGAAGAAACTCATGGATAGTAGGATCTTCCATTAAATACACCTTAAACAATGATTACATTTAGGACATTTTAAGTCTGACTCTTTTACCTTTGTATTGCACATCTCACAAACATCCTCATCCTCTTTTTGTTCCTGCATGGTCGTCAACTTCTTAATATCTTTTCACATATTTTAACATTGTTACAATGACCAGTACCGTATCCCATGTTTGTTCTCTGCTTCTGATTTCTCATAAAGCCCAGGTATATCTATAAGAATTTTTGTCTCTCCGCGAAACATCTTATTTATTTGTTCCAGTTTGAGGTCCTTGAATTCGTCATGTGCAACTCCAATAACCACAACATCACACTTTCTTAGTGTTCTGAAATCTTTAGATATGTCAGTAAAAAGGGCACGCCTGAATGTATCGTAAACTTCATTCGGGTTTGCTCTTGGGTCATTCACAATTACATCAAATCCATAATCAAGAAGGGTATCATATATAAATTTGATTCCAGTATTTCTAATATCAGGGACGTTCGCTTTAAATGTGATGCCGAGCATATTTATCATCGTTTCACTATACTTTTTGTGATACTGAATTAGCATTTTCATGATATTATCCGTTATAAATTTAGGCATATGTTCATTTAGTCTCCTTGCTTCAGAAATCATGCGGGGATACATTCCCATTTCTGTTGATTTGTGTTTTAAGTAAAAAGGATCCACACTTATACAATGCCCCCCAACCAACCCAGGTTTGAAATCTAAAAAGTTCCATTTTGAATTCGCCGCTTTCAGTACCTTTTTTGTATCTATGTTCATTTTATTACAAATCATGGATACCTCGTTGATAAATGCGATATTTATATCCCTCTGTATGTTTTCAACAAGCTTTGACATCTCAGCAGTCCTTATATCAAATAACTCAACAACATCTGTAATCTTGGAATATATATCATTCATAATTTCGAGACAACAAGGATCGGAAGATGCTATAAGTTTTTTAATGTTTGTTATATTCTTATCCTTATTCCCAGGGTCTATTCTTTCAGGAGAATATCCTATTGCTACATCATCTTTGTTACATTCTCTGTATATTATAGGAATACACATATCATCAATTGTCCCTGGATAAAAGGTGCTTTCATAGATTATGCAAACAGGAGACTCTCTTTGAGGAGATGGACGTTTGCATAGATATGCTACCATGTTTGTAGCTTCTACAACATATGATAAATCAGGAGAATTGTTTTTGTTAACTGGTGTAGGAACACATATAATATAGGCATCAGCATCAAATAATAAATTTATACCTTCTGTGAATGAAAGTCCATTATTTTTCATAGCATCTACAAGTTCTTCCTGGACTTCATCTGTTCTATCAATCCCATCATTAAGTTCACGGACTTTATTCCTATCTTTGTCATATCCAATGACGTTGAAATGTTTGCTCAATTTTACAGCAAGATTTAGACCTACATAACCACACCCAATGATTACTATCCTCATTCACTTACACACTCCAGCCTTTTTTAATTTCTCGATTTCTCTTTCTATATACCATCGAGCTTTTTTCAAGTCTTCCAGTTGTTTCCCTTTGTATGGAGAGCGCCAAAGATATTTCATAGCGTTCCCTATGTTAAATGAGAAATGCTCTACCACGTCAATACATTCAACTCCTGATGGGTGATTATTATAGTGGTCCGGATGATTCACCATCTCTTTGCAATTTTGGTCTGCAGAAGTAACAGAGTCCTTCTTTGAGCGCAAGACGCCTTCCACAGTGCTCACAGTTTCCATATTTCGTATTGTGTCGCTCCCATATTCTTGGGAAATTTCTTCTGAAGATTTTTGCATCCGTAACACATCCCCTTAACATCTTCGCTATCTTTTTTCCAAAGGCGCCGTGTTTCCAGCCGAGACTACTGGCCACAAGTTTACATTCCACCTCGTCAACCTCGGGTATATCATCGATATCGTCACAATTGGAATGGTCACCACCATCCTTGAAAGAAAGATATCCGCATTTTGAGCAGAATGGTATTTTGTCATCACACCTATCCTTTGAAATCTTCATCACCTTGCTGGGCGATTGAACTTCGGATCCTTTTTTCCATATCTGATTCATCTGCAAGGGGTGCAATTCCTAACATTTCAAGTACCACATTCTTTGGAAGCATCTCAAGGGCACATCCGCATTTACAGAATCTTGCTCCTGTAAAATACATAGCTCTATCATCCCGGCAATATTTCAGCACATCTGGCTCTGGCATCGTTTTCTTCCTCCTTTATATCTTCAAGAGCGAACCATCTTCCACATTGTTTGCACACTTCGTCAGCAACCTCGTGCCCAGTTAGTATGTTCTTACAATTTGGACAGGTGTATAAATGTGTGCTATCTCTAAGTTTAAACGGCTCGCCAACCATCTTTATTCCTTCTTCTTTTCTTCCAAAGATACTACGCCTGTGTCTTGGTCGTAATCATATTCCCACAATGCAACATCTACTCCTTTTGCTTCAAGGAATATTGTCATTTTCACATTCAAGGCGTGCTGAGCATTTTTCATCAAAACAAAATGTTCCTTTGCCTTTTCCTTTGCGTCTTCGATTTCCAATAAAAGAGCAAAATGTTTTTGGGCATGGAATCCGAAAGAATTTAAATTCCTTTGTTTCAATTCGAGCAATCCTTTAAGCTCGGCTTTCAATTTATCAGGAATTTGTATCATTTTCGTTTTTGGCTCTTTGTCTCCATAATCTACCATAAATTCACCTTATTGATAATATACAATGTATGAGAACATTAATAAACATTGTTATAGGTGCATTGGATTAAGATGGGTCTGCAACATAGATTTCAAAAGCCGCCGTATCAAATGTTCCTCCGTTTGAAACAGCCACGCTTGAGGACAATGAATGTGTTACAAGTAATACTGAACCTGTAGTATCTATGATTGCCCAGTGTGTAGCTGTCCCAGAGTAGTCAACCGCCCCTGATGATATAGCATCAACCTGGAGTTCTCTTCCTGCTGGAGATGTTCTATCTTGTGGTCCAGTATAGGTTATAGAATCTTTGTAACCGAGCCTATAACCTGATGATCCTGGGTTATTGTTTGCCTGTGCGTAGTTTGTTGGTTGTGCACTGCAAATAACAAATCTATTTCCGTCATCCTCAATGAGCTGTAATAAGGCATCAAGGACGCTGTCATCTATAAATGCTACCATTTTTTTTTCCTCCTTATACGTTCGTATATTTATTGAAATATAAAACTTGTGTTCCTGGTGATGGTGTGCTATTACCATATGCGTGTATAAACTCTGGTCCTTCTTCGTCAGTAGGAGTTGTAAGAAGGAATGGTGTTAGATGTTGTGGGAAGAACCAACTAATTCCTGCGTTGATAATCTGGGAAGTTGAAGGATTTGCTCTTGAGAAAACCGTTTGTTGCCACTTATTTCCTTGATTTTTAATTGAAGCTGCGATGTCATAATATGAATTATTTACATGGTATAATATACAAGGAACATAGCCTTTATCATGGAATATTAATTGGCAATCAGAATAATATGCGGTTGTCATATTTTTTACTTTTTCAGCTCCTCCCCACCGTCCTTCATATCCATATACTTTCTTCCTCATTAAGTAAAGATTTGGATACTGTCCGTATGCAACAGCTGGAAGATTTGTTCTTCTATCAATACACAAGGAAAAAGAATCTATATCGTCAGGGGTTGATGTTACATGTTCAATGTCCCAAAAATCATCTGCAAGATATGTATATTGTCTCAAAAGGATTTGACGATATGATGGTTCAGGATTTTCTGAACTATAACCTCTCCACATAACATATACATGGCTATTATTGCAAATATCAAGCTGGACATCCTTTGCATTATGGGCTTCATCTGCTAACAAATATGGTTCGTTCGTAGATGCTACGTGTGGCCATGTATAATTTCCAGTATCAGAAGAAGTATAACATGGTTGTTCATATGAAGTATTTGTTCCCCATCCTTTTCCATTCCATGCAATATGGGCAACTCCATCTCCATCAACAGAGATTGTTGGTTGTCCTTGATTAACTCCTGAACAATAAGCAACAGCTCTATCATAAGTATCTATTGTATCATTTATAGAATGATATTTCAAATACCTAATATGTGTTGTTGTTCCACTACCATATGAATAATTTTTTCCATTATATACAACATAAATTTTTCCTTCTGAATCCATACAAGCTGCAACATTATATTTACTACTATATGCGGTGTCTGTATCAGATGTTAACTGCTTTGTATACCAAGTGGAATAAGGAGAATCAGAATAAAATAAAAATATATTATCTGTTGATGCCCATTTATTGATAAAGACAAAATATAATCTCCCGTCAAGCCTTCTCATCGCCTTTCTTTGTTGATGATAAAAACCTAAGAATCCTTCCGTGTATGAACCTAAATTTGTTGTTGTTCCACCTGTCATGGTATATTCTCCACCTATGAGTGTTGGGAAACCCCACCAGTGATGAGACAAAATTGGATCAGCGCCAGTGTCGATTGATTCTGCAACTGGAGATACACCAACATCATCAGGAGAAAGATTATATCCTGGTGTTAATGTTGTCTCTTCCACACCAATTACAGGAACAACATCATTTGGAGTTAGTTGACCTAGGTCCAGCGTTGCTTCTTCTACACTAACAGCTCCTGATGCAACATCATTAGGAGTTAAATCATAAGCTGTTGATACTTCTCCGTTCCATATATCTGTATAAAACATCAAATAATTATTAGTTGTCTGAAGAATTAACACGGCTGTCCCATCTTGATTCGTAAAACTATTAAAGGGAGATCCCATATAGTGTTCTTTATACTCTTCCACATATATAGTTGGATTAGATGTAAGAGCAGGAGTCCATGTTCCGCTATCATAATATCTATAAGCGGTTACTGCATATCCTCCATAACCACTAACATCATTGAAGAAAACATATAAAATATCATTTCCATCAACACCAAGATATACTCTCCTTGAATTATTATGATAAGAGGAATCTGTCATATTACCTAAAAGAGAAAAAGAGGAACCTTCAGATACCATACCAAAGACTCTTACGTTTGGAGTTCCATTAACTGGTGAATCATAATCCTGATAAGCAACATAGATGTAACCAGTGCTGTCTAATGCTATGGAAGGTTGGAAACAAGCATCAGCAGAACCTTCTATGACAACATATATCAAAGCATCTTTTGTAGAATTCCAATCCTTTTTTACATATCCAATACTTCTATCTCTTGCACCACTATAAGCTTGACCAAAAGCCATGTGTGCAGCGTTGTCACCATCAACTTGTATAGCACAATGTATGGAATTTCCTGAATAACTCATCTGGGTTGATGTTGTTGTGTAAGCGTCCCAATGATAGATTCTATAAGTAATACCGGAATCTTTTAACTGATAAACTACTTGTAAATAATCATTCGGACCCATATCACAATCGCAATACCCTGGTTCATATGTAGAAGAAACAATAGTATTTTGGATACCAAGTCCTGAGCCATGAGTATATTTTTTATACCATATTCCGACTGTTCTTACACCATAAACAATGAAAGCATCCTCATTGGAATCAAACGTCAATGAAATATCTTGATAATTATAACTACCTGATACACGTATTGGAATTTCGAATGTTGCACCATCATCATCACTGTAGGCATACTGGGCGTCTTGGTCAGAGTCTATATATGCAACATGAATATAACTATCAGAAATTCTCATGACATTTGCGCCTGATGTCCCATAATCATAAACTGTTGTATCTATATAAACAGGAGGGTCGAACTCAAAAGGATATATGGCATCATTTGGCATTGTCAGTCTTACTGTTGCACTGTTATATGAAATACCAACATTATTATCTGGAAAATAAACAACGAAATTCCCATAATTTCCTACTAATGTTATATTATCAGAATTAACTTCTATGGAATGTTTTATTCCTTTCGGTAATGATTTTCCTCTTTTTTCTCTTAATCCTTCATAACTACGAACTTCGAACTCTATCCTATTATCAGGCAAGGACACAAAAACTTTATAGTTTGCCTTTAATTTTTTAACATTCTCTCTTTGTAAGTTCATTTCAACAACATCTGGTATTCCTAATGTTATTGAATTCTCATCTTGTCTTATAACTTCCCAGTCCTTTCCATCTATAGGCTTTGGTAATAGTTGTAATGATTCTACACTTTCTATTAACCCTGCTTTGTCATACTGCGAAATTTCATAGATTATTGAAGCATCATCTCTGATTTCTATTCCTGAATTCCAGATAGGAAAAGAAGCAACAACTCCATTGTCTCTATTACCAAGACCTGTTTTTAATCCTGTTTTTGAAAAATTAGGAATTATAACAACCATTAAAAATCACGGCCTTTCGAATCTTAGAACCATTGATAACCCTTTTGCATAACTGGCCACAGCGTCAATATCAAAATATATTACATCTCCTGTCTGAAGGTCATCATAAGAAGTATCTATAACTCCATCATTCCCACTCCATTCAGATCCTAATGTAATAACGGTTGATAACATATCTGAATAACCTGAACCTCTTTTTCTTACTATTTGTATGTCTGTTGTACCAGGAGAACCATTAACCTGCCCTGCACATGCTCTTGCGTCTATTAGATTCCAACCATTTATGTATTCGTCTATTGCTATACCACCAAGATAAGTTCCAGTTTGAACATCTGCTGAGAATGCAAATAATTGAACTCCGACAATTGCATAATCTTGAGAAATTACAGAGTTATCATCGACATAATCTTTATTTACTGCATGGTACGGGTTTGAAGGCGTTGTTGCCGGAAGAAGAGGAATATCACTGAAAGTTTTTACTCCTGCAACTGTTTGATTTCCTGTTAATTTAACAGCGAAACCGTCAACTTCGGTTTCTGTATAGTATAAATCATCATGGCTATGCGTCTTTCCGAGATTTGAACCAAGAACGCTCCTTTTTGCATTAGAACTTGCAGCTTTTTCCATAAGGAAGTAATCTGTTCCAACTGGTGTAGTTTCTCCTGTTATACCTGAAATTTCAGCATCGACATTCGTATGAATTGCCGTTGTATCAGAACCTGCTCCTCCAGCTGGTAAGTTGCTTATTTTTACCTTCTTTTTTGCATAAGTGTCCTCACTATCTTCCAATAAAAGTAAATCATTATTATGGAGAGTAGTTTTTTCTGATGTTACTATATTAATTTCTCCAGAAATATTTCTATGTATTGAATAATTATCTCTTATATTATCAGCTTTCACTTTTTTCTTTTCGTATTGTGTAGGAGTGGTTTCATAATCTTCTATTATGAATAAGTCATCAGTGTGCAGTGTTGTTTTTTCTGCTATTGCAGATATTTCAGCTTCTTCATTATCATGTATTGCATAGCCATCTGTTCCGAGTATAAGACCAGCATTTAGAATTGATTGCCCATTCATGTCAAGGTCTTTATACATATTGATGTGCCCTTGGACTTCATGCAAATCCATATATAAAACAGGTGTGGCTCCAAGATACATTCTAAGTTCATTATACCCAGCTGCCGCAGGTGCATTTGAATTGAACGCTGTTATTCTTGCCCTTTCACCACTTGTATTTTCATACCATGAAAGAAATGGGTCTCCACTATCGGTGTCACGAATTTGAAATTCCATATTCGAGCCACCACGGGCAGATATGAGATTTGTGGTTGCCAATAAAGCAATGACGTTTATTATTGAATTGCTTGCCATGTTTAGGTTGCCACTCATTGCTCTTGTTCCTGATATTAGGAGATATATGGTGTGGTCATCATCAGTTAATCCTCCTAATGCTCCGTGGTCAACTCCTGCTGGTAGAACAACTGCAGTAAATTCATTTGCTCCATCATCATACTGGAAGTCTATCGAAGATGAATCTACAAATGCGTCTCCCATTATATCTTGGACATTTTCAACATTGAGATACTTGTTGGTGCTTCCCTCTGCCAAATCATCAGTTGTTTTTCCTAAAAAAGAAGAATTGAACAAGGTCTCGGTGTAGTAAAGGTTGGTGCTTCCTACAGGTAAGTCATCTGCGGTTCTTGTTCCTAGCCATGTCAATGCTCTTAAATCATTATGATACTGAGAATGGTCATCATCAGAAAGTCCTGTTAATGCACCGTGGTCTGAAACTCCACTACCAGTCCCAGGTTCAAAATCTTCAATTAATTTATCAACCTCTTCCTTTGTATAAATATTTTTTGATAATGCGTATTGTGGATGACAATTATCCATTTCTCTTCCAGAAAAAGAATTATGAGTCTTAGCATCTTTGTAAGATTTGAAGATAGGACAAAACCCTATTATTCTCCAAGTGGAACTGAACCACTGGTATACTACAAGTTCTCCATTTTGCAATTCAGTTTTTACTTTTATCATTTAACCCAACTACAGGAGACGGTTAAGTTTTCTTGCACCCTTTGACACAACAGCTCCACACTCAGGACATCTTATATCAATAGAAGGATTACTTCTTTTGGATATGTCCACCTCGGAGTTGCACATAGGACAGTTTATGTGGTTAGACATGAATATTACATAGATTGATAGATATTAAAATCTTTGCTGTAGGTAAGTGGTCAAACGGAAATTGGTATTTCTTCAAATATGGAAGGAGCAAGCCTAAGACATTCTTCATACATTATTTTTGCCATCTTTCTTATCTCCCATTGTGCATGAGGATCAAGCCTTAATTTGAAAAAATGCAACCAAACTCTTGCATTTCCTGATACTACAATGTTTGTGGCACAGGCATTAGGAAGAAGAAATCTTGCATCTTCCGGTTCCATTTTATACACATCTTTAAATCTGGTATAGGATGTGAATATTTCTTCCATCATCATATCGTAATCTTGGACAGCATCTTCTCCCATCATTTGAATACTATCTGGGTATATATAAGAGGGTTTGTTATCTTCCCCTTCCACATCTACCGCTCTTTGAGATTGCTGACAAAATGAGAATAACCTGTGTCTTACAAATTGGTGAGTTAATGCTCTGGAAACATTTTTAACAGAGAATGTGAAGTGCGCAAATTCCAGAACTCCGAAATGCCCCATTTTCTTAGCTGCTTTTATTAATCTCCTTGCATCATCATGGGTCATTGGAAGTTCATGTGCCGCTTCCAATGTCCTACATGAACGCATTGCACGGGCACAGATTAATTCAGGAGTTGGTGTCGATGACATCAGCACTACTTCCATTTCTTTCATGATAATGTCATCGATGAGAGACTATTTAAACTCTATTTTACCAACCTATATACTGATGTATTGTTCGGTAAAGTATCACTCTCAACCAATTCTATATATCCTTCAAGCATTAGAGGTGTTATTGTCTCTACCAACTCCTCTTGTCCTACTCCAACCAACTCTCCGAGTTTCAAAGGAGTTCTTTCATTCTGCATCAATTCATCCAGTATTTCAAGAGCAAGTAGCTTGAATATTCCCTTAGGATATGCAAGATATTTTGACCTATAGGTTCCATTTTTCATTAACTTTAGTATCCCATCTCTTTCCAAAGATATAACTGCTGTTTCAATAGTTGTTCTGAATACATATGGCTCGTTAATTTGGAAGTCTCTGACGATTTGTGGCTTGGCTCTTGGTATGCCATCCATCATCAATTTCATTATCAGATACTTATTATGAGTCTTGCATTCTCTGAACATATCTTCCATCATACCGGGTCCTATCTCTCTTATTCTCGTCGGACTATCTTCAGACATGGCTTCCATCTTCCGTTGATAAAAAACTTTTTTATGTTTCAATTTCAACGTAAAATAAACAATACAATCATAATATATAAAGTTTTCTTTAAAACGTAAAAAAGTTTTATTAATGATACATTTTTTCAAACAGACACACTATATACACACTTCTCAATCCGTCTATGTAAATTACGTGGTATGAATTCTAAGTAATATATATATATAATATCCTTATTAATACGATTAGTATTAATAAGGATGGGCGCCTAACGCGGGAAACACTCTCCCCTTAATATGCGCATTTACATAGTAAAGGAAGAGCGCTGTGTATATAGTGTGTCTATCAAAAAAAACACATCATTAAAAAAAAACTTTTACGTTTTTCACTTAAATAACTTCCAATTATTACCACTACATCCTGGGCAGGTTATTTTTGTCAATGCTTTTGATTCTGTCTCTGTGCAGATTCCAATTGTGCCACAATCATTACATCCAATTCTATATTTTGGGACTTCTTTTGCAGGATGTCCTGAAACGAAAGCTGCCAGTTTTTCATTCAGAGAATCTATCTCCTTATTTTGTGTCTCAAGTGCTTTTCTCAGGTCGGAATTTTCTCTTCTGAGTTTTGTAACCTGAACATCATACTCTTTTCTTACTTTTTCAATATCCTTATCACTTCTTCTTTTTGCCATTTTTCTCCCACTCCTCTTCAATTGATTCTCTCAAAAATGATAAAAACAGATCTGCATTTTGATTATAAAATTTCTCAAATCTCGAATCAAGGACATAAAGATATCCAATATCTTCTGGTGTTCTTATCACCCTTCCCAATGCTTGTTGAAATGCTTCAGCAACTTTCAAATCATACCATCTTCTGCAATTATGGCACCAAGCCCCTCTTACACACATTCCATCTGGCTTAGCTTCATACCCACACGATCCTCCATTTTCATCAATATAAGTAGTCTGTTCCAATTTCAATCTTGCAGCCACTTGTTTATCCATGGGAGGTGCATATGGTAAATTTGTGTATATCATCCACTCGGCTAACTTACCATAAAAGTCCAATCCTTCATATCTTGTAGTGATAAAGACATAAGGTTTGGAACGATTCTCTAAAAATTTCTCAAACGCCTCATTAAATTCTCCAGGCCCAAATCCGTGTGTTATTAGATTTTTTGGTTCATCAATCATCTTTGAGAGTTCCTTATACAGAGAATCACGGATTACATGTGATGCGCAGATAATCACACCTCTTTGCTCACTGTGGTTTTTGATTATTGTGGCGGATTTTTCGATTATTTTTGGAATGGTCTTTTCTCTACTTTTGAATGACATGGATCCCTGAGGAGAGAATATAAAATGTCGATTTTCTTTAGGAAAGAATGAGTCCTTAAAATTAATATATAGAACATCCTCAATAGGGATCCCTAACTGTTCGCACCTGTCTTTAACAGATAAAATTGTAGCTGACATAAAGATTGTATGTTCGGAAACACCACCAATTATATCATTTGCATAAGATGACGCCTTAACGGGGCGAAAGAGGATGTCTTTATATCCCCTCTTAGATTCTTCAACGTCAATAACTACGTTATTCTTCATGGAGAGCAGGGAAGCGATGCTCCTGAGCTTGGATTCAATCTTTTCAAGCTTAGTTAAATCATCTTCGATAATTGTTTGCGAAATCATAGTATCGCATTTAGCCTGGATTTCTTTTATTTCTTCTTTCCAGAAATCAGGGTCGCTGAACATGGGTAACATACCCATTGGAAAGAGATATTTATAGTCTCTTTCAGTTAATTTCAATTCATACATTCCGAGATAAAAATTTTCGAGTTTGTGCGCCTCATCTCTAATTGATAAAAACCTTGTATCAAAGACTTGCCCTGGGGTTGTTATATCGATATAATATGGAGTTGATAATGTTGAAAGTGATTCAGCTGCCTCATCCCGCTGTCTAAAGTATGGGCAATCCATCTTTTCTGGACATTTGAATTGCTTGATTTTTGAAGCACACGGAGCCTCATCAGCTTTCTGATGTTGATGCCCTGATAATATGCACCAGAAATTCTGCCTACCCTTAACTTCTTTTAGAAACGGATAGTCTCTTTTATATTGTGATGTTAGCCCATGGTCCATGGATAATACATAATAATCTTTATTGTGAACATTTTTAAAATATTCAGCAATTGTTATTGCTATTACAGATTTTCCTGACCCTGTAGGTAACTGCAGAAAGATATATTTTTTGTCATCGTTCTCAATGGCGTGTCTTAATATTCCTATTATTTCTTTCTGGTATGGTCTTGCTTCTTCCTTGGAAAAGTATGGAGCACAAGGTTCAAACATTTCTCTTGCAACATCCAATGGAAACTTCTTATTTGGAAGAATTATCTTTTCGAATGCCATTTGCTATCACCCCATATAGCCATCTTTTATCTCCGAATATTCCATCTCCCTGTTGAAAAACCTTTATTTCTTCTATCTCAAGTATTCCTCGAAACCTCTGGCGGATTTCTTCCTCGGATAAATATACTCTTACATGGCTTATATCACCATAACTTGGGACACTGAATGCTACACGGTGTCTCATCAACCTCTTCATCAGTGCGGCATCATCCCGAAGATGCTCTAACATTTCGAACATGACCACTACTACATCTGATGGTGGGAGTTTCACTTTATAAGCATCAGCAACCTCAAAAACTTCCTTATGGTCTTCATTAATTAATTTGGCATTTATTATATTAGATTCGCAAAAGTCTGACCCTCCAATATAGTCAATTCCCTTCTCAAAACACATCTCAGCAAATTGACCAGTACCACAACCGAGTTCATATATCTTTACATCACCGAGTATATCAACTGCCCATTCCCAGAGTATGTGATAGGAAGTTTTGCGCCATGACTTGGTATACATACGGGCACTCATAGCCTCAGCATAATATTCAGGTCCCTGTTCTTTGATTCCAGTTAATGGCATTTTTATCACTTTTCAAGTTTTTGAATAGTAATGTTTAAACATTTATTTAAACATTTGCATCATAGGTATTATTCGGTCCTTTACCTACCCACTCGATCCTGGGATTCCCCAATGTAAAATGCCCGGATCCCTTCCTTGTATCCCGAATTCAGGCTTTGGTCCAACTAATTAGTCCATGGTCCATTAATGATACTCTCCTTTCTATTATGGAAGAGCCTCTTAACTATTTAAGGACTTCAATTCCCTTAGCGGAGGCGAACGCAAATTTAAAAGCATGTATCATATCACTTTCGTATTTGGTTGAACCCTCGTCAAGGGAATTGAGAGGATTATATGTTACCATGAGTATTCTATTTCGTATTAACATGCCCAAATAATCTGAGTTCATAATTTTATCAACGCATTCATATTATATAAAGCTTTCTATCACCGCCCACCCCTGCCCCATATAGGGGACCTGGTCCTCAGAGGGGATATAACGTAATAAAATGATGTCAAACTACTATAAAGGTTTCAATTCTCCACTACTTTCCATTGCGCCCATTGAATTATGGAGACTTGAGCGTATCGTTGTATCATCAAATCTTTGGAGATGCCTAAACGCAACCTTCACAACCAATTATTTTTTCGTGGTCATAGTCATCTGGCATGTCCTCGTCCTCTTCATAGTCATCATATTTATCGGCTTCGGTCCTCAGTTCCCAACTTCGTACCCACCAATGACAATTAGGGCAAAGCTCCAGTTCTTGACTCAACATTTTATCCATGAACTCTTCCTCTTCCATTTTGAGTTCATATTTCCTCTGGATTGAATCATATATTAAAAAACAGGTCCCTTCCAGTTCAAATGCGATTTCTCTGAATCTGTCCTGGTCCATAGGAACACCACAATAAAAAAAATTGGATGAGTGACAACAGGGATGCAATCACTCATCCGGGGATCTGAGAGGTGCTCAAGATTCAGCGTCTGCTTCGGGCTCTTCCTCGGCTGCTTTCTTGGCCTTCTTGACCTTCTTTGCAGGCTTTTCCGGCTTGGGCTCTTTGACGGGCTTCGGAGGATTCTTGAGTTCTTCCGGAACTACATCCTCGGGTGCCCACCCGAGTGTGTTCTGCTGGGGATGCCTGATGATGTCGAAGGTCATCTTGTCGTTCTTGGCGACGGACTTGTTCTGGTCGTATTCGAGCCCTGCGACTCTCATGAATACTTCCATGGCCTTTACACGGGTATATACCCTCACATTTCTGGTGTCAAGCGTTGCGTCACGCCTAACCATGCTTATCAAAGTCATGTTTTTCTTGCCTCCTGAATAACGCATTTTGCGTCAAATCTCTATTGGGGTGTATATATATAAGTGTATCGCTGACCTTACCTAAGCGGGATAATTGTTGCGTTTTCTTCGAGCCACTCCTTCTCCTTTTCGCTCATGTTTGGTAGGTAGTAGTCACAAACTCCCGCATCCGAAGCTGAAAAATACACAAAGTCGTTTTGTTCCATCTGAGATTTGTGCAATGCTAATTTCATTGCTTCGGTTGGTACTTCTTCGGCCTTTTCGATTGATAATATATATACCGTCAGTGTTTCGCTCATATTGTCCTCACCGCCATAAGAGCCCCTTTATCTAAGCCTATGCAGATGGGGCAACATCTTACTTGGATGTTTTTGTTTGCATCGGCTTCTTTTGCTTGTTCTGGGTCTTTCATGTTCGCAACCAGATGTGTGTGTCCAGCATCTTTATGACCACAACCCATGATAAAATGTTCCCCTTCTTCCACCTTTCTTATATCATACGCCCCATCCTTCATCATGATTACGAACAATTTCTCACCTCTTCACAAAAGGTGCAGATATGGTCTATTGCGTTAGGAGAATCGCTAACAATTCCCCTTCCACATATCGGGCAGTGTGGCATGAAATTATGCTCCATCATAGAAGTAATCCTTTTTCTCAAGGGTGGTCTCTATATCTGGATTCATCGATTTCCATTTTGCCAGAACTGCATCTACTCTCCACTTCTCTGAAGTGATATAGTGCCAGTTCGTTTGCACATCAGTCAGTACCCATATCATTTATTTTCCTCCATTTTGTTCAGCTCTTCTGTTGATATGTATTCTCGGTCTTTGGATTCGGGATGTAAATCTTTGAAATGATGCTCTCTGAAGTCTGTTCTCATTATCCTCAATCTGAGAAGTATTTTCTGGTATGTTTCATATTTGGCGAAAGCACCTTGTCTGATAGATGTGGTCATTCCCCATTTTTTCACATCATCCCAGTGTTTAATCATGGATTCGCAATGTTCAATTTCTTTATCAATCCTGTCCGTTTCCCAACTCATTCACATTCCCCATTTCATTTCAGATCTGCATGAAGCACAAGGGTTGCCATGTCCCTTAGCTCCACACCCGGTACAACTTTGTCTGTTGGCAAGTAGCTTATAATTCTCCACAATATTATCGTCCTCATAATTGTGTTCAAAGCTGACAGGTAATCTCCCTGCATTCACCTCTTTCCAGCAATCAGCTTCGGGATGACAGCAAACCAATCTATGTTTGCCATCTTCACTTTCCCCTGCATGACAACAGGAGCAACAGATTTCATGTAACGGCATTTTTATCACCCAATGTTAAATCTAAATAACTTTCAAAGTATATAAAACTTTTGCTGATTACTTTTTGAAGTATTCCTCGCATAATGGTATGAGCTTTTCAATATCCTCAATCGCTTGTTGGATATGCCCTTCAGCACTACAAACTTCCGTCTCATAATCTGTGCCGAAGTGGCCTGCATCTGACACTTCACGATATCTGATATCCTGAACCCTGTCAAGTTCAGCGTTCAAAGTCCTTTTTAGCACCTTCAGCCGGTTTTTATACCACGTTTCATTGTCTATTTTCATATGTCCACTCCCGCTCATTCTTCATCGTCATCTTCTGGTTTCTTTGCTCTCTTTTTCTGCATCATCATTCTTATACAGTATCGCTGCTTGTTTACCCGGGATACATCATAGCGGAGTCTAATCTGTTCTATGTGATTCTCCATTTCTGTTATAAACAACTCCATGCTATGAGAGGGGTCACAGGTTTTGGAATATACTTTTTCATCAAATTTGCCCATTTTCATTTCTCTATCCAAAAACCCACGAAGTTGAAACTGGTCTTTTTCAAGTCTTATTCTGAACCTATACCCTTCTTCATCTTCGTATAGCAGTGTTCTACAGAGCCTATCTCCTATTTTAAAATTTCTTGTGTCTTTTATCACATTCATTTTGGCACGCTCATATATAAAACGTATTTACGTTATAAATACTTATTGCTGAGGATGCCTCCGGGGGAGAGGATGAGCGTGAATCCGCTCCCCCATCATCGGCACATTGGGTTGGTTCAGCTTTCTTTTGTAATTCTTCCCATCCCCTTTCCATAGGAAAACACTTTGATTTCTCCTGTGGAATCATTCTTATCTATTTCGCATTCACCGTGGTACATCGTTATGGCCATTGCAACTTTCATTGCCTCATCCATATCATTTGTGGTAAAGATTTTTGTTGGCCCATCTGGAGATTCCTCATTGGCAAGGCTTTCAAATATTTCTTTGCTCTTTGCAGGATCCATGTTCGTTGTTTCCCTGTATGTCATTCTATGCACTTCATCTACCTGGAAAGATGGTGCATCGTATTTTTGTTCTTTTTTTTCTGCTCTGTCTTTTCTTATTACCATTAATAATCGCCCTCCCATACGTCCCAAAATGAGGGCTCACAAAACACCACATAATAATCCTTGTCAGGGGCGTCATATGTCACCTCATATCCTTTTTCTTTCGCCTCTTTTATTATTCCCTTCACCAAATCATATCGATTGGTTTCGAGCATCAGATAGCATTCTATTCCATTTACAAGCATTGCAGGTTCCATGTAATTCCCATCAACATACACTGTCTTGTCTTCAGTCAAGGGGTATCACCCCATTAATTTGGACTTTCACTCCGTTGTTGTGTGCTGCAGTTGCTATGAGACACATTCCTTCAATGCGTCTCCTCATTGTTATTCCCATTCCTGCGTCTTTACACCATTGAACTAATTTATCTCCCAACCATTCAGAGTCAACGAGTTCATTATCAAGGACAGGAATTAATCTATTTGGAAAGTCATTCAACAACCCGGCAAGGGCAGCCTCAATGAAACAATCCAATTGGTGTTCTCCTGTATAACCATCTAAGGCATATCTGATAGCATCTTTTATCTCATCCGCGGTGAGGTATTCTTTCAATATTATTGATACCGTCTCCTCATACAATGTCATAGTCCCACATCTTCGAGTTCGTCCTTTATTGCATTGTATGCCGCTTTCCCAGGGGACATTCCCCCATCGAACCAATCCCTGTAGTTTTTGTCCGGCAAGTCATCGACTGACAATCCAAGATTTCTCTCGATTGTAACATCCACTTCTCGCATCCACTCATCAAACTCCATATTATCACCCAATGTCAAATTTATATCGATTTGTGACTATATAAACATTTCTCCAAGTAGGAGAATGAATGAAGTCACCATGATTATTATTGGCAAAATGCACACTCCTTTTCCTTCCAGCGTTCTTTGGTTAATACTCTTTGCTGAATACCTTTTAGGCGGTCTATTCTTCTGAGCACCATACAATTGTCTTTTCCAATTTTGTCCTGGGATCCACATTTTTTAATCTCCAATTTTATGAGAGGGGGCAAGGGTGCACACTTGCGGACAAGGGCAACGATGGTGGGATTAGGAAGAGAGGATTGAGTTTTGATGAATCAAAAAATCATAACCATCTCCCTCACCCCCAGGAGCTTAATCAATCATCGCACACCTCGCCTTCTTCCTGATAATCGAGTGCCTCATTCCAATGCACTTCTTGGGCTTCTATGTGCGCCATTCTTGCATTTTCTTGGTCTTCCATCTGCATTTGTTCGGAGATACACTGGTCGCAGTGGTCACTTGATGAAAGGAATTCATCGTGTTTTTTGCACCACCAGTAATCATTGAACTCTTCCATCTGACTTTCTACATCCATGTTCCTTCTTTGATATTCCCCAGTAGAAAGGTTCAAGTCATATCTCCACATGGCTATCAATATTGGTAAGGGTTTTCCATCTTCTCCCTTGTTCATCTTCCATTGTTCCCAATTCGACAACCCATGTTGTATTTCGTTCTTCAACCTCGGATCCACTCTACAGACGAAATACTCTATGAGCCTCTTATATGAGGAAAAAGGCACATGGTGCAA
>Ga0307377_10002533_pt1 | contig 21522 bp, 28 predicted proteins | sample TR3MG_FD_202535 | JGI IMG/M metagenome (GOLD analysis project Ga0307377, IMG submission 202535) | Soil microbial communities from Risofladan, Vaasa, Finland - TR-3 | ecosystem: Environmental > Terrestrial > Soil > Coastal area > Acid sulfate soil | place: Finland: Risofladan, Vaasa | collected...
TTGCTTCAAAAAGCGTTGTTATTGTAAAAGATACAACAGCTCCAAATCTAACTATAGTGAAGCCAAGCCAAGATGAGGTATTTGGTTCAGCAGCGCCGACTTTTACGGTCGAGATTACCGATCCTAATCTGAATACTATGTGGTATTCGCTAAACGGCGGAAAGAACATTACCTTTACTTCCAACGGTACTATCAATCAAGCGGAATGGGATTTATTATCTGATGGTACTATTTCTATTACATTTTATGCGAATGATACCGCAGGACATATTGCTTCAAAAAGCGTTGAGGTCATAAAAGAGATAAAAGTTCAAACTGGTAGCGGTGAGATTCCAAGTTATCCTCTTATAATTTTCGTACCAATGGTATGTATTTTAATGATAGGGTTAGTATTAATTTATCTGAGAAAAACAAAATAAAATTAAAACACTCATGATTTTTAAGATTCGGTGCTAATTTTTATCGAATTTTGCGAAATATCGTTATTTTTCTTCTAAAAACAAAAATCGCCCGTTAATGTAAAATATAATTTTACATTATTCGATTCAATATTGTAAATAATAACCTGTATGGAATATATCTACTAAAAAGTAATGATAACACGATTCTGGGAAATAATGCAACAATAACCAATATGGGATACAGTTATCTTCCAGTAATAGTAACACCATTTTGAATAACATTGCGCAAGATAATATGTATGGAATATATTTAACATCCAGCAATTTTAATCATGTATTCTCAATTGCTCAATTTTTTTTTTATCCAAATCGGAGAAGGATAATTTTAATTTGGAGAATTAACTCTAATTTAATGTAGTTAAGAAATAATATATAATATCTAAAACATATAAAAAAATAAATAAAAATTAGGCGCTATATTTATTATGGCTAAAATTGACTACTTTATAGGGGAAGCCCTTTTGGGTGCTGAAGAAAACTTAGCACATATTGATTTAATAATTGGTTCTAAAGATGGACCCGTTGGAATCTCCTTTGCGAACGCCCTTAGTACACCATCAGTGGGGCATGGGAGATTATTAGCATGTATTCGTCCTAATTTATTAACTAAACCGATAAGTTTAATAGTCCCAAAAGTCACACTTTCGAAGATGGAAGATTCTAATAAGATTTTTGGTCCAGCTCAAGCCGCAGTTGCCAAAGCTATAGCAGATGCTGTAGAAGAAAACCTCATACCCATGAGTAAACTTGATGAGTGGGTTATTATCGTGAGCGTATTTATCCATCCTGATGCAAAAGATTATAGAAAAATCTATCAATATAACTATGGTGCGACAAAATTAGCAATTTCGAGAGCTTTGAAAAATTACCCCCCTATTGAGAAAATTTTCTACGATAAAGATCGAGCAAAACACCCTGTCGCTGGAATCAGAGTACCAAGGCTTTGGAGACCCCCATATGTCCAAGTTGCTTTAGATCATCCAGATATAGAACATCATTTGAAAGTAGTAAAATCATTACCAAAGAGTGACAGAATTATCTTAGAAATTGGTACCCCCTTTCTCAAGAAATATGGTATGGAAGCAATAAAACAAATTAGAGAATTAGCACCTCAAAAATTTATTGTAGCAGATTTAAAAACTCTGGATGTAGGAAAATTAGAAGTAGATTTTGCATTTGACGCAACCGCAGATGGTGTTGTTGCAAGTGGTTTAGCGGCGCCCTCATCTCTTGATAAATTCCTTTTAGAAGCTAATCGTATGGGAATTTATGGTTTTGTTGACACCATGGAAGTAGATGATCCTATCGCAAAATTATCTAAACTAAAACAAGTTCCTGATGTTGTCATTTTGCATCGAGCAATTGATGTTGAACAAGGCTCTGGCTCAGAATCCTCAGATGCTGCTCAAAAAACAAGATGGGCCGCAATCCCTAAAATTAAGGAATTGTACAAGGACCAAAAATTAGCTTCTGGACGAGATCGCGTTAAAGTTGCTGTTGCTGGAGGAATTGAACCAGATACAGCTAAATATGCTTTAGAAATGGGAGCAGACATTTTAATAGTCGGAAGATTTCTAACTTCATCTAAAGATGTTGAAAATGCCATGAGAAGAATCCTTAATATTATACCAGGTTATTCTGATATAGATTTAAAGAGAATTCATACAGAAGATGACGACAATTCTGTAAAGAAAGCTTCATGGGATTAAAATAAAAAAAGCTATTTTTTACTTTACCTTTGTTCTCCTAAATTATTTAAAAATACCTACGATTAGATCAGTAATTCATTTATTAGGTCTTTCCAAAATCTCTTTTAAAAATATAACAAAATGAGGAAAAGAGAAATAAAAATTGAAAAACTTGGGAAGGAAAAAAGAAGAATTACATGAATAGTTACTAGATAGTTAAATTATTTAAAGTTTTAAGAACAAAGTCTAAATCTATTTATTATTTTTCAAAAAAAATAAATAACTTAATTCCTTTTAATAAATTAGATATAAAAATGATTTGATATCCTTTAATCGCAATTGTGACTTTAAATTGACCTGAATATCAAATGAGATATTCAAACAGAAATAAAATATAAAATTTATTGTTTTATCTTAGAGTTGTTTTAATTTAATGCTCAAGTTGGTTAATTTAATGAAATATTTAATTATAAATTAAAAATAGTAAGCGGTTAATATCGTAAATTAGATTTATGTTAAAATTATAAAATACTTTTAAATTGTGGTAAAATGAATAAACAAGAAAATTTTATGAAAATAGTGTATGAAATTGCATCAGAATTAAAACTTCCCTTGATGGATGAAAGAGTTCAAGATAGTGTTAAATTTAAATTAAATAACGCAATTGTTTCGGTAAAATTCGTTTTTGAGGAAGATGAATCGGTAATACGTGGTTTTCTAGGATTAGCCGAATATTTCCACACAGTCATTATTAAACAAAAAGATAAATTTTACATACCTCATGACCAAAAGTTGTTTATTTTAGAAAGCGGTTAAGAATTATATTGTCATATCCCAAAATCCTTTCCGAGATTAAACAAAATCTAGAAATCATATTTTATAAAATTAGGATATAATTGTTAAAAATGTGTAAAGGAACTCGTGATTATAATGCATAAATATTATTGTAAAAAATGTAAAAAATATCATTATCGAGGTAAAATCTATAAAGAACATTCGGATTATAAAAAAGAAGAATTTAATAAAGACGACTATCTCGATGTTGAAAACACTAAGATAAATCTCGACACTCTTAGACCAATTGCTAAACGACAGCTTCGCACATTGTTAAAAAAAATGAAATTATCTGATAATCATGAGCTTTATAAAAATGAAATTAATAAATTAATAAAAAATGAAAAAAGGCAGTAAAATTGACAGATATAAATGATTCTCAAGAAATAAATGAAAATGTATTCGATTATAAAATAAATAATGTTGTTGCAACAGCAAAACTAGATATCATTAAAAAAATAGATCTTGTTAAAGTAGCACGAAAATTGCATAATGCTGAATATCATCCCGTAAGATTTCCGGGAGTTATTTTTAGACAAGAAAAACCTCGAGCTACATTTTTAATTTTTTCAACTGGTAAAATAGTGGTTGTCGGACTTAAAATTATAGAAGATGTAGAGAAAGCAGTTAGTAAATTATTAAAAAAGGTAAAAAAGATTGGAATTAAATCATCTAATCCCGATATTGTTATTGTAAATATTGTTGCGGATGGTGATTTACATACACTTATAAATTTAAATAAAGCAGTAATATCGATGGAATTTGTTATGTACGAACCTGAAGTCTTTCCAGGATTAATTTATAACATGAAAGATCCCCGAGCTGTATTTCTACTATTTTCTAATGGTAAATTTATTTGTACAGGGATTAAAGAGAAGAAAGTTTTAAAAAAAGCTATTTTAAAGTTAAAACGAGAGATTGATAATATGGATGTGATTATGGAAAATGTTGTCGAAGATGAATTTGAGCTAGCATTTCTATAAAAAAATCAGTATCTATAAAAAATGTGAAAATTGATTAAAAATGGTTGAATTCTGCGAAAAATGTGATGGAATGATGCGTCCATCAAAAGATAGGGATAAAAAAATTCTTACATGTAACTCATGTGCTCAAACTATACCTTTAGAAGATGATTTTATTGATTCTTATACAATTCATAAAGAAGTATATCATCCTCCAGGAGAAGATTTCAAAAATTAAGAATTTTAAATTAAATAGCTTTAAATTATGACTATATGCAATTTATAGAATTAACAGAAAATAATAAGTAGATTAAAGATTTGACAGACAGAGAAGAAATAAAGAGAAGAAGAGAAAAATTGAAGTTTAAGATAATCTCAAAGATAAAAAATCGTTCTAAAAAAAAGAATGTTTTAAATGAGATATCAAAAGATATAGAAAAAATCAAACTTGACCCTGAAGATTTGATTTTAATAGATTATATTGACAAAAAAATATCAAATCCATAATTATTTGGATTAATATTTAATAACTAAAATGAAAAATGATATTTTTAAGAAAATATATTTAGAAAAAAATTAAAAAACTTTTTAGAAACCTCCTCTTCAAGTTTAACAATTTTTTCTTCACAGGCTTTAAATTAATTTCTTATATCAAACGCTAAAAATTTAGTATTTTCAAAATTGATGAATTGTTTCTTGTAAGAAGGGCTTATACTTCTGAGGGAAAAACCCATAATTGCCATAACTGTCCAATTTATCGTCTAAAATAGAATCAATAGCTCGGAGTAACTCATTTTTTCCAACATTTATGTCTCCAAAAATACATATTTTTAAGACTAAATCCTTATTGTTGGAATCAAGTAAAACCTAACTTATTTCTTGACGGAATTTAGACGAAGACCAAGCGTTTGGTGGGGATTACTTTCAATTTTTTACGTAGAGGAAGCCTTTTTCAAATCAGTTAACGTTTTTTGTAACGCCTTTATTTCCGTGTTTACATCTTTAATTCTTTTCTTTTTTTCGCTATCTAGTTCCTTCAATTTTAGGTTTAACGCTTTCTCTTTTTCATTAATTAATTTTACCGATTCTTTTTTTAATCCTTTTAGAGAAGCATTTGATTCCTTCTTTTTTAAACTCCATTCATCAGCTTTTTCTACTGCTTCATTTAACACTTCTTGTTCGGCATTTAGTTTAGACTTAATCTCGTTGAGTTTAGGGTCGAACTCCAGCTCAACTTCGCTTTTAATAGAAGAGCTCCTCTCTTTAAATTCTTCTTCATTTTTACTTATTTCTTCCTTTTTTGAATTAATTTGGTTTTTAATTTCATCTTCCGACATTAAATTACACCTCATTTAATATTTTTAACAATTTGGGCACTATAAGCCCAATTATTAATTATTTGGTTCGTATTTAACTCTTAGTATTTCTACATTTCTCTACGGAAAAGGTCGAACATAATTAATCTGACCCTCTCTGGATTTTTAGAGGTGATTCTAGCCCTTTTCTTTAAGGTTATGGAATGGAAAAAACATGCCAAATGATGATCCAAAGAAATCTAAAAAACAATTTGGTCCGAAAACAGGAGATCCAGAGAAGTTTGAGACATGGGAAGAATTCTGGAATGCGTGGGTTAATCAAATTCAATTTATGATCAAAAACACCGCTGAAAATTATAATCTTCTAGAGCAGTTGAGATCAGAATTTTTACCCACTCCTTATGTATCCACAATTGTAAGGGGATGTGCTGAAAAAGCGTTAGATGTGCGTAGTGGAGGCCCAGAATTAAGATTTATCACAATTGAAGGCGTAGGATATGCTACAACTGTAGATTCATTATTAGCAATTAAAAAGAAACAACGGCCAAGAATAACTTAAAACCTTTGAGTCATGAAATCGGGCGATAAATCGTTCTTATTTACCATGTTCTTAGAAGAAGAAGGGTTTACCATTAGAGTGAAAACGTGGGGCATGAAAGCGGTAGAATGCTTGAAAATAGTGAACGACAGGGATTTAATTTCTATAGCCAACCTAGCCGTTAAAGAGAGCAAGTATATCGCAGAGAAAGAGCTTGTGTTCGCGAAAAATTCGAGTATATTGTTGATCTAATTAGTTGAGAAAATCAAAAAATTCGATCATAATATAAGCTTAAATTAAGTTATGTTCAATAATTAATAAAAATAGACAAAAATAGGATTTGATCTACAACCTAGTGATGTATTGTGGAAGATAAGTCAGAAGTAGATAACTTAAATCGAATTCAACAGTTAGCTTTAGTAATTGAGGATATTAAAAAAGAACTGGAAGGGAAAGATTCGAGCGTGCCCAAAGAAGGCCTCCCTGAATACTCTATAACTATATTTTCTTTAGAGATTTCTGTTTTGAGGTGTTAAAAATTAGGGCTCGAGCCTGTATAAAGTGTAGAGAATATATAATTATCCATCCAAATAATCCAGAAAATCAAAATCTTATAAGGCTTTTTGAAGTAAATCATAAAGGCCACACACTAATAACCTTAGATTTTAACGAGGTAAAAGATCAGTATAAAAAATATGAGAGAAAAGAAGATTAAGATCAGCCAACTTAAATCTTACATAATTAAATTGATAAACCCATCAAAAAACTCGAGTTCTATTTACTTCGGAGGCGAAAGAACGATCTCTATTGAGCTTACATTATTTTCACGACCATCCTCGCCCTTAAGTACCTCAGTAGAGATGCGAATCTCTTTATATTCAACTCCTTTCAAAAAGCGGTTTTTTAAGATCTCGCAAATATCGACGGCGTGAGAAATCGCTCTACCACGAGCCTTTACGGTGCATTCTTCTCCTTTATTTAGGACCATCATTACAGCCATTACATAATTCATCGTAGGACGACGACCAACAAAAACCGCGTTCTCTTGACCTGGCTCTCTTTTTCCTTTTTCTGTCATTTTTTATGCTCTGTGAAATGTATTTTTTAAATTCTATATGTTGATAAATTATTCCTATGTATTATGATTTAAATATATTAAGAATCCTTTTAGAGTTGGCAAAAAAGTTGTAAGTTAATTAAAAGGTTGTTTTAGATGCATTAAAATCTCGTTTTAATAGTAAGATTTTGCGATTTCGTGTTGGTCAAAAAGCTTCTAATGTTACTTCTCTATCGCAGCATACTGTCTTAATTCTGTAGTTTAGTTTCGGAAAAAAATAATAACAAATGAGTAGCTATGTTAGACGAAACCTTACCTAAGGAAGTCCCGTATAAATCTCTCCCTGTTTTTTTTATAATTGCTCATATTTCTTTTCCCTTCTCCTCATAAAAGAATTTAGGAAAATAATAAAAATTAAATTTAAGTAAATCAGGATTAATACAAGGAAAGGAAGTGACTTAAATAAGGCTAAAAGTATGTTTTAAATGTCATGAATATGTACCTTGTCTTGAGGATAATTATATCAATAAAGAAAAATTGGAAAAGTTTGATTCGTTACATTCTGGCCATCCTGTTCAGATTGTAAATGAAGAAGAGTTAGAAAATAAAAAAGAATGGAAACTATTTTTATGAAAATAAGAAGAAAAAGGAGATGAAAATTCAAAGTCATCATCATATCTTATTTTTTTTATGCATATAAAATTAGTCATTCAATTTCAAAATGAGCGGGGGGTCTCCATTTTCTTTTCTTGCCAATCCTGTATATTATATAAGCACCAATTGCATAAAAAATAGGGAGGAGGAGGACTTCATCTAAAGCTACCACTTGTAGACAATGTGGAACTTCACTCAGTACCAATCCGATATTTAACGCTTATCGAACGTTCCATTCTACTTCTTCCAACAAACGGTCTCGATTTTTTAGGGCGTTTGGGTACTAAAACCAAAGATTATAATTAAACTCTTCTATATTAGATTAGAAGATACCCAGAGGGACAAGAATAAAATGGATATCAACAAACGCGTGGAGGAGTATCGTGAGTTTCTTCTCGATGTATACGATGATATCATTGTAAATACCTTCACGACCAGAAAAGGCACTTTTTTAGAATTTAAGGCCGATCAAATAGAACTAAATAAATTTTTAATTGTGTACGAGAAATCTAGGTCGGTGTGTCGAGATTGCCAAAAGGTCTTCAATAATTATGGAGTTGGATTACGATACCAAAGTTTAAAACTTCGGTTCGATTTTGAACAACGCCCGATGGAGTTCCCGAATTGGTTAGGTTCGCTTGATTTTAAAAGTCCCCATAGAAAAGACATCATGATAATAGGACAGGCGGCAGGTCCTGACATCCAAACCAATATCAATATATCATACGGTTTGGGCAATCTCTCCTCGTGTATTGAACATAATGGCACAATGAATAACAAAAAAATCAATCTACTATTTAAGAATGTCGAAAAACGGCTCAAAGATTACCCTAACTTTCTCAAACTACGAGAGAAAATTCAGAAAACACAAATTTCAGTTCGCAATAATCTATGGGAACGTCTTTATGACATATTCGATGACAATCTCGAAAAAGTTATGAATATGACCTACCTTACCGATTTAAGTAGATGTAACTATAAATCGACTAATATTTGGAGAGAATGTGCGATAAATTGCCAAAAATATTTATTTCAGGAGATCAAGTTCATAAATCCGAAACTCATCATTTTCTTAGGAAGCGATGGGTATGAAAAGGTTAAGAAATCAAAAGAATTTAAGGTAGAAGATGATAAAAAAGCAACTGAAAAATATAAGATTTCTAAAAATTTCCCCAAAATCGGCACTATTACTTCTTCTCCGGTATTTGTTAGTAAATACTCTATACTTCTATCTTCGTCGATATAGACGCTAAAACCAGCCTTTATCGCCACATCCATGTCTTCGGTATTGAAATTCATGAAAATTTCATCATAAATTAGAAAGTCTCATAATCTCTATCTATTTTCCAAGAAAATATGTTGAACTATGTAACGATTATATATAGAAAGTTTATTATGACTTTATGCTAGAATGGTAGTTCTGATACTCTAAGTTGGGAAGTGTTAACTCCGTTAACTTCAAATTACCTTTCCAAGATAGGTGAGATTAAAATAATCTCTAGGGCTTTTTAAGATTCATCACTATACTTCTATTAGGTTTACAAAGTATCTTATCTGAATCTTCAAATGGGTTTCTTTCTATAATTAGTTCTCAAATTAGGTATTTTTTCTGTATATTTTTATATATTTGATAATAGGTGAATTTTGCTTTCTGAACACCAACAATTAATCCTGCTTGTTTTAATTTATTTATATGATGAGAAATTGTGGATTGAGATAAATTTAAAATTGCTGTCAACTCACATACACACATTGCTTTTTTTCCTAATAAGTTATAAATTAAATATCTTGCGCTATTTCCTAAAGCATTAAAATAATTAACGCTTTCATTAAAATTTCTTTTAGATAATATCTCATCTTTAATTCTTTCTAAATCTTCAAGATATTCATAAATATCCCTATCTATTCCACAGCATTTAAATAACCTTTCTATTTCTTCCTTGTTCTTTAAATCCATAGTAAAATAACAAAATTGTTTTTTAAATGGTTAAGAGATATAGATTTCATAAAGAATTTGTTCAATTAATTTCATATTGTTTTTTTCAGATATAATTGCTATAAAAAATTAAATAATTCAAAATATTTTTCAAAATTCTGGACATAATTCTGTAATTGTTCATTAATTAATTCATAATGAGTAAAATAACCTTTTTTTATACCTCTTATTATTTTCATACGTTCAAGGATTTTTAAATGATGAGAAATTGAGGATTGTGCATTATCTAGAATTGCCTCCAATTCACATACGCAATAGTCTTTATCATTTAATAATTGTACAATTTTAAAGCGAGTTTCATTTCCTAAAACATTTGAAAATTTTGTGAGATATATAATACTTTTGTTTTTATTCAAATTCATACCAATTTCTCTTAAGGTATTAAAATAGGGTTCTATATCTTTGTCTTGAAGATCAAAACATAATCTCAGGCTTTTTATTATTTCCGCTTTTCTTTCACTTTTAATTTACATCACTTTTAAAATTTTAAATATGGTAGTCAATATTTTTAATGAACAAATCTATAAAAATATATTTAAATTGAATTTAGTCAAAATAAATCGAATTATTTAAATTTAAATAATTATTTTATAGTTACATTACATAATTAAAACAAAAAAAATAAAAAATGAGTCAAGAAGGTTTAATTTTTTATAAGATCTAACTATATTTAAAAAAACTCTAATTGATTACTATGAATGACCAAAATAAAACAAATCAAGAACATGAACATCAAACTATTGAGAGCGCTCGATTTGAACCTGAAGATGAAGGTCTAGGAATTTTTGATAAATTACTCCCATTATGGATCGCGATTTGTATAATAGTAGGACTTCTACTTTCTCAATTCGTACCAGGTCTCAGTGAAGCTATTGATTCTTGGCAAATCGCCGGAATTTCAATCCCAATCGGAATTTGTTTGTTTTTAATGATGTATCCGGCAATGTTAAATCTCAAAAGCTCTGAGTTGAAAAAACTAGGTCGTAACCCAAAGCCGATAATTCTTACCTTGTTTTCAAACTGGATTGTTGCCCCTCTTGTGGGTGTTTGGATGGCAATTACGTTTGTGGGAGGAAATCCACAACTTGTCCTTGCAGTTATATTACTAAGTAGTAGCCCATGTACTGCTATGGTATTGGTATGGGGATGGATGGCCAAAGGAAATCAAGAACAAAATGTCATAACAACGAGTGTGAATACAATTACAATTATCCTTTTATATGTTCCGGTAGTATATCTCTTGGTTGCTATAGCAAATATTACATTAGAACAAAAAATTCCCCTTGATCCCCTCACTTTACTGATTTCACTTGTTGTTTTCATCGGTTTACCGTTGGTATTGGGGTTAATAAGTAGAAAAACTCTTACTAATGCTAAAGGACAAGAGTGGTTTGATAAATCCTATCGACCTGCGGTTGGTAAAATAGCAATCTTAGCACTTTTGATGACTCTGATTATTCTATTCTCTTTAAACGGAGAAGTCTTGATTACACGCCCAGATCTATTGCTTCTGATCACTGTCCCACTATTAATTGGATTTGCGATTGTTGTAGGGTATAATCTATTAGTTACGAGATTATTTAAATTAAGATATAGGGAAGCGATCATTACTGTACTTATTGGATCATCCAGCCATTTTGAGATTGCGATTGCGGTTGCTGTAGCGATGCATGGTGTGGGTTCGATTGCGGCTTTAGGGACCACCATGGGATTGTTCTGGGAAGTGCCCGTAATGATTTCGTTAATATATTTCGCAAGATTCCTTGGAAAACGTGGCTTTTGGAAAGGTTATAATGAGACGACTACAAAATATACATAACTTTTTTTTTTTGAATATAAATATCCTATAAATCAAAACAAGTGAAGGTGATTGAAAATTAAAAAAATAACCTTTAAAATTAGTATCCCCTTAACAGGTTTAGCAAAAGGCAAAAATTTTACAATTGAGCTTAATGATGATGCAAATATCGTACAAGGATTAGCAATGATCGATAATTATATATTTGAACATCCAGAAGAATCAATCTTTCCAATATTCAAAAATTATATTCATAATTACTTGCAATTAGTTTGGAATCCCGAAATAAATAAAATTTATGAAGACATTGGATTAAGTGCATATGGTCCTGATGAACATGGAAATCTCCGAAAATTTATGCCTTTACGGGACGATATTGAGTTTAATCTATATCCCAATAGCGTGATTGATATACAACCCGATTCTGGATGTTGATGAGAAAAAGTGAGAAATAGACTAGATATAGGTGAGTTTAAGACGGTAATCCGAAAAAAATTTGGTAAAAACAATGAAATTTTTGCACATTATTTCAAAAATAAATAAAAATGGGTGATTTTAGATTAAAAAGATAAGTTTAACGATATTTGCACCTGACCCTGAAAAAGTCCTTTCAAAGGGTCTGAATTATACTATAAAAATCCAAGACGACGGCACAATTATAGATGCGATAAGCAATATTGATAAAAAAATGATAACTAATCCGGAAAAATCAATTTTTCCGTTATTTAAAGGATTGATTCATAGTTATCTTCAATTAATATGGGATGCCGAGGAAAATAAAATTTATGAAGATTGTGGTGTGGATGCTTATGGACCAAACAAAGAATTTATACCATTAAGAGAAAACATCGAATTCAATTTATATCCAAATAGTAATATAACAATAACTGCACATGCTGATTGATGAGCGGATAATATGAGAGAAAGATTAGATTTCGGGACATTTAAGAGATTAATTATGAAGAAGTACGGAAAAGAAAATGAGACATTTGCCCATTATTTTAAATTAAAAAGGAATATTCAAAAAAATTGAATGAAATCTTTTAAAAAATGCTAGTAAAAGATGAACAATAGGATTGCGTCCTATTTATTCTTAAATATTTTAAAATTTTTAAAATCCATAAACAATTATAATTAGATGAAAGGCGTTCTGATAAAATCTGTAATCTATATAGTAGAGAATAGTAGTGATGAAAAAAAGAGAGTTGAAACATTAAAAGCCCTACAAAAGGATTTTTATTGTACAAATAGAGGTTTTATTTTTTTAGAAAACCTTTTAATCTCTGATTTAAATCCAAACATTCGTAAAAAAGCAGCTGAGCTTCTTGGTCAATATTGTCTTCCAAATGCACTACAACCAATTAAATGGGCATTACAAAATGATAATTCTCTAAACTGTGTTATAAAATACGTAGAAATAATAAAAAATTATAATAAAACAGTTCTTAAACTTTTTTTAATTAATGAAATCGAGCACTTTATCAATAAATATAAGAGATTTCAACCAAAACTAGAGAATTTTGTACTTTTTAATCGTGAGCTTGATGAATTGATTGAAATCTTCTTGAATTATAAAGTGTTAAATAATTTAATAATAATTTTTCCAAATCTAATTAAAGAACATAAAGCTGTTCTAATACAGGAGGGAATAATAAAAAGACTTGATTTAATAAATAAAAATATAAAGGAAATTAAAGAAGTTGAAGGATTAGATTTGCTAAAGCATTTAGAGGAATTTAATCTAAGCTTTAATGATATCTCTGGAATTAATGGACTCAATAATTTAATCAAATTGCGAAATTTAAATCTATCTCACAATAAGATAACAAAAATTGAGAACCTTGAAAATCTAACTGAATTAAACTCATTAAATTTAGGATTCAATAAAATTGAGAACATACAAGGTTTAAAAAATGCAAAAAAATTAAAAAGTCTTAACCTTATGCACAATAAGATTATGGAATTCAATGATTTAACCCAAGTTCAATCTCTAGAAACTATTAATTTATCAAAAAATTTAATTTCTAAGATAAATGGTTTAGAAAATTTCAAAAATTTAAAATCACTAGATTTAACTCTAAATAACATACCAGATATAAGTAAATTGGATAAATATAAGAAAAATATCAATCTTATACTCTATGGAAATCCCTTTAACACATATGATCCGGGATTATAAACAAATTCGTATTAAAACCTAAAATTCCTAACATTTAGTAATACAAATAATATTAAGTTAATATTTAAGGTTAGAATTAAAAAATTTTAAAATTATTCTTTAATTTTCATCAGATTTATCAATATTAAGACCTTGTTCCTTTAATTCTTGAAGAACAAACTCAACTACCTTTCTTATATCTTCATCTTTAATCTCGCTTAATTTTGGGAGATTTCTAAAAGTATTGAGATCATTTAAATTCATACGTTGCTTAGGGATGACGTCTTGTACTGAAATAATCAAATCTGGTACAATGTCAAGGTGTTTATATATCACACTTGTACAGGCTGTATTACATCCGTTAATAATAATAATAAAGGAATGTTCGAGGTGATTTTTAGTAATTTCAACTAATTTTTCTTTTCCCAATAATACATTTTTAAGAAAAATAGTTGAACATGTCATTGAGCTAATAGAAGCTATTTTACTTTTCTCTGCCAATCGTATTGCGACCTGTCGTGCTAATTCACCATGGTATTCTGAACCTGAGCATGGTATTAAGACGATGTTTTCTACCTGGATTTCTTTTTTACTCAAATTAAATCAACTGTTTTGTCTTCAATATTTCTGGTAGTTTTTTCTTCAGAGCAAATGATGTCTTAACGATTTCCTTTCCATCAATAACTATACTATTACCGTGCAAATTCAATCTTCTTGCTTCTTCAGAATCTAAATTTTTTGTATCGAATGATATATAGTTATTATAAGGTGTAATTACCTGAAAAACGAGATTCATAAATTGTTCCCATTGGCAAGCGCACACATTTAAGGGCACATAAATTTCGACTTTAAGTTTATTTTCTTTTTGATTTTCACTATCTTGTTGAACCATTTTGATACACTCATTTTATATTTTTTGCTGGAGTTCTACAATTTTTTTAAATTTTTCATTTCTTTTAATTAAATTATCTAATATTGCCAATAACTTGAAAATTTGGGTATCTTTTACTTTAAACAATTTTTTATTTCCTTCCCTTCTGCTTTCAAGGATATCCGCTTCAGTAAGAGTTTTTAAATGTCTAGATAATGTAGATTGGCTTTTATCAAACATTTTTTCAATATCGCAAACACAAATCTCATTTCCATGCCTTAGAAACTCTAAAAGTTTTAATCTAGTTTCATCGGAGAGAGCTCTTAATAAATCCAATCGTAAATTTTCAAGTTTCATATTTATATTATGTGTTTATGCGTATCAACACATATATTTATAAACGATTTTTCTATTTAAATCTTGTGTTAATAATAATAATTAAATTAAAATTGAGATACCAAATTCGAGATTAATAGATGGTGTTAATAAATTGAACGATACAAAACAAGAAATTGGATTCATTATGTGTGTTTGTACTGGAAAATGCCCTGGATTTGCCAAAATGGATATATGGGATTTTATTAATCGTGTAAGAATTGAACTTCCTGTAGAATATGGATTTATTCATCCTCAATTGTGTGAAGAAGATGGCGATAGATTTTTAGATGATTATTTACATTCTGGTCGAAAATATATGGTGGCTGGATGTGCTTCAAACATGCAATATAAATTATTTAGAGACGCTTTTAAAAAAGCAGGATTAGATGTAAAAACAGATTTAATTCCCTTGGATATTCGCGAAATGACTACTGATGAAGCCGTTAATTTAGTTGAAAAGACTCTGGAAAAATTAAAGGAGGATGTTAAAAATGAGTAAGAGTTATGATGCTGAAAAAGAAACATTTATGGGAGTTCCAAGAAAAAAAATTCCCTGGTGGCCTATAATAGATTATGATAAATGCAACTTTTGCATGGAATGTGATAAATTTTGTTCACATAATGTATATGCAAAGAATAATGATGAAAAAAAACAATTAACAGTTAAAAATCCATACAATTGTGTTGTATTTTGTCGAGCTTGTGCGAAAACTTGCGCTCTAGATGCCTTAAAATTCCCTGAAAAAAGTGAAATATCAAAACTAATAAAAAAATTAAGATCTGAATCACCAGGCGATTGAAAACTGGAAAAAAAGAAAACTTGCATTTTACCTTGTAACGGTTTGGATAAATCTTTAGGCGTGATTGCTAGAAGTGTAGCTCTTAAACTGATAGAAAAACGACCTGAAATACAACTAATTTGTCCTGTTTTGCTGAATACTGGTGATGAAAAATATGAAAATTTCATAAAATCTACAAAGGTTATTGTTATTGATGGTTGTATGACTAGATGTGCATCTAAATTAGTAGAGAAAAGAGAAAAAAAACCTTTTAAACGAATTTTTATTCCAGATATGTCTAAAAAATATAAAATTAAACCTTCAAAAGAACTTACATTAAACGAGGAAAACGAAAAACTTGCTGAGCAAATTATGGAAGAAATTAGTGAAGAACTCGGGAAAGTTGAGGTGAAACAGGTTTTAAAAAGTCGCGAATTTGAAATTTTAGACTTTTTTGAAATTACAGTTGATAAATACTATTTTAAAGTGCCTAAAGAAGGATATTACTTTAATGAAAATGATTGTTGGATAAAACCGGAAGGAAAAACAGCATTATTAGGTATATCAGATTATCTACAGAATGCTGCAGCGGATATATTATTTGTAGAGTTTCCAGAAATTGGTAGTGAAATAGAGCAGTTTGATGATGCGGGAAGTTTTGAATCCAGTAAAACAGTATTACAATTAATATCTCCAGGAACTGGTAAAATTACTAGAGTAAATAAAACATTAGAGAACAATCCCGAATTAATGAATCAAGATCCTTACCAAAGAGGGTGGTTTATAGAAATAGAATTGAGAGATTTTGAAGAAGATAAAGATCTTTTAATGAATGGACCAGATTATTTTGAATATATGAAAGAGAAAATTATGAAAGAAAAAAATCACATAGATCAAATTAAAAGTGAGAAGATTGTCTGAAAAAAAAGTCTACATTATTCCATGTAGCGGAATAGGAAAAGTTTTTGGCAGTATAGGGCGCGAAGCAACTTATATCGTAGTGAATGAATTGGCAAAAGGAAAAGCGGTATTAGAATGTCTGCCATTAATCATGAAGGGTAAAAAGGAAGTAATTGAGGAGTTAAAGGCAAATAAGGTTATTACAATTGATGGATGTCCTCTAAAATGTTCTTATAATGATTTGAAAGAGGTTATTGGAAAAGTGGATGCACAATTTTTGACCACTGATATTGTAAAGGAAAACAGAGGATTAAAACCAGAACCCTCAATTATTCCAATTGGAGAAAATGCTAAACAATTATCAAGAAAACTAGCAGAAAAAGTTTCAGCTAAAGTTAACAAATTATTAGACGGAAATGAAGGTGCGAACGAATAAAATGAAAAAGAAAGTGGGAATAATCGCTTGTAGTGGTGAAAAATTAATCGGTGGGACCTTAGCAAGAGCCGCTGCTAGGATTGTAGTCGAAAAATTACGCCCTCAAAAAACTATTGTGTTATGCCAACCCTTATTTATGGCAGGAGGATTAGAACGTCATGGGGGTCAAGAAGAAAGAGATTTTGCCAAAAATCATTCAACCATTACAATAGAAGGGTGTCAAGAAGAATGCGCAAAAATTGCGGTAGACCAGTATAGCGGGGAATCCGCAGCAACAATATACATTCAAGAGTTTTTAGATGCCCATCCTGAATTAAAACCGAAATCTCGTGAAGATTTAGGAGAAGATGGTATGAAACTTGCTGAGATTATCGCTGAAGAAATAGCAAAAAAAGTGGATGAGCTTTTTGTAAGTAATTAAAATATTTTTAATTGTAAATTTAATTAAATAATTTATAATAAAGAAAAAAAGAGCAAGTAAAAAATAGAATAAAATGAGAGTAGGAATTATTTCAGATGGAAAATACGGAGAGAGAGCTTATGACAATATTAAAAAGCATTTTGAAACAGAGTGGATATTAGTCCCTGAGATTTCTCCTTCTGTAATGTTAGATGATGAGATAGATTTAAGTATCCCAGAATGTGATGTCTATTTATCATATGTAAGACATCCAGATATTATTCTAGATTTAGTTGCGCTCCAAAAACCGTTAATATTAGGGATAACACCAGGTCTTGGCTTATTTCAGCAAGCAAAAAGGATAAATCCAAAAGTTGTAAGTCCGCGTACCATGTGCTCATTGGAACAAAATACGGGGATTCCAGAAATTGATAGCTTTGCGGAACATTTCGGAAAACCGCTTTTTGAAACAGATTTAGATGAGGATATGAACGTTTTAAATGCAAAATTTTTGCGATTATCACCCTGTGGTTCATCAGCAGCAGGAGCGGATTTCATGCGAGGTAAGAATTTAAATAAAAAGAATTTACAAGACTTTGCGTTGAGAGTCTGTCATGAATGTAGAGCTCCTCGATTTGGGTATACATGCGATAAGGAAGTCTCTGGTATCATACATATACTCTCTTTTATTAATTCTATTAATTCAGAATATGAATCATTTATAGATGAAGATTTAATGGAATTTATTGAAAGTATAAAAAAAGAATATGAAAATCGATCTAAAATTGAAATATTGAGTACGTGAATAATGCAAAAACAACACTGTTGTTTAACAAGGTAATACTTCCCTTATATCATCAATTTTTACTAAATCTTTATAATTAGCCGGTTATTCTTTTTCTTTATTCATTATTATTGTATAAATTGAAGGTCTTTTTATTGCGAACAGTTGCCATTGCTTTGTTATAAAGAAACTCTATAGATGAGATAATTGAACCCATTTTCTGGTAAGGAATTCTTTTACAAGGAGATGGGTCGATTTTTAAAGTGAATAGAAAATTTTTTCTAATTTCTTCTTTAGTTTATTGTTAAATAGATTTTAAATAAAAACTTATTTTTAAATCTAAAACTTAACTTAAATAGATTCGCTTAAGCTTTTTACTAGGTATTTCTGCTTTTAATCACAGAATTAGTGATTTTTTAGGATATTTTTAACTTTGATTATTGATGCTTCAAAATTTTATTCAGAAACTATTCAAAATATATAAAAAGAAAGATAAAAAAGAAATCTTTTGTTAGATTTGCGGATTTTGGATTCCGGTTAATGTCCTCTTATTTAATTGGGCGACTATTAGCCTGGAAAATTGGACCGATAAACTGACTATATAGAATACTGAAAGCGGTTTGATTGGAAATGACGCTTATCATTTCACCTTCTGTCTCAGTTGCCGGTCCCAGTATTACTTCTTCTGCGTCTCGAGTGAGTGCAAAAAATTCACCCGCACCACTCAATTGCCGGAATTGAATATTACCGAGCCCCATCATCTTACGAATGATATCTCCGTATTGGCTCATCTCAAAACGAGATGTGAGCATGAAGCGAACAGCTTTTTTCTGGTAAGCAAATTCGCTGATGACTTGTAAGATTTCTGGGATAACATAAGGCATTACGATAATTATTGAAGATTTAACTCTATATATGGCGTCTTTAATTGCAGCTATTAACGCATCTCTTCCTACTATTTGCCAAGTCGTAATATCTTTGATTTCAGGAATGGAACTTGAAGCTTTATGAATATCTCCTAGTGAATTTTCATTTTTTTCTGCAATTTCTGTAGCATCGTCAATTGAGTTCATAAATTGAAGGGTAAAATCCGCTATTGCATCTTTAATGTTTTGTGTTGTGTCTTTTGTTGTAGCGGTTAAACTCCCTTGGAGTGTTTTTGCATTGTCTTCGTATTTTGATTTATGGTCTATTAACATTTCACCCAAATTTCGATCCAAGTCAGCTGACTCATCACCCCACAGATTTATCTCTTCAGTTATTTTATCGGATATATTTCTTTTCCCACCGATAAATTTATCGTCAAGATCTCTAATCCAGTCTTCTTTAATTCTTTTGACATCCGTGTCATACTCACTATAATGTTTTAAGGAATCTTCTTTGTGACTATTAATTGCTTCATCGTATTGGCGGTTATGAGTTTTTAGCGAATTCTCTAACGAGTCTTTCAGCTTAATCGTGGTATCAGAGCAATCTTTTACTCCATTTTGTAAAGTACTATCTATTTCACCTGACATGTCGGTTGCTAGCGTTTCTAATTGTACATTTATTGTTTCTTGAGCTTTATGGTCAAGTTCTGTGGTTTCTGTTACGACGTTATCGTTTTCTCTTGTTATTAAATCAGTTACTTCTGTTTTCAGCAAATCTCTGGTCTCTCTTGTATTTTTTACGTAATCTTCACTTGTTTCTGTAAAACCCGCTTTCATTGGTTCAGTATAGTTTAAAATGTTCTGAATTGTAGTTTCGTGTCGCGCTTTGTACTTTTTCTTCTTTCCCATCCAGAAAAACCCCTTCTTGCCCATTTCTGCTGTAAAATCTGTAAACCTATTGGCATGCTCTAATAAGTTATCAATAAGCGTTAAAGTCATACTTTTAAAATCGTTGGTTTGATCTGTTAATATTCTGTGTCTTTCATCAACTGTAGCTTTTAAATTAGTTTGAAGCGTATCAGTCGTATTTTTAAGATGGTTCAAATGCTCTTTTAACAAATTAGAAATCCTTTCTTTAAGATCAACTACAATTTTATCCATCCGTTCTAAATACTTTTCGAGTATTTGCTCCATTCTTGGTTTAAGATCGTTAGCAATAGTCTGATGTCTATCGACATGATCATCTAAGTTACTTTTTAATTCTTTTTCTAAATCCTCAACTCTTTTTGTAAAATCAGATAAAAGTTCTGCAATCAAACTTGTTAAATCATTTTTTGCTTTATTAACAGTAGAATCGTTTTCATTTACTCTAGTATCGCATATATTTTTGTTATTAGAGTTTAGAGTTTCCATAATGGAATGCAAATTTTCTTCTAAAGTCTTTGAAGTGTCAGTAAAACGATTTCTCGAGTTATTTATCCTCTCTCTTTTATTGTTATTCTTATTATCCGAGTCTCCAAAAAATAGACTAATTTGATCTTCGACCGCAGTTGCGACTTCATTGATGCTTTTATCTTGAATTGCTTCCAATTTCTCAAATCGATTTGATTGATCAGCTAATATAGAATCTTTAATGTTCCCAATTTCGTCTCTGAATATTTTTGATTCTCCTATGTAGAGTTCAAAGAAAGGCTCTAATGGAATGTATCTGTCGACTATTCCTGTTACTTTTTTAAGAAAGCCTTTCTCTACTAACCAATTAGTAATTTCCAAGACAGCATCATAAGTAAGTTCCGGGTGGTCATCTGCTAAGGACAAATATACTTCAGATGATGTTGCTCTTGGAACTCTTAGATATACGATGTACACATTAATTTGATCTTCAGTGAAACCATATCGAGTGAAAATTTCTTTTGTGAATTCTTTTAAGCTCATAAGATTTTCTCCATTTTTAGATTTATAAAATTCAGATTAAAATATAATTAATATGAATTCCTTTTCAATATTTTTATAATATTTATATGTATAATAATATTTTCAAAATGATTATATTAAAACTTAAGGATTAAGAAGCTTCATTTTTTGAGACTTTAATCTTATTCGTAAAAATAGATTGAATAATAATCATACACCCTTTATGAAAATTCATTGATTACTTCTAATAAAATTTACATCAATTTTATGCGCCGAAAGATAATTCTTATTGATACTATTCCAATTAAAGCGATTGTTGTTATCCAAAATATTAATACTATTTCAAGATTATTGGTTCCATTCTTGAATTCCACAATTAATATTTCACCCAAATTAGTCAATTATCAATCTTAATTTCTTTCTTTAATGGGAGAATATTATTCCTCAATCCTTTTTATATCGCTTTTGTTTGTATTAATTAAAACAATTTAGTGATAAAAAAAATGAAAAAATTAAGTAAAATTCTCTTAGGAACATTTTTCCTAATGATATTATTTTCAACCTTCACATCGTTCAATGTTGTCGCCATTGGTAATCCCGATGAAACATTTGAAATTCCAGCTGACACACACCATGCACAAATTCAAGCTAATGTTGCCACAATGTTTAGATTTAGACAAAGAACACAATTGAGGCTTAATGCAAGCGTAAATTTAGATGTAACTTTTG
>Ga0307377_10002534_pt1 | contig 21522 bp, 19 predicted proteins | sample TR3MG_FD_202535 | JGI IMG/M metagenome (GOLD analysis project Ga0307377, IMG submission 202535) | Soil microbial communities from Risofladan, Vaasa, Finland - TR-3 | ecosystem: Environmental > Terrestrial > Soil > Coastal area > Acid sulfate soil | place: Finland: Risofladan, Vaasa | collected...
GAGAAGATGACTTCGGTCGTCGCCCGGCGTGAGTCCGGGACCTCGGCCATGGCGTCGTTGACGCGGTGGGCGATCAATTCCAGGAAGCCCGGGTGGTCCCACCAGGCCCCGATCTCGATCAGCGTGACGTCGGATCCGAGGACCTCGCGCGCGCGGGCCATGTACTGGTCGGTCGACATCGACGACGAGTGCGGGGCGAGCACGAGCGCCACCACCTCGGTGAAGCCCTCGTCACGAAAGCCGGCGGCGGCCTGTTCGAGCAGGGGTGGTTCGTACTTGGATCCGAAACGGACGTCGAAACGCCCCGGAGCGATCGTCTCGAGCGCCGCCGCGATGCCCGCCACCTGATCGGCCGTGCGCTGGGCGAGGGGTGAGGTCCCGCCGATGGCGTCGTAGCGACGGGTCAGGTCGGCCAGGAGTTCGGGCGTGGGCGCCCGGCCGTGGCGAATGCGCGTGTAATAGGCCTCCACGTCGCCGGGCGTCGTCGGGGTGCCGTAGGCCATGACGAGCACGCCGGTCTTCATCGCACGCCCGCCCGTGCTTCGTCGTGCACGACCCGCACCACGGCCTCGAGGGCCGCGGGGTCGGTCTGGGGCAGCACGCCGTGGCCCAGGTTGAAGATGTGCCCGGCGGCGGTGCCGGCCCTGGCGATGACTTCGCGCGCGGCGGCGACGGCGAGGTCCTCGCCACCGAGACAGCGCGCCGGGTCGAGATTCCCCTGCACCGGCTTGTCGCCCACCCGGCGCCGGCCCTCGTCGAGGTCGACGTGCCAGTCGATGCCGACGACCGAACTGCCGGCCGTGCCCATGAGGTCGAGCAACTCACCGGTGCCGACGCCGAAGAGGATCGTCGGAACGCCGAGGTCCGCGACGCCCTCGAGCACCCGTTGGGTCGCGGGCAGGGCGAAGCGCCGGTACTCGTCGCGGGTGAGCGAACCGGCCCAGGAGTCGAAGAGTTGCAGGGCCCGGGCCCCGTGGCCGACCTGGGCACGCAGGAACTGCACCGTGATCGTGACCAGGCGGTCGAGGAGTTGGTCGAACAAGACGGGGTCGCGGTGCATCAGGGTCTTGATCATCGCGAAGTCCCTCGTGGGAGCACCCTCGACCAGGTAGCTGGCGACGGTGAACGGCGCACCGGCGAAGCCGATGAGGGGCGTGTCGGTGGCGGCCAATTCGGCCACGACCCGGTCGACCGTCGCGGTGACGTGGGCGATGTCACCGCTGGTGAGGTCACGCAGCCGCTCGAGGTCCGACGTGTCCTTGAAGGGCTCGGCGATCACCGGGCCGCGTCCGGGCACGACGTCGACACCGAATCCGATGGCGTGATAGGGCACCACGATGTCCGAGAACAGGATCGCGGCGTCCACGCCGTAGCGGCGTACGGGCTGCAGGGTGATCTCGCAGGCGAGCTCGGGGTTCGCGATGGCGTCGAGGATCGAGCCCGAACCCCGCAGCGCCCGGTATTCGGGCAGGCTTCGTCCGGCCTGGCGCATGAACCACACCGGTACGTGCTCGACCGTCTCGCCGCGACATGCGCGTAGGAACACTGGATCGCCCACGTCTCTCCTTTGACCTTCACAATCTAGGTGACCGGCCCCGCGGGTTGGCCGGAGTGAGAGGCTCCCACTTCTTCTAGACTGGACAATCCTCGAATTTTGAGATACGAAAAGAGGTTGTCGATGGCGCACGAGCGAGAAATCGCCGAGGAGCAGCAGTTCCTTGACCTCGCCCTGAGGGCTCTTGACCACATGCGTGACGAGGCCCGATCACTGCGCGACAGTGCGGCCGTGGCTAATATGCGCGGTGCGGGCGACTTGGTCGAACGCGACGTCGTGATGGGCACGGCCCTGCATCGTCTGGACCAACTCGCCATCGGCGACCAGCCCCTCTTCTTTGGTCGCATCGACTACGCCGCCGTCGGCGCCCCCGTGGGCGACGACTACCACGTCGGTCGTCTCGCCGTCTCGGACGACGAGCTCAATCCCCTGGTCATCGACTGGCGAGCGCCGGTCGCCGAGGCGTTCTATCGCGCCACCGGTGTCGAACCGCTGGGTCTGGCCCGCCGCCGCCACGTGGCCATTCGCGGTCACGAGGTGACCGGGGTGGAGGACGAGTACTTCGCCGACGCCAACGGTGACCTGCTGCTGCCCGACGAGGAGGCACGCGCCGCGACCGCCGAAGGTCTCGTCGACGGCGGACTCGCCCTCGGGGGACCGGGGGCACTCCTCGCGGCGCTCGGTCGCGCCCGCACCGGCCGCATGGGTGACATCGTGGCCACGATCCAGGGCGAGCAGGACCGCATCATCCGCAGTCCACTGCCCGGGGTGCTCCTCGTCCAGGGTGGCCCGGGCACCGGCAAGACGGCCGTGGCGCTGCACCGCGCTGCGTACCTGCTCTTCACGTACCGCGCCACACTCGAGCGACAAGGGGTCCTCGTGGTGGGGCCCAATCCGCTGTTCCTCAACTACATCGAGAACGTGCTGCCCTCGCTCGGTGAGTCGGGCGTGACGTTGTCGACGATCTCGGGTCTGGTGACCAACGTCGAGGTCCGGGGCCACGACAGCGAAGAGGTCGACCAATTGAAGGGTGACGTGCGCATGGTCGCGGTCTTGGCGCGCGCGCTGCGCACCCGCCAGCGAGCGATTCGCGACGATGTGGAGATTCCCGTCGGTCGCGCCATCGTCGTGGTGAAGGCGCGCCACACCCGCGAAGTCGTCGAGCGGGCACGTCGTCGACCCGGCAACCACAATCAGCGACGCTCGGCCGTCGGACGCGAGTTGGCGATGCGCCTCGCCAGCGAATACCACGAGCGTTTTTCGAGCGAGGGTCTCGAGGAGGGCAACGCCATGACCGAGCTCGCCGACCTCATCCGCCAGACCCCCCAGTTCAAGGAGATCGTCCAGCGCATCTGGCCACGTCTCTCCGGTCAGGAGCTCCTGCACGACCTGTTTGGCGCGCGGGCACTGTTACGCGCGGCGGGCCAGGACCTGCTGAGTGACGAGGAGATGGACCTGCTCCATCGTCCACGCTCGACCAGTCTCGACGAAATCCGGTGGACCAAGGCCGATGCGGCCCTGATCGACGAGGCGCGCATCCTGCTCGGCCCCCGTCGCAAGCCCCGAGTCCTCAACCGGCCCCTGGACGCCGGCGTGCTCGACGGCGTCGACCTCGATTCGTACTCCGGCGCGGTCCGGGGAGCGGCGTTGCGCGAAGCGCAGCGCCTCGCGCCGACCCAGAACACCGAACTCGACGAGGCGGAGTTCGTCACCTACGGACACATCGTCGTCGACGAAGCCCAGGACCTGTCGCCCATGGAGTTGCGGGTGCTCAAGCGCCGTGACCTGACCGGTTCCATGACCATCGTCGGCGACATGGGCCAGGCGACCACCGCCTCGTCGGCCTCGTCGTGGAACGCCGTGCTCGAGGTCCTCGATCCGAGGCGGACCCCGGTGCGGGTCGACCTGACGGTGAGTTATCGCACGCCCGAGGAGGTGCTCGACTTCGCGGCCCCCACGCTGCTGGCGGCCGCGCCCGACCTCGAAGCGCCCCGGCCGGTGCGTCGGGCGGGCTTCATGCCGAAGGTTCATGAGGTATCCTCCGACGACTTCGAGCGCTCCCTGGTCGCCATGGTTCGCGAAGAAGTCGACACCGTGACACCGGGACGCGTGGCGGTCATCGTCGTGGGACACCGCGTCACGGAGATCCTCGGCCTGCTCGAACGCGGCGGGCTCGCCGCGGTCGACCCTCGTGACCAGGACTCCAAAGGACTCGGCGCGGACCTGGTGGTTCTCGCGGCCGAGGGGGCCAACGGTCTGGAGTTCGACGCGGTCGTCGTCGTCGAACCTCACGAGATCGCGAGCCGAGGTTCGACCGATACGTTGGCGCTTACCCCACGGGGTTTGCGCACGCTCTACGTGGCGATGACCCGACCGACCCGACGCCTCGCGATTATCGCGTGCGGCGAGCTTCCAAAGACCCTGCGCTGAGGTAATTCACAGGGGTTGACTCACGGGGTGTCGGATTTCCGCTAGAAATGTAGCCGTGAGTCAGGCGATTCCCCTCAATAGCCTGGCGAAGCAAGAGAAGATCGTCCACGATCGTCCACCGATGCTGGCCATCGGCGTGATGATCTGGCTCGGCAGCGAGCTGATGTTCTTCTCGGGACTCTTCGCCGCTTTATTTACCATCCGTGCGCACCTCGCGGCGTGGCCCCCCGTGGGCACGAAGCTCGACGTGCTGCAATCGGGCATCTTCACAATCATTCTCGTGGCGTCGTCGTTCACGATGCAGTGGGCGGTCTGGTTGATCGAGCATCGACGTCGCGCCGAGGCGCGTCGTTGGGTGATCATCACCATCGTCATGGGCGCGGTGTTCGTCGCCAATCAGGCCTACGAGTGGACGCATCTGGCCACGCGTTGGTACACCAACTCCTACGGTTCGGTCTTCTACATCACGACCGGCCTGCACGGTCTGCACGTCTTCCTCGGCCTCGTGGCGATGGGCTTCCTGCTCTTTCGCATGCGTGGCACGGAAGGCGACCCCGGTGAACTGTCGACCTTCCAGGGCGTGAGTTACTACTGGCACTTCGTCGATGTCGTGTGGATCGGGCTCTACTCGGCCCTGTTCCTGCTGAAGTAGGGATTTCCGTGACGTCCACTTTTCTCAAGCGCTTCTCCACTCTCTCGTTCGTCGGCCTCATCGCGACGGGTCCGCTCCTGCTCTTCGTCGGCGGCGCCCATGCCGCGGGCGTGAACACGTACCAGACCACGCGCAAGAACGCGGGCTCGCCGAACTCCGACATCGTGAAGAAGGACGCCAACGGCGTCGTCATCAGCTACGGCAATTCGGCGATCACCTACAACGCGCCGTCACCCGCGCTGGCGTCGCTCGGCCAGGCGCTCTTCTTGCAGAACTGCGCCTCGTGCCACGGCACCGAGGCCAACGGCGTCCCGACGAACGGAACCGGCGGGGCCTACCCGAACCTGGTCGGTCTCGGACCGGCGACCATCGACTTCTGGATTGAATCAGGTCGCATGCCCGCCGCCGATCCTCGCGGGGTGCAGGCGTCACGTCGCGTGGCCCGCCTCGACCATCAGCAGGCCCTCGCCGTCGCCGCGTGGGTGAACTCACTCTCGCCCAGTTATCCCGCCATCCCCACGCCCAACCTCGCGATCGCCAACGTGGCCGACGGGGCGGCGTTGTTCGCGTTGAACTGCGCCGCGTGTCACACCATCGAAGGTGACGGCGACGCGCTGGCGAAGAGCACCTTCGCGCCGTCGCTGCGTAACATCCCCGCGACCCAGGTGGTCGAGGCCATCCGTACCGGGCCCGGCAACATGCCGCGCTTCACCGGCAACCTCAGCGACTACCAGGTCAACGACATCGTGAAGTACGTAACGTCCTACATCCAGCACCCCCAGAACCCCGGCGGCTTCGGCCTCGGCGGCCTCGGCCCGGTCGCTGAAGGATTCGTCGGATTGGCACTCGGCGTGGGGCTGCTCGCCCTCGTCGGATTCTGGGTAGGAGAGCGCCAGTGAGCGAGATGCAAGAACACCGGACCCCCGTGGCACTGAAGGGTCTGCCGGCGGACGACCCGCATTTGGCGCCGGCCGCGCGCAACCCGCAGTTGGTGGAGCGGGTCATCGCGGTGATGTTCGTGCTCGGCACGGTGTTGATGGTGGGCTTCGGCTGGGCCTACTGGATCAACGCCCAGCAGTGGAAACTCGGCGCCACCATGGGTGGCGGACTCTTCTTCTACGGCATCGGCCTCGTGGCGTGGGGGAAGTACCTCATGCCCAAGGGCCCCTTCGTCGAAGAGCGACACACCCTCGCCAACACCACGCAGGACCGTAACGCCATGGCCGCGGCCATCGTGGAGCGCGGCGGCAGCGTGATCAAGCGTCGCAAGATGCTCGGTGGCCTGCTCGGCGGCGGACTCGGCATCTTCGGCGTGGTCGCGATGTTCCCGTTGCTGCGCAGCCTGGGACCGCTGCCCAAGGACACCCTCTTCCACACCGATTGGCGTCGTGGCACGTTCGCCGTCGACCAGTCGGGGCGCCGGGTTCAGGTCGGGGACCTCGGCATCGGTTCCATCGTGACGGTCTTTCCCGAGGGCACCCAGGACACCGAGCGTGGCCAGGCCGTCGACCAGACCGTCCTCATCCGCCTCTCCAACCAGGACTTCACGACCCAGAAGGGCCGCGAGACGTGGGGCCCGATGGGCTACGTCGCCTACTCGAAGCTCTGCACGCACCTGGGCTGTCCCGTCGGACTCTACGAGCAGCAGCTCCAGATGCTCGTGTGTCCGTGCCACCAATCAATGTTCAACGTCACAAACGGCGCGATCCCGAACTTCGGTCCCGCGCCGCGGCCACTGCCGCAGTTGCCGCTCTACATCGACGCCCAGGGCTTTATTCGTGCCCAGGGTGACTATCACGTGCCCGTTGGGCCTGGATTCTGGGAGCGTTCATGAGCGACGCCGCCGCAACGAAGCGCGCCAAGCAAGCGGCGCTCGGACCCTACGGGAAGGTCGGTCACGTTCTCAACGAACTCGACGACCGACTGGGCGTCGCCAAGGGCGGACGTTCGCTCCTCGACAAGATCTTCCCGGACCACTGGTCCTTCATGCTCGGTGAGATCGCGCTCTATTCGTTCGTCGTGCTGCTCGTCACCGGCGTCTTCCTGAGCCTCTACTTCATCCCGAGCCAGGCCATGGTCACCTACCACGGCAACTACCTCCCGCTCGACGGCCAGCTCGTGACCCAGGCCTTCTCCTCGACGGTGAACATGTCGTTCGCCGTGCGCGGTGGCCTCCTGATGCGTCAGATGCACCACTGGTCGTGCGACATCTTCATCGGCGCGATGGTGGTGCACATGGCGCGCGTCTTCTTCACCGGGGCCTTCCGCAAGCCGCGCGAGATCAACTGGTCGATCGGCGCGACGCTGCTGACCCTGGCGATCGTCAACGGCTTCCTCGGCTACTCGCTGCCCGACGACCTCGTCTCGGGTACCGGCATCCGCATCGCCTACTCCATCCTCTTGTCCGTCCCGCTGGTCGGCACCTACCTCGCCTTCCTCGTGTTCGGTGGCAACTTCCCCGGGACGGCCGTGATCCCGCGCTTCTTCATCCTGCACGTGTTGATCGTGCCGGGCATCATCATCGCGCTCGTGACCGCGCACATGGTCCTGCTGGTGCGCCAGAAGCACACCCAGTTCCCGGGTGAGGGTCGCACCGAGAACAACGTGGTCGGGTCGCCGATGTTCCCGATCTTCATGGCCAAGACCACCGGGTTCATGTTCGTGGTCGGCGGCGTCACCGCGCTGCTGGGCGCCTTCGCCCAGATCAACCCGATCTGGCAGTTCGGACCGTACGACGCATCACGCATCTCCTACGCCGTCCAGCCCGACTGGTACATGGGCTTCCTCGACGGTGCGCTGCGCATCTTCCCGGCGTGGTCGTTCCATAGTTTCGGCTACACCATTCCGCTGGAAGTGACGATCCCGGCCGTGATCTTCCCGGGCCTGGTGTTCGGTCTGGCCTACGCCTGGCCGACGCTCGAACGCTTGGTGACCAAGGACGCGGCGATGCACAACCTGCTGGACCGCCCGAGCAACCGACCCAAGCGGACCGCCGCGGGGTCGGCCGTGCTGGCGGCACTCTTCATGCTGTTCGTCGCCAGTTCGACCGACGTGATCGCGAACTTCTTCCACCTCCCGCTCAACGAAGTGCTCTGGGGCATGCGGATCCTCGTGCTGATCTCGCCCTTCGTCGCCTACCCGCTCACCTACAAGATCTGCAAGGAGATCCAGGGCGTCGACGGTGGGGGCAAACGCAAGACCACCAATGTGGTGACGCGCACGGCCGAGGGCGAGTACGTCGCCACGGCGACGCCGACCTACGTGGACGACCGTCACCATGAGCTCGAGCCCATCGAGGTGCCGCAGTTCATCACCGCAGAAGAGGTCGAAGCCAGCGAAAGCGGAGTTCGCACCGTCGAACGGTAGGTATTGTGGCCAGGTCGAAGCATCGTCGCAACGCTTGGCGTCACATCTGGTGGGTCGTCGTGGCCCTCGCGATCATCATCGGGGTCGGCACCGGCTACGTGGTCACCAGTACCGCCACCACGACCACCACGATTGCCGCCACCTCGACGACGACCTCGACGACCATCGCTCCCGAACGGCACCAGGCGGGCTGGACCATCGTCAGCGCATCGGGTCGCGGGGTCATGGTCGACATTCGCAACATCAACATCGGGGGCGTGATCTACCGTGCGGTACGCCTGCGGGCGCGCACCACGCTGGTGCACTGGCACGTTGGTGCGGGCGACCCCAACCTGTGGGCCAAGGCGCCACCCGACGCCGGTCCGAAAATAGATTGGTCGACGGAGGGGCGCGCCGGTGTCATCGCGGTCTTCAACGGCGGCTTCAAGCAGGCCGCCGGCGCGGGTGGCGCCGTGGTCGACGGCCTCACGCTCAACGCCCTGGTGAAGGGTGACATGACGATCGTGCTCGACCGGGGCGGACATTGGGAGATGGGCGTCTGGGGCACCGCGGGATTCCCGACGGCCGGCTTCAATCCGATCGCGTACCGCCAAAATCTGAAGCCCCTCGTCTGGGGAGGCCGGCCGACGGCCGCCTCGGCGTCACCCAACTGGAACATCTGGGGATCGCCGCTGCACTACGTGGGGCCCCAACCGAGGACCGGACTCGGCGTCGACGCCCACGGCAATCTGATCTACGTCGCGAGCATGCAGCCCGCACTGGCCCACCCCCTGGCCGAGGCGCTGGCGGCGGCCGGTGCCGTCGCGGGGATGGAGCTCGACATCAACCCGTACTGGCCGATCCTCGGCGCGTCCAGCGCGCCGATCCATAACCCCGGTGGCACCTACGCGGTGCAACTGGTCAATGCCGAACACAGTCCGAACATCTACGACGCTGGGTGGGAGCGGGACTTCTTCGTCGCCCTCGCGGAGCCCGCACGGTGGACCTGTAACTGGGAGAGCGCGGGACTGCGTGGATCGGTCAAGGGCGTCCAGCCCCAGCCGATCCACCTCGTGGGGCCGGGATGCCCCATCGCGCGCCCCCACCGCGCGGCCACGCCGACCACCACCACGGTGCCGAGCACGACGGTCGCTGGTCAGTAGGGACCCTCCGCAGGCGCATGCGTAACATGGGATTCGTGGCGACTTCGAGCGATCCCAATTGGCCACCCGGCGCATCGTTGCTGGTGACGACACCCCACCCCGAGCGACGCAACGTCGGGCTCTTGGGGATTCCCACCTACGCCACGTCGGTCACGCCGCGCTCCGACGGCGACACGCCCGGGGCCATCCGGGCTGCGTTGTCGCGCTTCTCTACCTGGTCCTTCAGTGACGACATCGATCTCGGCGAACACGTCGCGCTGGTCGATTACGGCGACGTCGAGGACCCCGATGGACCCGACGGCTTCGACCGGGTTCGTGACGCCGTGGCCTCGTTCGACGAGGCGCTCGACCTTCGCCTGATCCTGGGGGGTGACAACGCGGCCACGTGGCACGCGCTGCGCGCCCTCGGTGGCGGGAGCTACGTGGGCGTCGGGCTGGTCACCTTCGACGCCCATCTGGACATGCGTGACGGGATCTCCAATGGTTCGCCCGTTCGCCAGTTGCTCGACGACGGGCTCGACCCCGAACACGTGGTGCAGGTCGGCCTCGCCGATTTCTCCAACTCCGCCGTCTACGCCACCCGGGCTCGAGCACTCGGGGTCACCCTCATCTCGCGCGACGAGATCCGGCGTTCCTCGGTCGAAGAGGTCGTGGCGCGCGCGGTGGCCCTCGCGGGCGGGGGAGGTCGGCGGGTCTACGTCGACGTCGACCTCGACATCGCGGACCGGTCGGTCGTGCCGGGTTGCCCGGCGGCGGCGCCGGGGGGACTCAGCGCCGACGAGCTGCGCCGCATGGTGCGCGCCGCCGCGGCGGCGCGCAACGTCTTCGCGATGGACCTCACCGAGATCGATCTGAGCCGTGACAGTGCCGACGAGCGGACGGTGCGCCTCGCGGCGCTGCTGGTGCTCGAGGCCCTCGCGGGCGTGACAAGGAGAGTCCCATGACCGTGACGTTGACCATCGGGCCCCTCGGCCGCGCCGAACTGATCGCGGTAGCCCGCGGATTCGAGCCCATCGCTCTGGGTGCTGACGTCCTGGAACGATTGAACCGCCAACGGGCCGCCATTGATGCGCTGGTCGAAAGCGGCACCCCGGTCTACGGCCTCTCGACGGGCTTCGGCTCGCTGGCGACCACCTTCATCTCGCCCGAGGACCGGCGCGACCTGCAGCGCTCGTTGATCCGCTCCCACGCGGCCGGTGTCGGGCCCGAGGTCGAGACCGAAGTGATCCGCGCGATGATGGTGTCGCGGCTGACCAATCTGTGCAGCGGCGTGTCGGGCGTGCGCGCGAGCACCGCCCAGGCCTACGCCGACCTGCTGAACGCGGGCATCACCCCGGTCGTCCACGAATTCGGTTCGCTGGGGTGTTCGGGCGACTTGGCGCCGCTGGCCCACGTGGCCCTGGCGCTCACGGGCGAGGGCGACGTGCGCGACCGCGGCGGACGTCCTGGAGGCCGCGGGGCTCGCGCCCGTGGCGCTCGCCGAGAAGGAGGGTCTCGCCCTCATCAACGGCACCGACGGCATGCTGGGCCACCTCATCCTCGCCCTCGAGGACGGCGGGGCCCTGCTACAGCTGATGGACGTGGCGGCCGCGATGTCGATCGAGGCCCTGCGTGGCACCGACCGCGTCTTCCTCGACGAGATCCACGCGCTGCGTCCCCACGTGGGCCAGCGACTCAGCGCGGCGAACCTCGCGACCCTGCTCGCCAACTCCGAGATCGTCAGTTCCCACCTGGACGACCCGTCCCAGGTCCAGGACGCCTACTCCCTGCGCTGTGCGCCCCAGGTGCACGGTGCGGCTCGTGACACCTTCGCCTACGCATCGGGCGTCGCCGACGTGGAGTTGGCCTCGGCCATCGACAACCCCTCGGTGCTGTCGGACGGTTCGCTCGTCTCCAACGGCAACTTTCACGGTGCGCCGGTGGCCTACGTCCTCGACTTCCTCGCCATTGCGCTCGCCGACGTCGCGTCCATGTCCGAGCGGCGCACCGACCGCATGCTCGACGTGCACCGCAGTTTCGGGCTCCCGCCGTTCCTCGCCCATCAGGCCGGCGTCGACTCGGGCCTGATGATCGCCCAGTACGCCCAGGCGGCGCTCGTCTCGGAGATGAAGCGACTCGCCGTGCCCGCGAGCGTGGACTCGATCCCGTCGTCGGGCATGCAGGAGGACCACGTCTCGATGGGCTGGCACGCCGCGCGCAAACTGCGCCGCGCCCTCGACGCCTTCGCCGACGTGTTGGCGATCGAACTGCTCACCGCTGCGCGCGCGCTCAAACTACGCGAGCCGCTCACCCCGTCGCCGGCGACGGCCGCCGTGAGCGAGCGGGTGAACGCACTCACCGGAGGACCGGGTCACGACCGTTGGCTCTCACCCGAGATCGCCGCCGTGGGCGAGGTCGTGCGCAACGGGGAACTGCTCGACATCGTCAGCCACTTCGTCACGCTGTCCTGAACGTTCAAAGGAGAACACATGCAAGGTGCCCGACCGGTCCGCGCGGCGCGCGGTTCGACCCTCTCCACGCTGGGCTGGCCCCAGGAGGCCGCGCTGCGGATGCTGCAGAACAACCTCGACCCGGAGGTCGCCGAGCGCCCGGACGACCTCGTCGTCTATGGGGGCACGGGGCGGGCGGCGCGGGACTGGGCCAGTTTCGACGCGCTGGTGCGGACGCTGCGCACCCTGAAGGGTGACGAGACCATGCTCGTGCAGTCGGGCCGACCCGTCGGGGTCTTCCAGACCCACGAGTGGGCCCCCCGGGTCCTCATCGCCAACTCGAACCTGGTGGGGGACTGGGCCACGTGGCCCGAGTTCCGCCGCCTCGAGGCGCTCGGGCTCACGATGTACGGCCAGATGACCGCGGGCTCGTGGATCTACATCGGCACCCAGGGGATCCTCCAAGGCACCTACGAGACCTTCGCCGCGGTGGCGGCCAAGCGCTTCGGCGGCACCCTCGCGGGTACCCTCACCCTCACCGGCGGCGCGGGTGGGATGGGCGGCGCCCAGCCGCTGGCGGTGACGATGAACGACGGCGTCTGTCTCTGCGTGGACGTCGACCCTTCGCGCTTGCAACGACGGGTCGAGCACCGCTACCTCGACGAGTGGACGAGTGACCTCGACGTGGCCCTGAAGAAGGTGCTCGACGCCAAGGCCCGCCGCACGGCGTTGAGCGTGGGCCTGGTGGGCAACGCGGCGACGATCTTTACGGAGTTGCTGCGCCGCGGCGTGGAGGTGGACATCGTCACCGACCAGACGTCGGCGCACGACCCGCTGAGCTACCTGCCCGAGGGCATCGACCTCGCCGACTGGCACGACTACGCCGACAAGAAGCCCGAGGAGTTCACGGACCGCGCGCGCGCCTCCATGACCAAGCAGGTCGAGGCGATGGTGGGGTTCATGGACCAGGGTTCGGAGGTCTTCGACTACGGCAACTCGATTCGTGGCGAGGCCCAACTGGGTGGCTACTCGCGGGCCTTCGCCTTTCCCGGCTTCGTGCCGGCCTACATTCGCCCGCTGTTCTGCGAGGGCAAGGGACCGTTTCGGTGGGCCGCGCTGTCCGGTGACCCCAAGGACATCGCGCGCACCGACCGGGCCGTGCTCGAACTCTTCCCCGACAACGAGCCGCTGCACCGGTGGATCACCAAGGCCCAGAAACTCGTTGCCTTCCAGGGTCTGCCCGCGCGGATCTGCTGGCTCGGCTACGGCGAACGCGACAAGGCCGGGGTCGCCTTCAATGACCTGGTGGCCTCGGGTGAGGTCTCGGCCCCCATCGTCATCGGCCGTGACCACCTCGACAGCGGGTCGGTCGCCTCGCCCTACCGCGAGACCGAGTCGATGCTCGACGGTTCGGACGCCATCGCCGACTGGCCGCTGCTCAACGCACTGGTGAACACCGCCTCGGGGGCGTCGTGGGTGTCGATCCACCACGGTGGCGGGGTCGGCATCGGACGTTCGATCCACGCCGGCCAGGTCTGCGTCGCCGACGGGACCGCGTTGGCCGGCGAGAAGCTCCGCCGGGTGCTCACCAACGACCCCGGCATGGGCGTCATCCGCCACGTGGACGCCGGCTACGAGATCGCCGAGGAGACGGCCGAACAGCGCGGGGTGCGCATTCCGATGCGCGAGGGCTAGCGGTGGCCACCCGGGTCATCCGCCACATCGGCGAGCTGACGACCAACGACCCGACGGTGGGCGACCTGAGCGTGATGGGTCGGCTCCACGACGCGGCCCTGGTCGTCGACGAGCACCGGGTGCTCTGGACCGGTCCCGACGCGAGGGCGCCCGACGCCGACGAGATGATCGACGCCGCGGGCGCGGCGGTGATGCCGGGCTTCGTCGACTCCCACACCCACCTGGTATTCGCGGGGGAGCGCTCGGATGAGTTCGAGGCCCGGATGGCCGGCCAGCGCTACGACGGCGGCGGGATCGCCCGCACGGTCGACGCCACCCGCGCCGCGACGACCGAGCACTTGCGCGCCGCGACGGGGGCGAGGCTGGCCGAGTTACGCGCCGGTGGTGTCACCACCGTCGAAGTGAAGTCCGGCTACGACCTCACGGTCGAGGGCGAGGCGCGCCTGGTCTCGGTCGCGCGTGAGTTCACCGACGAGGTGACGTTCCTCGGCGCCCACGTGGTGCCGGTCGAGTTCCGAGGTGACCGTGAGGGGTACGTCGAACTGGTGCGGGGGGCGATGCTGCGGGCCTGCGCGCCCGTGGCCCGGTGGGCCGACGTCTTCTGCGACGAGGGGGCCTTCAGCGTCGACGAGGCGCGCCACATCCTGCTGAGCGCGCGCGACGCCGGCCTCGGGGTGCGCCTGCACGGCAACCAGTTGGCCGACTCGGGCGGCGTCGCGCTAGCGGTCGAGCTCGACGCGGCGAGCGTCGACCACTGCACCTTCGTGGCGGACGACGATCTCGCCGCGCTCGCCGCGTCCTCGACGGTGGCGACGTTGCTGCCCGGTGCGGAGTTCTCGACGAGGTCGCCCTACCCGTCGGCCCGTCGGATGCTCGACGCCGGCGTCTGCGTCGCGCTCGCCACGGACTGCAACCCGGGGACCTCCTACGTGACGAGCATGGGTTTCGTGGTGGCCCTCGCGGTGCGTGAGATGGGCCTGAGCGTCGACGAGGCACTGTGGGCCGTCACCCGGGGCGGTGCGCGGGCCCTGCGCCGCGACGACGTCGGTCATCTCGGCGTGGGGGCCCGGGCCGACCTCAACATCCTGGCGGCCCCGCGGGCGGCGCACCTCGCGTACCGGCCCGGTGGGACCCTCGTCGGTCGAAGCCTGCGCGCGCCCGACTGAGGCGCCGGGGCGGGAACAGCGCCGCTGGTCGAGCCCGTAAGGTGCTCTTATGAGCACCCCAAAAGTCCCCAGTGAGCTGCCCACCACCCTGCGCGACCTGCGCGCCTCGGGGTACCGGTCGACCCCGGTACGGGAGGAGATCCGGGCGAATCTCGAGCAGCGCCTCGCCAACGGAGAACCCCTGACGTCGGCGGTGCTGGGCTATGAGGACTCGGTCCTGCCCCAGTTGGAGACGGCCCTGTTGGCCGGTCACGACATCATTCTGTTGGGCGAGCGGGGCCAGGCCAAGACCCGCATGATCCGCTCGCTCGTCGACCTGCTCGACGAATGGTTGCCGATCATCGAGGGCTCCGAGGTGCGCGACGACCCGTACGCGCCGATCTCGGCCTACGGCATCGACCTGCTGGCGGAGAAGGGCGAGGACACGCCCGTCGCGTGGGTGCACCGGACCCAGCGATTCGCCGAGAAGTTGGCGTCACCCGACACCTCGATGGCCGACCTCATCGGCGAGGTCGACCCCATCAAGGTCGCGGGCGGACTCTTCCTCGACGATCCCAAGGCCCTCTCCTATGGTCTCGTGCCGAAGTCCAACCGGGGCATCTTCGCGATGAACGAACTGCCGGACCTCGCCGAGCGCATCCAGGTCGGCCTGCTCAACGTGCTCGAGGAGCGCGACGTGCAGATCCGCGGCCACCTGGTGCGCCTCGACCTCGACGTGTTGGTCGTCGCGACGGCGAACCCCGAGGACTACACGAATCGCGGCCGGTTGATCACCCCGCTGAAGGACCGTTTCGGATCCCAGATCCGTACCCACTACCCCTACGAGTTGACCACCGAGATCGCCATCATCCACCAGGAGGCGAAGCTGCCCACCTCGCCGGTCCCGATCAAGGTGCCGTGGTTCATCGATGACATCGTCGCGCGCGTTAGCCACGTCGCGCGCAAGAGCCACGTGATCAGCCAGAGTTCGGGGGTGTCGGTGCGTCTGTCGATCGCGAACTACGAGACCGTCGTCGCCAACGCCCTGCGCCGCACGCTGCGCACCCACGACGCCACCGTCGTCCCGCGGGTGAGCGACCTGTCGGCGATGGTGCAGTCGACCCAGGGCAAGATCGAGTTCGACACGATGGACGACAGCGATTCGGATCAGGTGATCGCCGCCCTGGTGTCACTCGCCGTGCGTCAGTGTTTCACCGAGCACGTGCTGCTCGAGGAGGCCCCCGCCATCGTCGAGGCCTTCAACTCCGAAGCGCTGGTCCATACCGGTGACGACCTACCCGACAACGATTACCTGGCCGTGCTCGCGGCGATGCCCTCGCTCAATGGTCCGGTCCGACGCGTCGCCGGTCCCGAGGCGAGTGCCGGCGAACTGGCGGCGGCGGTGGAGTTCGTGCTCGAGGGGCTGTACCTCACCAAGCGCCTCGCGAAGGATGCCGCGGGCGCCCGGGCCCTCTACCGATCAAGGAACCGGTAGTGGCCGTTCGGTACAACTTTCGTCGATTCGGCGACGATGACGACTTCGAGGACCTCGACGTCGAGGAGATGCTGCGACTGCTGGGCGACGATTTCATGGAGACCGGGGACCTCGACGAGGCGATGGACCGGTTGTTGCGCGAGGGCTTCACCAGCGAGAACGGGGAGCGGGTCGAGGGACTTCGCGACCTCCTCGAACAGACGCGCGCCAAGCGCCGTGAACTCGAGCAGACGGCCGACCCCGACGGGGAGATGCAGCGCTACCGCGACTGGCTCGAGGAGATCGAACGGACCGAGGGCGAGGAACTCGACGAATTGCTCGCCGAGGCCGAAGCGTCGGACGATCAACGGCGCCACGAGGTCACTCGCGAGTTGGTGGACCAGAAGCGCATGCAACGCGACCTGATGAGCGACCGACTGGCGGAACGCCTGGGGGACTACCGCGACTACGAGTTCGTCTCCTCCGAGGCCCGTGAGGAGTTCGAGCGGTTGATGGGCGAACTGCAGAGCGACGTGCTCAACACCTACTTCGAACAGAGCAAGGAGTTCCTCGATCGCCCCGACCCCGAAGCGTTGGCCCGGATGCGCGACATGATGGACGCCCTGTCGACGATGATCGAACAGGACCGTCGCGGTGACGACCTCGATCCCTCCTTCGAGGAGTTCATGGACAGGTTCGGGGACTATTTCCCGGGCGCGGAGAATCTCGAGGACGTCGTACGGGCGATGGCCGAGCGCGCCGCCGCCGCCGAGGCGATGTTCAACTCGCTGTCGGCCGAGCAGCAGGGTGAGTTGCGCGCACTCTTCGGCCAGATGATGGAGGACATGGACCTCAACTTCTCCATGAACCGACTGGTGTCGAACCTGCGCATGGCGACCCCGGACATCGACTGGAACCGGGCCCACCGCATGCGCGGCCAGGGTGGCGGTCCGTTCGCCCAGGCCGCGTCGGCCGCCGAACAGTTGGGTCAAGTGAAGGGTCTCGAGGAGTTCCTCGGTCGCGCCAACGCGGCCCAGGGGCTGCCCGAAGTGGACGTGGAGGCGGTCCGTCGAAATCTCGGTGACGACGCCGCGCGTCACGTCGAACGGTTGCAGCGTGCCCTGCGCGCGCTGAAGGACGAGGGGTTCATCGAACGCGACGGGAACCGCACGAAGTTGACGGCCAAGGGCATCCGCCAGGTCGGCCAACAGGCGTTGAAGGACCTCTTCGCCCAGTTGCGCAGCACCCCGACGTTAGGCACCCACCGTGAGGCGACCGTCGCGCGCGGCGGCGACCGCGAGGAGACGTCGAAGCCCTGGCAACCCGGCGAGCCCTTCGCGCTCAACCTGCCCAGGACCATCCGCAACGCCGTCTTACGCCAGGGGCCCGGCACGCCGGTGCACCTGCACCCCGACGACTTCGAGGTCGAAGAGTACGAGGGGACCCGCCGCTCGGCGACGGTCTTCGCGATCGACCTCTCGCTGTCGATGGCGATGCGGGGCAATCTCGTGCCGGCGAAGAAGATGGTCCTCGCGCTCACGTCGCTCATCCGCTCGAAGTACCCGAGGGACTTCGTGAAGGTGGTGGGTTTCGGTGAGACGGCCCAGGAGTTACGGATCGAGGACATCCCGGCCCTGACCATCGACTACAACTACGGCACGAACCTCCAGCACGCCCTGGCGCTCAGCCGCCACCTGTTGCGCAACGAGCGCGGGGAGCGCCAGATCGTGGTGGTGACCGACGGGGAGCCCACGGCGCACCTCATGGCCAACGGCGAGCCCTTCTTCTCGTGGCCCCCGGTGCACGAGACGCTGGAACTCACGATGGCCGAAGTGCTGCGCTGCACCAAGGCCAATATCACCATCAACACCTTCGCGCTCGATATCGAGCGGAGCCAGTTCCCGTTCGTCGAGCAGATCGCCAAGGTCAACGGTGGCCGCCTCTTCTACACCGACGTCGACGAGCTCGGTTCCTATGTGCTCGATGATTTCGTCAAACACCGTCGCGCGGGGTAGGGCGACAAAAGGCCTGATAGCGACCTCTTTTAAAAGTTCCATTTGCATTTCACGCCAATTACCGCCACAATGACACCGTTGTAATTACAACGGTGGCAAGCGCCGATGTCAGGGAGGAATTCAACGTGGAAATCGTGGAACTGATGAGTGGCATGGAAGACCGGGGCTGGCAGGCTCGGGCGAACTGCATGGGCGTCGACCCCGACCTCTTCTTTCCCGAGCGCGGGGCGTCCACTCGTGAGGCGAAAGAAGTCTGCCGCGGCTGCGTCGCTCGTGAGGACTGCCTGGAGTACGCCCTCGACAATGGTGAGAAGTTCGGCATCTGGGGCGGGATGAGTGAGCGCGAGCGCCGTCGCCTGCGCCGCGCCCGGGCCATCGAACGTCGGGCGCAGGCCGGCTGATCGTTCAGGCGAGGCGGCCCTCGATGGTCGATGCCTCGCTCAGTCCGAGTTGCGCCCAGCGCTCGCGGTCCACGGACCGCAGCACGCTCGCCGGCGCGAGTCCCACCAGCTCGGCGTGGTCGACCTCCTCCCCGACCACCAGCTGGGACTGGACCTCGTCGTAGACGACTGCCGGGCCGACCGACTCGGGCGCGATGAGGTTGCAGCTCACCTGGACCTCGTCACCGACGCTGAAGGCGAGGGAACGGACCTCGGGTCGGCGGACCGCCGCCGCCAGGCGTCGGGCCCGCTCGAGCGTCACCCCCCGCAGCCACATGTTCCAGGCGAGCATGACGGGCCGCTCGCCCACCGCGACCGCGCCGAGTGTTGGCGACGCTGCACCGGGTCCGACGTCGGGCGCCAGTGAGGTGAAGGCCAGTCGTCGAATCTCGGGCAGGGTCCGGAAGCCGTCATCCAGGGGGCCGTAGAAGAAGACAGGGACGTCGAACGAGTCCGCGATCCAGTGTCCGGTCTCGTCACGCAGTTGGACCGCCGTCGTGCGGTGCCCGGGGTCGAGGGCGACGAAGGGGACCACGTCGACGACCCCGAAGCGGGGGTGGACGCCCTCGTGACGACGCAGGTCGAGACGACGGAAGCACGACTCGACCAGTGCGTGGACGTCGGCCAGCAGCGCGGGCGCGCCGTTGATCAGCGTGAACACCGACCGGTTATGGAAGGTGTCACGGTGCAGGTCGCGTAAGGAACTCGAACAGGCCGCAGCAATCTGATCAAGGACGTCGTGGTCGCGTCCCTCGGACACGTTGATGACGCACTCGAACATCCGCGCCGTTCGTTAATTGGCGTCGATATTGAAGATGCGCCGGCGCCGGCGCTCGCGCAGCAGGCGCCGCCGCTCGCGCTCACTCTGACCGCCCCACATGCCGTGATCGATGTGGTTGTCGAGGGCGTACTCGAGGCACTGAGCGGACACGGGGCACTCACCACAGATGCGCTGCGCCTTGATCACGCCAACGCCGTCACGGGGGAAGAACACCTCGGCCGGATACTCACGACACTTGCCGTCGGCCATCCACTCACCACTCATGTCCACCTCCTAGGCGTCTACTTCTCACAGTAGCGACACTTTGCATGTCAATCCTCTTAGAACACGTTCACTTGTTCACGAAGGCGCCGCCCGCTTGGCGTCACGGTCACCTCGGGACCGAGCGTGGGGAGCCAGTAGAATGAGTAACCAGTCGCATCGAGGTATCCCGAAGGAGCACCGTGAGTCAGGTTCCGACCACAGAGACCACAGAAGTCATTGAGCCCGTCGGACATGTGCAGGTCATTTACCTGGGCCCCGTCGCCCCCCACTGGGAGTGCCGGATGGTCTTTGGCGACGAGGAGCAGATCCAGGCCTTCGTCGACCGGGTCGACGCGCGCCTGCGCTTCCTGCCGCCCCACGATCCCCAGTTCCGTCGCAACCGCGAGCGGGTGAACCGCGACGCCGAACGCGAGAACCTGCTCGTCGAGTGGAACCTCGGGTACGACGAAGAGTCCTAGGCCAACGGTGAGTTGATGACCCGCTGATACCAGGCGTCGGGGTCGTTCAACTCGGCGGCCGTCGGGAGTCCGTCCACGCGCAAGAGCGCGTCGAACGCCCGCAGTGAGTGCAGTGTCGTGACGGCGGCGACGAATCTCGCCGCGGCCTCGTGGTGAGGGCCCTGGGTCGAGATGCCGAAGAGTGCCGCCGCCGCGTCTTCGCCGCGCGCGTCCGAACGACGATGACGGCGATAGGCCTCGATCAGTGCCGGCCGGGGACCGAGAATCGCGGCGGTGATCTCGTGGGCGGCGGCGTCGAAGAACGCCAGCAGCACACTCGTGGCGGCGTTGATGGCCCGGGTGGCGTCGGTCTCCCCGGGCGGCTCGATGCCGTCGAGAAGTGATTCGGGGTTGCTCATCAGTCCGTTGAGGTCGTTGGGATCGATCATGGCCTGGAGACGCTCCAGCAGGTCCCCCTGCGCTGCGGTCGCCTCGCGGACGGTGTCGATGAGCAAAGCGCGCAGGGCGTCACCGGTGCCGGGTTGGGAGAGCACGAGTGACGCGATGAACTCTTGGGCGAGGGCGAAGACGTAGACCTCGTCGCGTTCGAGTGACCACGCCTCGGCGAAGGCCACGAGATTGTTCACGACCAGCAGTCGCTGATCGTCCAGACGAGGCAGCGGCAACGCCGCGAGTGACCACGCGCGTTCCGAGAAGTGGCCGGCCACCGATCCCATCTGGAATCCGGCAAACAACGGCCCCAGGGCCGACGCCATCTGGGCCATCATGGGATTCGCGTCGAGTTCCCCACCCTCGCCCAGGTGCTTCGAGCCCTCGATCAGTGGTTCGATCAGTGGCCGCCACTGGGTGAGGGCCGCCACGGTCAGGGTGGAGCGATTGACGGTGGTGACCTCGGGGGCCTTCGACACGCCGAACAGGGCGTCCACGTGTCGACCCACGAGCGGCGCCAACTCCTCGAGGCGTTGGCGCTCGACGGGCAGGGGATTGGGGTCGCCGTCAGTACCTCGGGCGATGTTCAGCGCCAATTGGCTCGCGGTCGTGAACCACGCGTCGGGACCTTGCTGGCCGAGCATGGAGAAGATGTCGCCGAACATTCCACCGAACGGGTTGTCGCTCACGTCTACAACCTAGAGGGCGCAGCCCAACGTCACCGCGAGCGTGTGGATCGTCGTCTGGCGAAGGTAGGTCACTTGGACGTTCGAATACGCGGGCGTCAGATAGAGCTCGGTGGAGAGGGCCGAGAACGTGTCGGTCCCGACGCCGTTGAACTTGGTGATCACGTCGCCGATTCGCAGGTGGGCTTGGGCGGGGCTCTTGGGCACGATGCGGTTGACCCGGACGCCACCGCCCTGATCCGTGGCGCCGATGATGCCGAGACTGGCGTGACATCCCCGACCGGTGGCGACGATGTAGGCGATGCGGGCCACGAACTGGGCGGAATACCACTGGTGGTTGCCCGAGAGCACCGCGACCACCTGGCCGTTCGGGTTGACGGCGATGGCGTCGGTGAAGCCGTTCAGGTTCGCGTCCGATTGGGTCGAGAGATAACTGATGACGCCGTGGACGTCGACGTTGGGATCGCCGAGGGTGGTGTCAGCCCAGGCGTACTGCGGTGACGTGGTCGGACCATGCATCAGAGGTGAGACCGCCAGCACCGCCGCCGTCGCCGGGAGTGG
>Ga0307377_10002535_pt1 | contig 21520 bp, 10 predicted proteins | sample TR3MG_FD_202535 | JGI IMG/M metagenome (GOLD analysis project Ga0307377, IMG submission 202535) | Soil microbial communities from Risofladan, Vaasa, Finland - TR-3 | ecosystem: Environmental > Terrestrial > Soil > Coastal area > Acid sulfate soil | place: Finland: Risofladan, Vaasa | collected...
AGCAGCCATTGGATCGGCAATACCAGGGATTGGAACAGCAATAGGAACAATAGCAGGAGCGGCTGTTGGTGTCGTTACAAGTTTCGATGACATCGGAACAGTCATTGGTGGTGCCTATGACAGTGTTGTTTCCTGGACTAGTTCTCTTTGGCTTGGAGCAGATGACATAGAAAAAGCGACAAACGCTTTGGCAAAAAACTTCGCATATACAGCAAAAATGACAGGGAGTTGGGGGGAAAAGTTTGATTATTTCTGGCAGTATCTAACAGGCCAAGTTAAAGATGAAAAAGAGTTTACTAAAAAACAACTTAACGAAAAACAAGCTAAAATACGTTTTGAAAATGCTCCAGGGGGGTATACAGGAAGCGCTGCTCAATTAAAGCAAGTCGAGGAAGAAGCTGCGAGAGCAAGTCTCGCTCAAAAAGCAGGCGGCGACATAACAGATCCAAAAACTTTGGTTCAAGAATTTGCCAGAATGCAACTTATCAAACAAGCTGCTGACAAATCTGGTTATACACAAGAATATACCAATGAAATAACAAAAGCAGTAGAAGACGGAATTGCAAAAGGATCAATTGATTCGTCCAAAAAGCAAGAAACAATAGATCAGATACTTAACGAGAGACTCGCTCAATTAAGCGCTGATTTGAAAAAAGGTTCTGCTCCAACATCAGTTGCTCAAGCGTACGGAGAAGTTTCTGGAAGAGAAGGAGCTATTGAAGCTGCAACCGAAACTGCAAGGCAGCAAGTTGGAGGATATGCTCAGTCGATAGCCGCAGAAGGACAAAGCGCGGATATTATACCCGCTGACGTTGAAAATAAGGCTAGTGCTGCTGCTATGTCTGTCAGGGCTTTAAAAACTGATTTAGAACAGATACAGATGATTAACAATAAACAAAGAGAAGATTTGGATGCTCAGATACAACTAGCTTCACAATACAATGGTAATGTAAATGAGGCAGTAAATTTGATTAGACAAAAAGCAGAGCTTGCTAAACAAGAACTAGCTCGCTACAATGAGCTAAAAAAATCAACTTATGAAGCAACCCAATCGACCATTGTAGGTCTCAAACAAGAGATTGAATTAATAAGAGCTGGAAAGACAGAAAACCAACTTACTGGAGTTGAAAAAGACAAGATCAGAGAAAATCAGAAAACTATGAATGCTCTCTTAGAAGGGCAGCTACAAATACAAGCAGGAATATCTAAATCTGTTAAAGAAAAATATGATCTTATAAGCGAAGAAGCCAATGCGAACCAAGGAATAATTGATCTTTATGAAGCACAGTATCAATCAATGGAAGCTCAATTCAATTTGGCCAAAGACATGTACATGGGATTCTCTGTTGGATTGGATATGCAAGCAGAGTTGTATGCAAAATCTAAACAAATTGAAAATAATCTTCAAAATAGGGTAAAAATTCTTAAAGAGGCTTTGAAAACAGATGAAAAAACGGACGCAAATTCAGCAGCAGCAATAAAAACTAGAAAAGATCTTGCTCAAGCAGAAACTGCTGTAACTCAACAAAAACAAAAACAGTTGGATTTGACTAAGCATATCAGAGAAGGCTATTTGGACGCGATGATGGCCTCTTCTAATGCTGAAGGCATGTTCTCTAAGTTACTTTTAACTCGTGAAAATGGCATGTCTAAGTTGATGGACAGGTTCGAAGCTGCTCAAGGACCAAGCGTAGGTATTCTAGGAGAGGGAGCAAAAGCTCCTGTCATGGGCTATAGCAGAGAAGGGCTGGTTATAGACGAGGCAGAAGACAGAAAAACAGCCGCCAGAATGAGGAAGCCAATCGAAGATGTGATTGGCAAGATGCTTCCCAATGTATTCGTTCCAGATGCCGTGACTTCTTCTAAAATGATTATGGGCGGGGCTGGAGATGTTCCATTTTCCAATGCTCAACAAGACCTTCCAAATTTGGAACAATATCAAAAAGAAAAGCGCAGTCTTGAAGAAACAAAAGCAAAAAAAGCAGCAGGAGCAGTAGGAGCAGCAGGAGCTGTTCCAGGGTTGGCAACTGGAACTTTCCGAGATGATATGATTGAAGCCATCAATAAGACAATTGGTGGTTCTATTACTTTAATGGCAAGTGGATCAAGCGCTCTCGGTCCCGCCGGACAAATCAATAAAGATATCAAGGAAGCTACTCAAAAAGGTACTCAACAAGGTGCTCAAGCCGGGGCAAAGGAGGGATCTGAAGAAGGTTCAGCAAAAGGAACTAAGCAGGGGTCTAATATTGTTGGGGCTGCTGTTGGGGCTGCGGTTAGCGTAGGCTCTAAGACTACCGAAGAAATGATGGCCAGTACGAAGAACTTCCAAGAGAAATACCTGAGTGAGCAAATAAAGCAGATACCAGAACTAGGCAATCGCATGAAAAAAGTTATTGACCCTGTTAGAGGAATGCTTTCTGGTGTTGTCATTAATTTGGGAGATGTTTCAGACTCCATTGACAATATGTCGAAGGAAAATACGATTGGATCAGATGCTAATATACGAGATTTGCCAGAAGAAGGAGAAAATGAACCAGCTGGATTTGCCAAAGGCGGGATGGTTCCAGGAATCGGAAATCGAGACAATGTTCCTGCATATCTGACCCCTGGAGAAGTTGTTTGGAGTAAAAAAGCAGTTCAGAACAATCCAGAAATCGCAAAATTTGCAGAAGGTGGAAAGGTTTCAACTGAACTCAAATTTGACCCAAATGCTCCTCTCTATGGGGTCATAAACGAAGATAGAATGTACAAGCAGAGAAGAGCACAAGAGAAAAGAATGGCAGAATTAGATTATAATGTGAAAGCACAAGACGAAAATAGGGGACAAAGGATAGAGGTTAGTAAAAAATGGAGGGAGTCAAAAGAAGTTCTTTCCAGAAAAATGCAAGAAGTAGTCAAGGCTTCTGGAGCTAAGAATTGGGAAGACTATGAAAAGAAAGTAGCAGAAGAGATTAGTTTAAAAGAAGCACAAGCTACGTACAAACGAATCAAAGAAGCAGATCAACTAGAACATGAAAAGCTAAAGGCAATGCCTGAAGGAACTGAAGATGAACGAAAAGAAAAAGCGAATGCTCTGGCCAGGAGAGGTGGCGGAACCCGATCACCCGAATTTGCAAACGCTATAAATATAATAGAAAAATTAACTGATAAACCGTTAACATCTGCCTTTGTAAGCGGGGCCAGACAGTCCTTCTACGACGCCGATGCCGACGATTTATCAAAGAGACAATCTAGGCATGAAGTAGCCCCAGGTACAGGTGAACAAGGAAAAGCGAAGCTAGCGAAGCTGATGGAGGAGTATAGCGCAGCCAAGAAAGCCGTAGAAGAGCTTGAAGCCGCCGAAGTACAAATAAAAGAAGCAGCCAAACAACGTGTTGCTTCCGAAATTAAGGAATGGGATAGGAATCATCCTGAGTCAACGGCTGAGTTTGAGAAGTTACAAGTAGAAAAGAAAAAACAACAAGCAGAAGAGGCGGAAAAAATCAAACAAGCAGTTTCTGAAACAACTATCAAAGCCGGGCCATTTCCGTTCGCTATTCGTGAACGGCAGGCGCTGGAGCGGTCGCAGCCCGCTGCGACCGAGCCTACTTCGGCAGAGGCCACCACGCAATCAATCAAAGACGTGCTTGGTGTTGATGTCAGAGAAGCTAGAGAAGCGAAAAAACTAGACCAAGAATTCAGGCTGAAGGGGACAAGAAATGGGAAGAGAGTTCCTAAAGCTCCTCAAACAGAAGTGCCTGTAGTTGTCGTTCCTATAGAAAAGAAAAAACAACAAACAAAACAGGCGGAAAAAGTTCTCAAAGAACTTGCTGAGATAGCTAAAGCAAGGGAAGGTTCAATGTCCGGCCAAGATTTCCTGAAACAGTTAGACGCACGCGAAGCGCCTAAGGATGTCATAGAAGCAGCAAGAGAGAGCGTAGAAAGACAAGCACAAGAACAAAAAAATCGTGCTAGCTCTCTCGTTCCTCCTGGAAATAGACCTGGGGCTCATGTTCCTCCGATAGGGGCAGGAAGTACTCCAGCAGGAACTACTGCGGCAGAAGCTAGAAAAAAACAAAAAGATGATCGATTTGCAGCATATAAAGCCCGTATCAGCGGAACTCCAGAACAGATTAAGCGCAGACAAGACATTGCAGCCAGTATGAAAGCCAAGATGGGAGAGGACGTACTAAAAATTCCAACTGGCAAGGGACAGGACAGTCAAACAAATGAATGGAAATCAGGGGTAACCGGAACCGGAAAACTAGGTCTTCAGGGAACTATTCGTCAAGCTTCTCAATCTCGCGGAAAGACAATGTACCAATTCCAGAGAAAAGAAACAGAAGAAGAAAACAAAGCTAGAAAACAGCAAGAGCTTTATGAACTAGCTTATAAAACTGCTGGTTCAGGGGCTACGATAAGTTTTAAACCTGGATATGGTGGATTTGGAAACGAAGAAGAGAAAGCTGTTAGCAAGGCTCAATCTGAAAGATCGGTAAAAAACATGGAACAAGCCAAGCAGGCGATGATGAGAGAAGCTGATGATAATGAGTCAAATAAGCAAAGTGCTATTTCTAAAATGGAGGAAGCAAACAAAACAAACTATGAGAACTTATACGGAAAGGCTCCTCTTGCTCTTAGCTCAATAAAATTTGAATCAGAAGCAGACGCACAAAGAGGCTTAACCGAAGAAAACGGCAAAGTAAGATACAAAGCTCCTACGGAAGGAATTTACAGTTCTGAGAAAATAGAGAATAAGCCTACATTTTCTGTTGGAGAAGAAGTTTCTCCTGAAGATTTTGAAAGAGAGTATAGAAAAAAGGCAGCCGCAGAAGGACAACAGGTAGGTGGTCCAAAGGGTTTATGGAGGCAAAAAGGCTTTGCCGAAGGCGACATCGTCCCCGGAACGGGCAGCAGAGATGTTGTTCCGGCCATGTTGACGCCTGGAGAATTTGTAGTCAGAAAATCTTCTGCCGAAAAGAATATGAGCATTTTGAAGCAGATAAACAGCGGCAGAGATATGACTCAATCTTTTTCAGAAGGTGGTCATGTTTTCATGAATACGTTCAGTCCGATCATTCCAAGTCCTGCAATTGGCATGAATTCGGGAGGTCAAGTAACGAGCTTTAGTAATACGTTCAATGTTAAGGGTGGTAACTTCGGAAAGATGATGGGAGAGATAAGTAGCTATCTGTCTGAGCAATGGCAGTATCCTCATGGCGGCACCGGAAGACGAGCCTCCATATAAAGAGGTTAAAAATGAGAGACGTTGGAATCAATATAAGCGATAAAATAGACGAGAGTACTGAATGGGCAGATGAGGAAGACCATACCAAGACATTTGGTACATCACCTCTTGGTTTTTGGCAGTGGAATGTTAATATTTTTTGTTTTTTCAGTACAAACTACTCCTATGCAATCCCAGATACACCTCCTCCAAAAACCAAGCCTAAAAAAACTAAATCAAAACCTAAAAAACCTATAAAATCGACTTTAAGAGCTTTAGTAACGACTACCATAACGATTGATCTTTTGGACAAAGATGAGAAAACTCTTAGCTCTGCATATTTGACTCTAAAATATAACAATTCAAAGACAGGCAATAATGACGAAGGATGGAAATATACTTATAGACTTACATCTTCAGAGATAGTATATGGTACTGAAAAAATTACCGAATTCAATGGCATCAGGGGAGTAGTAGTAATAACACCTGGAACAACAAAAACAGGGTACGCAGAGGTTCGCTTTTTTTCTCCTGTCCCAAGTAAAGATATGGCAGATAGTCCGTCCGTTCCATTCTTAGGTTTTACCCCATGGTCCATGTTTTATACGGTAAGAGAAGTATTCCATCTGGGCGAAAGAAAAGAAGAATCAACCGGATCATCAGGCATCAGTGGTACCAAAAATCTATGATAATACAACATTGTAACCTTGGAAAGGAGGTATGCGCCAATTCCTCCGCCGCCTAAAGGCGACGGTTCCCTTGGCGAACACATCATGGGCAGATTCAATGTTTATCAATATGAACTAGCAAGAATGCTAGAAGCCAATTTTGATGGACAAGAGCAAGGTGGAAGTTCAGACTCTACCGGAACAAGTCCAACTACCGGAACAAGTCCAACTACCGGAGAATCTGACAAGCAGGACGGAACCGTATGGAGCGATGGAGATAGTGTACATTTTTACTATCGCAAGGAAGAACCGTCTTTTGTTTTTCCTTGGGACTGGAAAGAAGTAGCAGACTTTTACTTGGAAAATGCAATCTTTCCTAGTACTGGAATTGACGCCCCCAACGAAGATGTTAAATATGCTTATATGTTTATGATTCCGATTGACGAGAAGGGGGCAGAGTACAAAGCAGAAGAAGGGAAAACGGTAGTATTGTTTTATATTACATTAAAGATTGAATGGCCAGCAGCAGGTTCTGTTGTAATGCAACCTGGCAAACCTACTATTCCAGACGATGAAATAAACGATTTGTATACATCAGAGTATCCAACCGGAGCAGGAAAAGTATTTAGAAGTCCTGGGTTCAAATTCAAAATAGTGAAAGACAATTTTACACTTGCGATAAGAGTCCCAACTCCATTGGTTATGAGGATTATGGAGCTTAAAAGTGGTACTATTTCAATGTGTTGTGCCTACGACAAAGCAACCGGACTTGGACACTATTTTAACTGCTTTGCAGGACATCATAGGGGAGAATATTGTGGAACAGACGGCTCTCTTATTTTAGAAAGAATTATAAATGATGATGCTTGGGAACAGACTTCCTTTCCGAAACCAGCTTCCGTATTGGATTCTTTTTTGATTGGTGATTCAAGACTCAGAACAGAAGGGGGATTAGCTTTAAGTACTAAGCCTGTTGTTATGAATTACGCTATTGTTCCTTCAAAAACTCAAAGAGAAGGTGGAGGAAGTGGAGATCCATCTGGAAAGAGCGAAAGTTCAAACAGTAGTAAAAAAGAATCGAACGAGTATGAAATCATTGCTCCTTATGATAAACTTTTGCTTAAAGTACAAGTTAAAAATACCCCCGATGGAGCTAAGATTAACGAAGCATTTAAACTTGGCCCAGGAAGTAAGTTAGAACAAGACCCCGGAACTCTTCGATTGGCCAACTATACTTCTCTTATAGAAGGAACCACTGGTCCTACCGGTCCTGTCGGTCCTACCGGTCCTGTTCAAACTGGCCCAACAGGTCCTGATGTCACTGGACCGACTGGGGCTGAATCGTCAGAAACTCTTCCATATGACGGAACATTTTATGAAACATTTGTTTCTCCCCCAGAAGGGTTTTCGACGGATCATGGGAACTTCATTCCTTTTCCAGCTTCTAAAAATACGGTCAAAATCAATGTAGCTCCTGCTGTAATGAAAAAAATAATTTGCGATGGAGTTCCGGAAGTACTGGAAGGTCTAGAAAAAAATAGCATATTACGTGCCGCTTTTCCTACGACTGAAAATTTAACTATTCCTCCTGGAACAGATGTACGAAAGCGTTTATACGTTCTTACTAAATCAAGAAAATGGCAACAGGAATACCAAGACAAAAAAGAAGGGGATTATACATTCCCTTATTTTGCTTCTAATCCATCCATGGCTATTGATAACAAAGGAAATCATTTTCTAACAATGGATACTGGATCTGTTATAGACACGAATAACAGTACAGACGACCAAGATTTCAAAGAAGATGTTTCCTTCACATATTTAGGAACAGGAAGAATCGATATTTGTTACAGCTCTGGAGTTGGAAGTCCTTTTGTATTTGTTAGAGATGCAACATACAGACAGGTTCAAAGACCTTCAGAGGCAGAAATAGAAGCAGATGAAAAATACGAAAAGGATTTTCCAACTCAGTACAAAAATGAAAATGATCCAGATCCGCTTCCTATTCCATCCTTGATTCCAAGAGTTGTTTTTGACAGAACAGGATTATATCTTTTTCTTTTCTATGCTTATGATGGCTATCTTTGGATGAAACAAATACCTACTGAGCTTCTAACAAATGCGGCTTATGTTCCGAAAGAGACCGGACCAATGGCTGCGGCCAACGCGACTGAAAGCCCTGATAATCAGCTTCCTATTGAACAAGAAAAAGAAATCTCTATAAGGATAAGGGATACCTATACTAGCAGGATTTGTGAATTTGATACTCCAATAACAACCTATTACTTACCATTCAATCCAAAAGATTATGACGTTTTTCAAGACAAACACGGTGATCTATACGTTGTATTTGACAAAAACAATGAATTCAGTCCGAAAACTAGTGATTACCAAGAATATCCTTATATAGAACTTACGTCTGATCTTAAAATTTATAGATCTACTAATTTAGGGCAAGAATGGACAGATGTTATGCCTGAAAATTTCAGTTTTTTCCCTAAAAGAAAACGATTGAAAAAATGCATAAGCGGATATTCTTCGACTTGTGATCCGGTAGTAATCTCCATTGGTCCAAGAAACGTTAATTGTCTATATGATGAAAGTACCCATATTATTAATATAATTTTTAATATGTACGGATGCATAATGGGAATTAGAATTCCTGTTGAAATATTTTCCAGAACAGAGGAAGAAATTAGACAAGTACTTGATAATGTATTTCCATATATCATATACGGAACTCCATCTCCTTCTTTTGATTCAAAATTTAATATGGCTTTAAGAGATGATTTTATCGCTGATATACAGGAAAGAGGAATTATAGCATTAACCGATGTAGAAAGAAGAGGAATGACAGATAGTAGTATTCTAATTCCTCATCGAATGGCTTCTATGAAAACTAGACACGGAAACTACAGATTATTCTTCGTTGACGCGAAGCAAAGAAATATGTCAATCATATCTTTTGATTGCGGATCTTCTTGGTATGAAGAAAACGAACTACTGACTCTTAGGGGCTAACCAATGTCAGTTAAAGGCGGATATATTGGCAATGTAGTACTGCAAGCATGGTTCATGGACCATGGGCCGTTTTCCACACAAGCAAAACAAGAAGTCAGTACCTTCATGAGTCCAGAAGCTCAAAAATATATTGTTAATAACTACATAGAAGGTCTTCCGGAACCAATTGGCGGAGTTCGTTTGGTTGAAAGATTGAAAAATTACAACAACCATCTAAAGGGCGGAGAAATATATCTAGAAGACGCCGAATACGAATATACAGATCCAACACAAAATACTCCTACGAGTGCTAATGATACTCCTATGTCGAGTGCTAATGATACTCCTACGAGTGCTAATGATACTCCTATGTCGAGTGCTAATGATACTCCTACGAGTGCTAATTCTGATAGTTCTACAACCAGAGAAGAGGTCGCTCAACCAGCTGCAAAGCAAAGAGCCCAATTGTTGACTGTAACTGAAGAGACTGAAAAGAACTTTTTCACTTGGCAAGTTAGTGAGAACCTATTTAACAAAGTAGTAGGGGCTGACTTTACTGATGCTCAAAAGATGTATTTTACATACGATTCGATGACAAGACCTGAAGATACAAGTACAGCCACTTTTTTGGCTCCGTTCTTTACAAAAAATATAGATTCTAGTACTGGAGGAGACCAGGTTCACTGGGGGGCATCAACGCTCTATGCTTTGCCAGCGAATCAACCATTTGAAGTAACTTATAAATACAGCGGAAGAGTTCACAATGTTCCTTTTGAAGTGTATCCGGAAGATATAAAATACCCAGACATCAATGTCGAAAATCTTAAATCTTCTGCGTATCTTGCCATTAATTTTGGAGCAGGAAGCCCTGGCGGAGATTATTTGTTATTATTCATGGCAGATAAGGACCCTACTCTATATAGGATAAACGGGAACAAGACAACGTTTGTATCAGCTTTTGACGACCCAAGCCTTAGGAAGAGACTGTTCGATCTCAATAGTCAATTTTTTTCAGTAAAGATTGAGCCAGTTATAGGCAGTTTCATCATAACGAGCAACTTATTTTCAAAGCCTTGGATTATTGTTGGAGGAGAATTCGCCCAGAAGACCCCAGAAACGAAAGACAGCCCAGTCAAAGGTCCATACTTTTCTGGAGCGGGTCAATTGAAAGTGTACGGAGGAAATGTTCAGGCTGGTTGGTGTTTCAGGCCGATACAATATATTTATGAAGGCGCGTTTGATACTCCAAAAACTACATTTTCTACAACAACCGGAACGGCATTGAAGGTTAAAGCATCGCTTACATTAAAGGGGACCGGAGATTCTGTAACAGGAAGAGGAACTGGCGGAATTTTGATGGCAGATTGTGAGAGTTTAAGCGGGGCAGAGGGAGGAGGTAGAAAGTTTACAACAGGCTCCCAACAGCCTTATATGAATCGTAAAATCATTGTAAAAATAAAGAAAAATATGCTCAAAGGAGTAGGGTCTAGTAGTCTTACAAAAGGTCTTTTAGAAACGTATGCTGGAATTACACTTATCCCATCATCGGTAATTACTGATTCTGGATTTGTAATTTCAGAAGGACGTTCTCCTTATATTTGGATGAATCGGTTAGAAAGTCCAACTAAAAAAGGAGGTATAGGCATAAAGAATCTAAACGTAACAGGGGATGTGCTTTCTCTACAATTGAGCTACAACGCTAATACATATAACGAAGTTACTCAAACAGGTACGTTAAAGATGTTGAACCCTATGGTTATCAACAAACCAAGGGGAGGACGTTTGTGTGACAATGGGGTAAAAGATTATCAAACATTTATGAACAGGGCTGTCTATGTAAAAATAGGATGTCATTTTGAAAATGGACAAGGATTAGATGGAACACAAGAGAATGATTGGCTTTTCGAAGGCATGACTGTTGGTTCGGAAATCGCATATGAAGCCGGAAGACAAATCATAGTTTTTAAACTTTCTGATTACATGAATGTTTTAGAACATACTAAATTCGAACTTTGTCCGTATTACGACGGAATGGTTGCGAAATATGTAGTCAAAGATATTGTTGAAACAACAGGGTTCCCAACTAATAGAATAAGAACAGGAAAACTACCTATCAGTTCTACGCCAAACATGGCAAACGATTATGTTCTGCCATATGTTGACTTAAGAACAGAGCCACAATTTAAATATGCAGACGGATCTTCGTACAAAGAAGGCATCATGAAGGTTGCCAAGATGGATTTCAAAACCGTCTTCTTTGACCGGTTTGGAAATTTCCATTACGATCAAGCTCCTGACATCCTAGGGGGAGGCTCGCCTGCCCCTAAAGTTAGGTTTTTCACGAACCCCAGAAATGCCCCGACTCACCACCAGATTGCTTTCAATTCGGCTACATTAGGCAGGGCTGTAAACGACGTATACAACATCATCAGGGTTGACTCCATAGATCGAATACTTCAGATCAGAGTAACAGCGAACTCTCGATATGAAGCAGGCATATCAAATCCTTTGGCCGTTGGTTACTTAGGGTTCAGAAAGATGCTTCTGGTTAGAGAACCGGCTTTGGGCTCAGTAAAAGCAGTTTATAAATATGCCCAGTCATTCCAGAGGAAGATGCATATTCCTCCTAAGACAATTCGTTTTGAATGTTTTGGACGATACGATTTACAGCCTATGGATATTGTAGCGTTGGATAATCAAAGAGTCAGAGTTATGAATATTTCACATGAAATCCTGGCTGCCGAAAACAAGTTCTGGATGACTATTGATGGAGAATGGTTTGAAGATTTGAGTACAGCCAATCCAACTGCTTCTCCATCCAGCAGTGCTAACAGTTAAGGAGATAACAAATGAACGGACCTCCTCCTCCAGCCTCTAGTTTCAGGGGCACCATGATGGCTCAAACTGGAAAAACCCTGATGGAAACGACAAACAGCGTTCAGTTCCTTCAGATTTCAGAAGATGGATCAAGACAAGGAAACTACTTTCTGTCTAGTGCTCCTGGTAGCTCAAAATATAATGGATATGATGGAAGCTCTTTTCAAATTGCTTCGTTTAGTGGAAGCCCAGTAAATTCTTGGGCAGTTGCAGGACCATAATAAGGATAATATAAATGCCGCTATATACTGACCATTATAGACTCTGGGTCATACAAAACGGAGAGCCGCTTGATCCTCTTGAAGACAGCAAGCGTTTCATGACCATTGATCGTCAGCTTCTAGGATTGTATGAAGTTTTTGGAAACGGTGTAATATCCGGATGGGATGTAACAGCCGCAGGTGGTTTGTCAGTATCTATTTCTCCAGGGACAGGATATGTCTATTTCATGTCGGCTGAAACGACTACTCCGGTACTTATAGACGATTTAGTTGCAAGCTCAAACAATTACATTTATGCCCAAGTCATAGACGAAACCAGATACTATAGAGATGTCAGATTATTTTCTAGTAACGTTCCTTTGTTGGGCGGATATCAAATTCCATTGGCGCTTGTAACAACAAGTTCTAGCGCCGTTGTGAACATCGATAGTTCTATACGAACGAATATCAGTTTTATTGAAGCTGTAAAGCAGCTTGTCAATCAACATAAACATTTGGGAGGTTCAGAAAACCCAACCAAGGTTGATTTGTCTAGTGAAGTTTATGGACAACTACCATCTTATCGAATAGGAACAATAGACGCTTCCAGTATAACAAGCGGGAGAATCCCTGCTTCTAGATTTCCGCTCTTCAACCACAGCGATTTGAAAGATAGCGGCGTTTTAACACATCCTCAGTTAGATACTTTTGTCAGAAGTCTAACAAACCCAAATGCAAGGCTACTTGGAGAGCTTTCAGGGACCAACCTGATGCAACTGTATTTGGCTCACAAGCATTACTGGAACGAGATTGATAAATACAGCTACAATTTGATTACAATGATTCCGGGCATAACTCCGGATGATCAGACTGATTTTGCAGCAACGACTGCCATTGTAGATACATACAATCATTCGATACAGGGAATCAAGTCAACTCAAGGCTCTCTATACAATACAACTTTCTCAACATTAGATGAATTCAATAACGCGCCATACAGATCAAATATTGATATTTTTGAGAGTACTGTTCCGTTTGGAAGACTTTCAAGACCAGTAACAGAAACAATAGTAGAGAATTTTGATGACGTATTCCAAACTGATATTACTGTTCCAAACTGGACGATAGATACGATTGCTTCTAGTTCTACTACCTCTTTCAAAACAGACTCAGCACAATCTGTTGATGGTTCTCTAAGCGGACAACTTTTTGTCAACCAAGGAACCAGGCTTAGGGTTACTAAAATATTTACAACTGCTGCTAATTGGCAGGATTACAATGAGATCGAATTATATGTTGAAACAGCGTCTGCGGTCAATCACGGAATAGTAAAATTAGAAGTTCTTAGCGGAACTACAAGCAATCCTACTACGCTTTTTGAAGTCGATCTGTTTTCTAGTACAAACGAAGTAACCAATGGATTCAAAAAAATCGTCTTTGACATATCTTCTTACGGAAGAAACAACATTATTGGTATTAGAATCTATACAGATACCCTTTACGGATGGGATCTGAGCGCATTTACAATGAACATAGACAAGATTATGTTGAACAATAACTTGTTCTTCGTTTCTGAAGGAAGAATAAGATTCAGATACAAAACGCCTCAACCAGCAAGTTGGATCAGTGTCAACTGGGATGGAGATACAAATGGGGGTCTAATAGAAAGTAGGGCTCGTGTTGCTTCTTCTTACGAAGTTTTCGATGGCAGTACCATTTCTACATTTACGCCTTATTATTCTGTTGCTTACAATCCAAGTTTGGAAGCAAACAGATGCGTTGAAGTTGAAATAAAATTGTCCGCAGACCCATCCCTAACAGCTAGTCCCGAATTAAGAAGTGTAACGATAAGCTATCTAACAGCAGGGGCGGATGATTCAATTGTTATTGATACTCTTGAAGAATTTGACAGATATACATTACTTGACGGAACAAAAACCGCCGCTACTCCAGATCGAGTTGATCTTTATTCAATAAGCATTGGAAATACAACTTATAGCCAAAACAGAAACATCTACGAATACAGCGGTATAACTATACCAACAGCAACAGATGGAACACTTCCCTATAGTCCTTGGCAAGCCATTCAAACAAGTCCAACAAGATCTCTCGGTTTTGATTATGCTTATCATGTTGAGCGTCTTTCTTCACAACGATATCTTGTTGCTGATACCATGAACGATAGAGTACTGATTGTCAGTAATACTGGAAGCGTACTTTCTGGTCTTTACTCAAATAACGCTGGAACGTATTATTATACCAGCTACAAATCATATCCATCTACTGTCGTCTACAACAGGGCCTTGTCTAGACTTCAAATAACATTTGCATGGCCAGTTAACGACGGAGGCTTAGATCCAATTATTGATATTACAAAAATAACCTTAGTTGGACCATCTTTTTCAAAAACATTATCGACAGAAGATACCATCTTGACTATTCCGGGCGTAACAAACTATGCTAGTAGCACAACCCTGACACATTCTCTTTCTATAGAACTGGGCGATTCTTCTAGGGTTGCCATAAATGACTACTTGGATAATTCAGGAACTCTTTATCTTTCAGTTGTTTCAACTCTTTTCAAGTATAGCAGTACTCAGACAAATTCAAATTTGAATTTGTCTGATTCTAATTATCTTACGCTGGTTGCTTCTGGGGTCGGACTTCTAAAAGTTGTTGTTTCAAATATGATTTTGGTCGATGGAATCATAAAACCAGTATGCGTATCAATAACTCCTTCAAACAGATGGCTTATTGGAAACTCAAAGAAGTGGAGCGAAGACACTGGTAGTTCCTATTCTCCTGTTTTTCCATGGTCCCAATCGAAGTCTTGGGAAAAGAGTGCTTCTCCACTATCTACCTCCTCGTGGGTAAGTAATACTAATCTTGTAAGCATTATCGAATTCGATCAAGAAGGAGAGCCAACATATACTTACAATAATATTGAATTTTCAATTTCAACCATAGGGACTTGTTACATGTTGGATGATACTAACATGATTATTGCTGGACTGTATCCGTTATACTCTTATGTTACACCATCCTATGGTCTTACTACCAATTATTACGGTTCTAACGTAAGAATCATAGATCGAGACGGTATTTCAAGCTACAATTTAAGTACTCAAGCAACTTACTGGTTTGCAGATGTTCAATATGTAACCGAAGCAGGCATAGATTATATTTATACTCTGCAAAAATATATTTATCCTTACTCAGGGGCGGTCACCTCACGAATAAGAAAATATAGCGTAACTGACTTTACTTATACTCCTATAGGTACAGTTGATCCTGCTCAGTGTTTCAACGACTTAAGAGTTTACGATACTAATAAAATGATCTTAACGATGTAAGGAGAGAATATGTTCTTGGCTTTCTTGTATTTTCTAAGCATTGTTGCCATTGAGAATGTAACCAGTATCTTCACAACTGTAGATTTGTTGGATTGGCTTAGAAACTATCTCTCCAAAAGAACAGGCTGGTTTGGAAAGAAACTCTACAAACTCGCAATTTGTCAATTTTGTCAAAGCTTCTGGTTATGCATGTTCTTTGGCTTCTGGTTCCCTGTTAACCCGTTTTTGATCACAGGGACATATGATTATGCTTTTTTAGCCAAATGGGGCCTGATATGGTTTTCAAGTCATGGATTGGTACTATTGCTCGCAGAAGCTAAATACAGATACCTCAACAGGGCTCCATTCTCGGTTACTTTTTCAGGAAGGATCAAAAAAGAAGACTAAGGCATTCGTATCGCCTGACGATCCTTGATGAAATTAATCTGATTCAATGGAAGATCATAATAATAAATACTGTCTATCAGTGGATAAAGTTCTCTAACTTCAGGATATATATCGCTTACCGACCTGACAATGTTTCTGTTTGGCTGGATCAAGTTCATAACTACATCTACAGTTTCACTAACTGGATGGGGGTTCTGAATCTTATCGTTTCTGTCAAAGGTATGCGATATGAGGAAGATGAAGTTGTTTTCTGCTGCAACTTTGATGTATTCGAAAAGCCTTGCCTCTGTAGTATCGACTGAATAGTTCCTCTCGTTATAGTATATTTTCTCGTCCGTTTCATATATAAATACGACGTTGACTGTCTCAGTTTCTATCTTTGTTTTGCATTGTTCGAGCAATGTCCAAGTAGACATTGAATCAGCCCCAGAAATGACATAAAACCTTCCTGGTACAAAATTGATCGAATCGTCTATGAATTCCTGAGGGGTCATGGCGCAAAGTTTTTGCACTTGCTATTAGTGCAAACTCTCCTTTCCAATATGCCTCCCTTAGCTCCTACGGTTCTTTTCTTTTTGGTTTGCCATCCGCAATCAGAACATTCTGACGGATCTTCAGCCTTGTACTCCTTGCCAAATGGATCTGGCCAAGGAGGAGCTACGAATTCAGACGGCTTTTGTTGCAAAAGTTCGCGGGTAACTAGTCTTCCGCAGCACATAATAACCCCTCTATATAATAAATTCAAGACAGGTATAGAAGCACCTTTTTTTGAAACTATATTTGTAGCTTTAGAGCAAGGATTAACTCTATAATGACAAAGAAAAAACTTAGAAAACAATTCAACCTAAAGGTTGAACGAGACTTGAAGATACGTCCTAAACTCAGGCCCACAAATGTAGACGTTAATTACCCTACAAAAAATCAACTTTGGCAAGCAACAAAAAACCTTGATCAACAAGGGGTTCCAAGTAACCTGGCAGATATGTCCAGTAGTGAAGATGTTCTTGGTAAGTTACAGCCTTGGTCAATTACAAAAACAGCCCTAGGCGGATCTCCTGCTGGCGCTCCAGGCGGATCTCCTGCTGGCGCTCCAGGCGGATCTCCTGTTGGTGACGATGCTGCTGTTGCCGATATTACAGCTCCTGCTCCTGTTCAGATAGGACAGATTCAAAGCATGTTGAAGACATGGGGAGAGCAGATTGACAAGGTAAACTACAGCTACAGAACCATGGTAATGAATAATATAGAATTAAAGAAATACGTTAGAGCTTTGAAGTCCTTAGAAGACATTTACAGGCTCATTGATGGCAGTTTAAAGCCTCTAGCTACAGCCATTGACTCAAATGAATTCTTAAAAACAAAAGACAAAGACGTTTTCGATACATCTGATAATGAAGACCTTAGACGGCAAGACCAATACGAAAACTTCTTTCAATGGCTGGCCGAGATCAATCCGATGGCTATGATTCAGAATTTTGATCAGCAATTTTTGTCTGGTGGATCTGCTCGAATAATTCCAGCCTCCCACGGAGAAGAAGCCGTTCGAACGCTTCAGGTAATCCAAGGTAAGGCAAATATACCATATATCAAAGCAGAAGAGAACTTCCTTTCTATTCTTAAACAACTATCCAGTTTGAATAACGTTAATAAGATGACTGGGTTGTGTAATGCAATAAAAACTCCTATTCAGCAAATGCAACTCAATCTGCAAGGTTTGGCAAGCAAGAATCCTGTCAAGGCCCCAACCAGGGCTCCGGCGCGGGCTCCGGCGCGGGCTCCAGCTGCAAGAACTCCTACGAGAAGAAGATGATCATAAAAAGCCTCAGCAAAGAGCAGTCTTTTTCGTCCATGGAAACCAGTTTCAAGAAACTCAGAGTTGATGATGTTATTGATTTAGGGTTTCTAAAAACCAGATCCCCAGCCATTGTTCATAGGGTTGATTATGAAAAACGCCTAATAAGTGTCATTATTCTTACTGCGGAAAATATTGCAAGACTGAAAACCAATGCTTACTCGGAAAACATGATTACGACAATCAAATTTCCCTCTCATTGTGAAGAAGAACTCGTTTTCTGGAACGTCATGCAGCGTCAATAGTAAACTTCCTTACATTTTAGTCTTCACTATTATCCATCCGGCGCTATAATGATGATAGATATGGAGGCTATTAGCTATGTTTCAATCCTTTACAGAAAAAGCCAGAAAAGTCATGTCCTACGCTAGAGAGGAGGCTTTCCGGCTTAACCAAGATTTTATTAATACAGAACATATTTTGATCGGCATTCTAAGAGAAGGAACAAGCAATGCTAGTGGTGTTCTCAAGAAGCTAGGAATCGACCTTCCTATGATACGCAAGCGGGTTACCGTAGGGGGAAGTAAGTCGTCTGTTAAAAATGCCCTTCCTATTACCAATACTCTCAAGAAGGTCATTTATGCAGCTATTGAACGGGCAAAAAATTCAAATTCTAAATATGTTGAACCAATTCACTTGTTGCTTGGATTGCTCTCAGTCAAAGAAGGTATGGCTTATGAAATCCTTATTGAGATGAAGATGACAAATGATTTTATCAAAAAAGAAGCAGAATCTACTACCTTAACTCATAAGGAAGTTTCTGAATGTGATTGGACCCCACCAACCCCTACAGAGTCAAAAACCCCAGCCTTGGATACATTTGGAACAGATCTTACTTTGAGAGCAAGACAGAAAAAGCTTGATCCGCTCATTGGAAGAGAAATCGAACTCAAAAGAATCATCAGAATCCTATCGAGAAGAAGAAAAAGCAATCCTGTCCTGATTGGAGAGCCTGGCGTTGGAAAAACAGCCATTGTCGAAGGGTTGGCTCAAAAAATAGTTCTAGGCGAAGTTCCTGATACTTTGATAGACAAAAGACTTGTCGAATTGGACTTTGGGTTGATTGTCGCAGGAACAAAATACAGAGGACAGTTCGAAGAACGAATGGCAGCCATTTTGGACGAAATCAAAAAAAACAAGAACATCATCATCTTCGTTGACGAACTTCAAGTCTTAATCGGCGCTGGAAACGCAGAAGGAGCGTTAGACGCATCCAATATTTTGAAACCATGCTTGGCAAGAGGCGAAATTCAACTGATCGGAGCAACAACACTTGGAGAATACAGAAAGTATGTCGAAGTTGATCCTGCTTTGGAACGCCGGTTCCTAACTATCATGGTCGAGGAGCCAACCATTCCTCAGTCAATTGAAGTCCTTCAGGGTCTCAAAAAAAGTCTGGAAACTTTTCACGGAGTATTCATTGAAGATGAAGCTGTTAGAGAAGCTGTCGTTCTAAGTGAACGCTTTATATCTTCTAAAAAGCTTCCTGATAAAGCCATTGACATTGTCGATGAAGCTGGAGCAAAGCTTAAGACGGATTGCTATAACAGGCCAAAGATCATCAAGGATATTGAGCAGCTCATAGTAGAAACCGATTTGATGAAGCAGCGTTTCATTTTGTCTGATGAATTCGACAAGGCAAAAGAATACAAAGACAAGGCTGATGAGTTGAAGGCTCTTTTACTAGATATCAACGATGCGGTTAAAGCTAAAGAAATGAAGGCTAATCTTCGTATAACAAAGACTGACATTCGTGAAATCATTCATAGCATGACTGGAATTCCAGTTACAGACCTGACTCCAGACGAAGGCAAGCGCATTCTCAATATGGATAAAGAACTGAAGAAGGTTGTTGCCGGGCAAGACGAGTCAATCAAGAGGCTTAGCCAAATCATTCGCAGAGCCAAATCGGGAATCAAAGACCCCAATCGTCCCATCGGATGCTTCCTTTTCTTGGGGCCAACCGGAGTTGGAAAGACTTTACTTGCCAAGGCTCTTTCAAAGTTTCTCTTTGGAGAGAAGGGTGCGTTCTTCGAGTTTGACATGTCGGAATATGGAGAGAAACACTCAAACTCAAAATTCATGGGCGCTCCGCCTGGTTATGTCGGATACGAAGAGGGAGGCCAGTTAACCGAAAAAGTCAGACGTCATCCATATTGCGTTATCCTTTTTGATGAAATCGAGAAGGCACATCCAGATATGTTCAACTCACTGTTACAAGTCATGGAAGAAGGACGCATGACAGACGGACTTGGAAGAACCGTTGATTTCAAGAACTGTATAATAATTATGACTTCCAATGTTGGCGCAACCAGCATGTCCAATGAAAGTATGGGATTCGGGAAAAAATCCCCTGTTGATAACCACGAAAACATGGAGAGGAAAATTACGGAAGAAATCAAATCCGTTTTCAGGCCAGAGTTCATCAACCGAATTGACGAAATCGTCATCTTCAAGAAGTTGTCCAAAGAAGACATGATTGAAATCGTAGGGATGGAGATCGAAAAAATCAAAGCCAGACTCACTGAGAAGGAGATTTCCATCTCCCTTTCAAAAGAAGCATCTCAGTTCATCTGTGATAAGGGGTTCTCTGAAGAGTTTGGAGCCAGACCATTGCGCAGATACATTGAGAAGAACGTAGAAGTAGTTGTTGGAGATATGATTTTATCAGGCGAGGTTTCGCCAGGGTCAGTAGTTTCCATTTCCTTGAAAGAAGATCATTTGGACGTTTCAGTATCTAAAAAATCAAAGAAATTAACCAAAAACACAAAAATTGCCAAAAATATGCTTGACTTGAAGGGTGGAACGAGTACCATCTGATGCTAGAGCGAGGTGAAAATTGAAGATTTGCATAATGCTGATGGGGCCTCAAGGCTCCGGCAAGACAACTTATTGCGAGCAGAACTTTCCGCTCCATTTGCGCATTTCCCAAGATGAAATGGGGCGGATTGCTCATTTTCAAAAATTCGAAGAAGCCATCCAGAATGGCGTTGAATCTATTGTTGTTGATCGAATCAACCATTCCAGAAGTCAACGCGGCAGGTACTTGAGCTTGGCGAAGCAGAATGGCTATTACACAAAGATCGTTTGGCTCAACATAGACAGGCAAACTTGTCTCAAAAGGATCAAAGACCGAGAGAACCACCCAACGCTTGACTACAAAAACGCTGACAAGGCTCTGTCTATCTACTTCAAACAGCTCGAATACCCTTCCAAAAAAGAGGCAAACGAAATTTCTGTCATTGGAGACAAGCCATCCTTTGCTCCTGTTCTGGATATAACACCTGAAATCGGAGACAGAAGATACGTTGTTGTCGGAGATATTCATGGCTGTTTTAACGAACTGAAAACCATGTTAGACTTGATCGGCTTTGATCGTGAGAACGATGTTTTGGTTTGTACAGGAGACATTGGCGACAGAGGCCCGTTAATCAAGGAAACCTTTGATTTCTTGCTTTCGCTCCCAAGAGTCTATTCAGTTTTGGGAAACCATGACGACAAGATGGTCCGTCATTACAGAGGCAGCGCCGTTTCTATTAAACACGGCCTGCAAAATACGATTGATGCCATCGGGTCGAAGATGGGCGAAGATATGCTGGATTGGTTTAGCAATCTTCCTTTCATTTTGAAAGTTCCGGATGGATATGTTGTTCATGCCGGTTTCAATCCGCATGCTGAACCTGAAGAACAGATGCCACAAGACTGCCTCTACATGCGTTACTTCGGCGGCAAGAACTACTTTGACGCCAGTTGTGGAACCATCTGGTTTAAACTGTGGCCTAAAGATGCGCCAAAGGTCTTCTTCGGTCATATTCCAAATGACAACTGGGCCGAGGGCGAAAATACCATTTCTCTGGACGGGGGATGCGTTTTTGGAGGCAATCTGAGAGCTTGGGACAGTAAGACTGGCAAGGTTTATTCTGTCAAGGCAGAGAAAAACTATGACGAGAATATATATGCCATTGCTACGTCTACGG
>Ga0307377_10002537_pt1 | contig 21517 bp, 22 predicted proteins | sample TR3MG_FD_202535 | JGI IMG/M metagenome (GOLD analysis project Ga0307377, IMG submission 202535) | Soil microbial communities from Risofladan, Vaasa, Finland - TR-3 | ecosystem: Environmental > Terrestrial > Soil > Coastal area > Acid sulfate soil | place: Finland: Risofladan, Vaasa | collected...
ATGCCGTCCGCGCGTTTTTTCGTCGCCGTGGACGGACACACATGCATGCACGGCGGCTCATCGCAATGCATGCAGCCGACCGGAACGAAAGCGCGCTTCACCTCCGGATATTCGCCCACTTCCATGTCCAGCACGCGCCGCCACTGCACCCCCGGCGGCGTCGCGTTGGCCTGCCGGCATGAGGCGGTGCAGGTCTGGCACCCGACGCAGCGGCGCAGGTCCGCGACCATCGCCCAGCGGGTCATTTTCCACCCCCTGCGCGTTTCAGGCTCACCCGCACGACATCGGCGCCCGAACCGGTGGCGTCGGTCAGTTCCATCGACATCGGCACCAGGGAGTTCATGCTGGGCACGCCGAAATCCTTGGCGAACGGCGTCACCCAGTGACTGAACTGCCCGATCAGCAGCAGCGTGTCCGGGCGTATGCCCTGGCGCACGACCGCTCTCGCCTGCACGCTGTGCTGCGGGGTGGCGATCTCCACCAGATCGCCGTCGGCCACGCCGAGCGCGTCGGCGGTGCCGGTATTGATGATGACGCCGCGATGGCCGGAAATATTGTCGGCCACTTCCTTGATCAGCTGGATGCCGACATTGTTGCCCCAGGAATACTGCATGCTGCGCGAAGTGAGCAGCCAGAACGGAAAATCCTTGGTCTTACCGCCCATTTTCAGCAGCGACTTTTCCCACAGGCCGGGGAAATCCTTCCACTTCGGCAGCGTCTGGTACTCGGCGAGTTGTTCGTTCCACCACTGCATATCGTTTTCGTGCAGCCGGTTGCCCAATTCCTTGCCGATACGGTACAGCCGCTCCTGATAAGGCATCTCGAAGCGCAGGCCCTGCGCAACCATGGTGGGATAAAGGTACCAGTCCAGGTGCGCGAACGGCTTGGTGGCGAGGCCGTTCTCCTTCCACCAGTCCAGGCCATGCACCTCCCTGCCCTCGGTCAGGTCGGCGCTCGCCGCTTTGCACACGGCGTCCCAGATTTCGTCGCGGCCGTGGGCTTGCGTAGTATCCAGGGAGAAATCCCAGTTCGCGCCCTTGAGCGGCACGCCGCCGGCACCGCGATTGATCGAGGCGTTATATTTTTCCAGCAGCCCGGTGCGGCGCGCGAGTTCAGTCGCGATGTCGGTGAAGTCGCGCGCCTCGCCCTGCGCCGCCACGACCGGCTGGCGCAAGGCGTAGCCCTCGTGCTCCCAGAACTGCTCGATGTACTTGGAGCCGCCGATGCGAATCAATTGCAGGCTCTCCAGGTCGATCGCGTCGGGCAGCAGGATGTCCGCCATGTGGTTGGTCTCGTCGCGCGTGTAAGCCATCGCGACCACGAACGGAAAGCGCGCCATGGTCGCCGATAAGCCCTTGGTATCCCAGAACGAGATCGCCGGATTCGTGCGGTAGACGAACCACACCTCGGGCAAGGTCACCGTGGGCAGCCCCTTCGGCGTCTCCTTTTGAAACATCCAGGAAAAATGCGTAGGCCCCAGCGCCTGACTCCACGGCCCGTTGGCGGCAAGCGGCACCATGGTTCTGTACGCGTTGCGGATATTCGGCCGCCGGCTCCAGTGCTCGCGGTCGGTCGGGTTCATCGGATAGTGCATGAATCCGTCCGGCCCCGGCTTCACGCTCTCCAGCCTCTCCGCCATCGGTCGGTTGAGCCGCACCGTCGTGCCCAAGGTGCCTCCGGGAACTTCCAATCCGCCGACCAGGGTCGCGAGCAGGGTGCGCGCCCACACGCACTCGAAACCGCCCCATCCGTTGTTCACGGTCTTGCCCAGGCTCACCGAAACCGGACGGTAGGGCAGCGTCTTGCCTTCGATCTCTATGGTCGCCCCGACTTGCGCATGATCGAGGAATTCGTTGGCGATGCGACGCATGGTCGCGGCAGGTACATCGCAAATATCGGCGGCCCACTCTGGCGAGTACGGTTGAAGGTGCGCGACCAGTCTGGAGAAAGACGGACTGCCTTCGAGCCTGCCCTGCGCCAGCACCTCGGCATCGGCGCCTATTTCCACCGCGTCGCAGGCAAAGCTGCCCTCCAGCGCCGGATCGCAGCCGGGAGTGTCGTGCACCACCGCCGCATTGCGCTTCAAATCCCACAGCAGCGGCTTGCGCGTTACCGCGTCGCGCAGGAAAAATCCATTCGCACCGACCAGGTACGGCGAGTTGCTGTGCTGCTTGAGGAACTCGAGATCGAGTCGCTCGCGCGCAATTTCGTGCAACAGCACGTGCGCAATCGCATAGAGGAAAGCGGGATCGGTCTTCGGCCTGATCGGCACCCATTCGGCCGAGCAGGCGCCGGTGACCGACAAATGCGGCTCGACCTGCACCCGCTTCATGCCGCGCTCGCGCGCATTGGCGTGGCGCCACACGCCGACCACGCCGCCCGAAGCCTCGACATTGGCGCCGCAGGAGATCACGTAATTGCACATCGGCGTGTCCGGGCACACAGTGAACGCGCGGTGCCAGAATTCGCCATACAGATGCTCGGAGTGGGTGCATTTCACCCCCTGCCCCGAGCCGAAACCCATGTCGACTGGGCCCCAGGCGGCAAGAAATGCCGGGAACGTGCCCATGTAGGATTGCGGCGTGCCGCCACCGCCGAAATTCGCGGCGACCTTGGGATAGCCGGATTCGTCGAGCAAGCCGGTCTCCATAATGGAGCGCAGCTTGGCGGCGATGGTATCGAGCGCCTCGTCCCATGATATCGGGACGAAGCCCGGATCCTCGTCTCTGCCCTTCTTCGGGTTGGTGCGCCGCATCGGCGTCAGCACGCGATTCGGGTTGTAGGTCTTCTGCACCAGGCCGTAGGCCTTGACACACACCTTGCCCCCGCCCGGGTGCACGCCGCAGGCAGCGAAGTTCGGTTCCACCTCGGTGGCAACGCCATCGACGACCTTCACCGTCAGCAGGTCCGGACCCGCCACGCACTGGTAGCAGTAGGTCGCGCGCTTTCCTGATGATGCGAGCGTCGCGCTCGCTTGCTCCGGCGCGTTCACCGCGGCACCGCCCTGCGCGTCATCCCGCCCGCTCCGCCGGTCAGGCTCATGTACATAGCGTTTTCTCCCATAGAAACCATCATCGGATCCACCCGCCGGATATACCGGGAGCGTCGACTGAATACCGGTTCAATCCGATGCATCATAGACTCCGCTACGCGCACAGTGCTTGCCAAATCCGCCCCGATACAAGGTATAGTTGGCATATCGTTGCTCATAATCCATGTTTGGAGATGTTTAATGCCAACAATTCAGCTTGATCGTACGGACCGAAAGATCCTGGATATCCTGCAAAAAGAAGGCCGCCTGAGCAACCTCGAACTCGCCGAGCGCGTCGCGCTCTCGCCCTCGCCCTGCCTGCGCCGGCTCAAGCGCCTGGAAGAAAGCGGCGTGATCCGCCAATACGTGGCGCTGGTCGATTCGGTCAAGGTCGGGCTCGGCCTGCTCGCCTATGTTTCCGTGAAACTGGAGAAGCGCGGCGAAGGCGCGGTCAAGGCTTTCGCCCGCGCCGTACAGGGCTGGCGGGAGGTGGTGGCCTGCTATTCCATGACCGGCGATCTGGACTATCTGCTTCGGGTGCACGTGGAAGACCTGGAACATTACTCGCGCTTCGTCATGAATTCGCTGCTCAAGCACCCGGGCATCACCGACGTGAAGTCGAGCTTCGCACTTGAGCGGGTGAAGGACACGACGGCCCTGCCGTTGGCGCACTTGAACTAACGGCCGATTCCGGAATTGCAGAAATGGCCCCCGATTCAGGGATGCACGAAGGAAGGTATCCCCTCGTATCGTTTCCACCGCTAGAGCCCAAGGTAAGCCTCCTTCACCTGATCATCTTCGAGCAGCGCGGCACCGGTGCCTGAGAGCACCACGCGGCCGGTTTCGAGCACGTAGGCGCGGTCGGCGACGGCAAGGGCCGCGCGCGCGTTCTGGTCGACCAGGAAAATCGTGGTCGAGTCCGCCTTGAGCGCGCGCACGCAGGCGAAGATCTCGTCCACCAGCTTGGGTGCGAGCCCCATGCTCGGCTCGTCGAGCAGCAGCAGCCGCGGCAAAGCCATGAGCCCGCGGCCCATGGCGAGCATCTGCTGCTGCCCTCCGGACAGCGTCCCTGCCGGCTCGCTGCGCTTTTGCTTGAGCACCGGGAACATCGCATATATGCGTTCGAGCCCCAGCGCCGCCTCCGCCTTGCTGCGCAGGTAGGCGCCCAGGCGCAGATTGTCCTCGACCGACAGCGGCGCGAACACCTGCCGTCCCTCGGGCACCTGCACGATGCCGAGGCGCACGCGTTTGTTTGGAGAAGCGCTCGTAATGTCCACGCCGTCGAAGCGCACCCGTCCCGCGCTCACCGGCTGCACGCCCGAGAGCGCGCGCAGCAGCGTCGTCTTCCCCGCGCCATTGGCGCCCACCAGCGCCACCAGTTCTCCCTCGCCCACGTGCAGATCGATCGCCCTGAGCGCGGGTATGCGGCCGTAGTGGCTGCCCAATCCCTCGACCTCGAGCATCATCGGTGCATTTCCACGCCCACCGCGACCGCCTTGGCGACGGCATCCCCAAACGAGCCGTCGTGCGTGGCGGAGCTTCCCAGATAGGCCTCGATCACCCTCGGGTCGTTGCGCACGGCCTGCGCCGGTCCTTCGGCGAGCTTGCGCCCGTAGTCGAGCACCAGGATGTGGTCGGACACGCCCATCACCAGCCGCATGTTGTGTTCCACCAGCACCACGGTGACGCCGCGCCCGGTGAGCTTGCCGATCAGATCATCGAGCTCCAGCACCTCGGTCGGATTGAGGCCGGCGGCCGGCTCGTCGAGCAGCATCAGCTTCGGCCTGGTCGCCAGCGCGCGCGCGATCTCGAGGCGCTTCAACGCGCCGTAGGGCATCGCGTCCGACGCCGCCGACAGATAGTCCTGCAGCCCGACGTAGCGCATCAGCTCGGCCGCGTCCTCGCGACAGGCACGCTCGGCGCGCGCAAGGCGGGGCGAATGCAGCAGCGCGGCCATCAGTCCGCAGCGCTCCTGCATATAGCGCCCCACCATCACGTTTTCGAGCGCGCTCATGTTGAAGAATATCTGCAGGTTCTGGAAAGTGCGGGCGATGCCGTGGCGCGCATACTCGTGCGGCGCGCGCCCGGTCAGATCGTGCCCGTCGAACTCGATGCGCCCGGCCGAAGGCTTATATACGCCGGTCAGCAGATTCAGTAGCGTAGTCTTGCCGGCGCCGTTGGGGCCGATGATCGAGAATACCGCGCCCGGCCGGATTTCGAAGCTCAATTCCTCGACCGCGTTGACGCCGCCGAATTTTTTCTCCAGGCCATCGACGCGAAGCAGGCTCATTTTCCGTCCGCTTTATCGTCGGGAACCGCTTTGCGCCGCGACGCCAGCAGGCGCGCGATACTGGGAACCACACCGCGAGGCAGGAACACCATGGTGCCTATCATCAGCGCGCCGAACACCATCATTTCATAGTCCTCGAACGACGTCAGCAACTGCGGCAAAGTGGTCAGCACGGCTGCCCCGACCACCGCGCCGTAGGTCGAAGCCAGCCCGCCGAACACAACCATGGTGACCAGTTCGATCGAGTGCAGGAACGCCGCCTTGGACGGCGTAACGAAGCCGGAATAGTGCGCGCCCAGGCTGCCGGCGACGGAGGCGAACACCGCCGAGATCACGAATACCATCAGCTTGTGCTCGGCGGCGTTGATCCCGACCACCTCGGCGCCGACTTCGGAACTGTGCAGCGCGCGCAGCGCGCGCCCTGTCGGGGATTCGATCAGGTTGAGCGCGAGCCAAACGGCAAGGAGCAACAGGACCCCGACGACCCAATACCAGATGTGCTCCCCCTGCAGCGCGAAAGCGCCGATGCGAAACGGGACCACCGAAATCCCGTCGGGGCCGCCGGTGAACTTGTCCTCGGTGGTGAGGACCATGAAAATGATGATTCCCAGCCCGAGCGTCGCCATGGCGAGATAGTGGCCTTTCAGCCGCAGGATGGGCCGGCCGACGATGAAAGCGAGCAGCGCCACAGCGACGGTGGTAGCGAGCAACGCGGCGAGCGGCGGCCAGCCATAGCGCGTGGCGAGGATGGCCGAGCCGTACGCGCCCAGGCCGAAAAAGCCCGCATGACCCAGGCTGATCTGCCCGGCATAGCCGATGAGCAGATTCAGGCCGACGCAGACGATGGCGTTCAGGCCGACCAGGATCGCGACATCGTAGAAGTACCTGTTGGGCAGCGCGAGCGGCAATAATGCGATCAGGATGGCAAGCGCCAGCAATCCTCCAGTGCGCGGCGAGGCGAGGCGTGTCAGTATCCGACTGGAGTTCATTGCACAATGAGGGGATAGCTCCCCTCATGCCCCCTAAATTGGCTGTTGCAAAAAGTCATTTTGCAACGGTTCTTAGACGCGTTCGCCGCCGCGCCTGCCGAACAGTCCGCTCGGCATGAAAAAAAGCACTACGAGGATGATCACGAAAGCGATCGCATCCTTGTAGGCCGAGGACAGGTAGCCGGCGCTCATGGTCTCGGCGATCCCGAGCACGAGGCCGCCTACCACCGCGCCGATGCCGCTGCCGAGGCCGCCGAGAATCGCAGCCGCAAAACCCTTCAGACCCAGCATGATCCCGACATCGTAGGAAGTCGCCGTGATCGGGGCGATCAGGATGCCCGCGATCGCGCCCAGCGCCGCCGAAAGGCCGAACGACAGGAACAGCACCATGCGCACGTTGATACCGACGAGCTGCGCCGCAAGGCGGTTATGGGAAGTGGCGAGCATCGCCTTCCCCAGCAACGTGCGTCCGAAAAACCAGGACAGCGCCAGCACGATCACCAGGGTCACTCCGAGTACCCAAAGGCTCTGCGGCAGGATGGTGGCGCCCCCGATCGCGATCGGCGTATCGCCGGTGAAGGGCTTGAGCGCGTGAAACCCCTTGTCCCAGACAACCATCGCCAGCCCGCGCAGGAAAATCGATGCGCCTATGGTGATGATGATCAGCGTCACCACCGAGGCGTCGCGCGCCGGCTCGATCGCGAACTTCTCCAGCGCCAGGCCGACCAGCGCCGCCGCCGCTATTGCGAGCAGGATCGCAGGCAAATAAGGCAAGCCTGCCGCGACCAGCCAAACGGTCGCCATGCCGCCGATCATCACGAATTCGCCCTGGGCGAAATTGATCACATGGCTGGCGTTGAAAATGATGGAGAAGCCCAGCGCGACCAGCGCGTAGATCGCGCCCACCGTGAGTCCGGTGAGCAAATACTGCATGAACTGCGCGCTCACGCTGCCGCCTCCTCCATCACCAGCGGGTGCCGCTTATTTGACCAGCGTCCAGTCACCGTTCTTGATTTCGAGCATCCGGAACGCGCTCAGGTCCAGGCCCATGTGATCGGTGGGCGTCATATTGAATGTCCCATCGATGCCGATGAACCCGTGCGTGGCCTCGATCGCATCGCGCACCTTGGCCTTGTCGGTGCTGCCGACCTTTTTCATCGCGTCGACCGCGATCATCAGGCCGTCGTAGGCGTGGCCGCCGAAGGTCGCCACATCGGAATGGTATTTCGACTCGTAGGCGTGTTTGTAGCTCAACAACACCGCGCGTTGCGGGTCGCTGGCAGGCAAGGTGTCGGCAACCAGCAGGGCCCCGGCAGGCAGGCGCACGCCATTGGCGGCAGCACCGGCAAGCTTGATATAACCCTTGGAAGCCACCCCGTGCGACTCGTACAAGGGAACGGTGATGCCGATCTGGCGGTAGTTCTTGGTGACGATCGCCGGGGTCGCACCGAAGCCGGGGTTGAGCACCGCCTGCAATCCCGGGGTGTTCTTGATCTTGGTGAGCTGCGCCGTCATGTCGGTGTCGCCGTTGCTGTAACTCTCGTCGGCGATCACCTGGATGCCATACTTACTTGCGACGCTCAGGCATTGGGCGCGCATCGACTTGCCGAAGGCACCGTTGCCGGAAATGAGCGCGATCTTGGTCAGCTTGCGCGCCTGCATGTCGGCAAAAACCTTCTCGCAGGCCATGCGGTCGGTCTGCGGGGTCTTGAACACCCATTTTTTCACCGGCTCGACGATGTCCACGGCGCCCGCGAGGGATATGAATGGGATCTGCGCCGCTTCGACCAGCGGCACCACCGCCATGGTGGAGCCGGTGAGCGAGCCGCCCACGATCACGTCGACCTTGTCCTCGTCGATCAGGCGCTTGGCGAAAGTGCGCGCTTTTTCCGCGCTGCCGCCCGTATCGTAGACGATCAGTTGCAGTTTTCTGCCGAGCACGCCGCCGGCGGCATTGATCTTATCGACGTAGAGTTCGAGCGTCTTCTTCTCCGGATCGCCGAGGAAGGACGCGCCACCGGTAACGGAAAGGAAGGAGCCGATCTTAATCGGCTCCTGTGCAACCGCCGTACCAGCGATCAATGCCAAAGCCGCGGCGCCCGCGGCCAGGCCGCGCTTAAAGCTGCTTCTCGTTTGCGTAGAATTCATCATGTCTCCTCGTATGTGGTTGGATGCGCGACCGCCTATCCGCCCGGTTCTTCTTCGATGGAACACCTTCGGCACGGTCACGCTGCGTCCGGCAGCCCCGGGACCATGCCCAAGTCTGCCTCGAAACTGCATTATATGGTATTCTCGTACTTAAATGCGTTTTTTGATCCAGATCAGTCATTTTAGCGATATGAGCGGATCCGACAGGACGGGGGGGCGACATGAGCAGGAAGCAGGGGCGCCGCTCTGCGGGGATGCGACCGACCGCGATTGCCGCCGGCCACCGACAGTGCTTACTTTCGATCCGCTACAACAGTACGGAGGCGGCGACATGAGCAGGAAGCAGGGGCCCCGCTCTGCGGGGATGCGACCGACCGCGATTGCCGCCGGCCGCCGACAGTGCTTACTTTCGATCCGCTACAACAGTACGGAGGCGGCGACATGAGCAGGGCTCAGGCGCAGGACGCAGTCCCGCCCGAGTTGCGGGTGCGGCCGGTAGAGGCGGCCGACCTCGGGCAGGTGATCGCCATCGATACCGAGACGACGGGCATTGAAAAAACGGATTACTGGTACGAACTGTTCCATCGCTACGGCGGCGGACGCACGCGGCAGCGCCTGTTTCTGGTGGCCGAATCCGGCAGCGTCATCCAGGGCTTCATCATCGGCGAAGTACGCGACTGGGAATTCGGCTCCGCGCCCTGCGGCTGGGTATTCGGCCTGAGCGTGCGCGCCAGCGCCCGGCTCGCCGGGGTCGGCGCGCGCTTGCTGGATGCGATCTGCGACGGCTTTCGCCACGCCGGCGTGAACAAGGTGCGCACCCTGCTCGCGCGCGACAACAGCCTGGTGCTGTCATTCTTTCGCAGCCAGGGCATGATGGCCGCGCCGTTCATCCCGCTGGAAAAGGACTTGAACTGATGGCCGGAATCCGCCGATGAAATTGCAGAAAAGCACCACCCTCGCGCTGTTCAGCGTGCTCGAATTCGCGGCCAACCCGGGACGGCAGCTCGCGGCGGCTGAAATTGCAGAAAAATACGGCGCTTCGACCCACCACCTGGCCAAGGTACTGCGCGAACTGGGCCGCGCCGGGCTGGTCGAATCGGCACGCGGCGTAGGCGGCGGCTACCGCTTCAGCGGCAATGCCAGACGCCTGACGCTGATGGATGTGATCGAATTGTTCGAGGACATCAGCACGCGCACCGGCGAGAGCGACGAGTTCGACCAATCGAGCGATGTCGGCCGTGCACTGGGCGCGGTGATGGCCGAAGTCGACGAAATCGCCAAGGCTACCTTCCGTTCGATCACCGTAGACACTATGCTCAAGCTGATCGAACGCCAGCGTCGGGCTGCCGGCAACGCGCAAACAGCGAGTCAAGGCTAGGTGCCGGGTCGGGTCGGGCAGTCACCGGGCCGCCGGCCGGTCCACCAGACGCGCCGCATGCTTAGTCTGGATTCAATCTGGATTTAATCTAGATCAAGACCGGCACCAGCGAGTTTGTGGATCATCCGGGGTCAGCCAGAAGAGCTAGTCGTTTTTTTGCCAGGAGGATAAGCGCATGGGCACAATGCCGGAAATAGTGGAGGAATCGCGGAACCAGGCCAAAGAAGTACGGCCATTGACCGGAAACGAGGCGATTGCGCGCGGCGCGTGGGAAGCCGGCGTTCGCGTCGCCGCCGCTTATCCGGGCACGCCCAGCACCGAAATCATCGAGTCGCTCGCCGGCTACCCTGCGGCCGACCTGCACGCCCAGTGGTCCACCAACGAAAAGGTCGCGCTCGACGTAGCGATGGGCGCGGCGTTTGCAGGCAGCCGCGCGCTGGCCTCGATGAAACACGTCGGTCTCAATGTAGCGGCCGACGCGTTCATGTCCCAGTCGTATATTGGCGTCAACGGCGGGCTGGTGCTCGCGATCTGCGACGACCCCGGCATCCACAGCTCGCAGAACGAGCAGGACACGCGCATCTACGCCCAGCTTGCCACCGTGCCGGTGCTGGAGCCCAGCGACGCGCAGGAAGCGCTCGACCTCACGCGGCTCGCATTCGAACTCTCGGAGCAGTTCGACACCATGGTCATCGTGCGCGGCACCACGCGCCTGTCGCACACGCGCAGCCCGGTTGCGATCGGCGCGCGCAAGGAAGCGCCGCCGCGTCCGTTCATCGAGAACCCGGCGAAGAACGTGATGATCCCGGCGCACGCGCGGCGCCGCCACGCGGTCGTGCTCGAGCGCGAGGCGAAACTGAAGGCATACCTCGAAACTTCGCCGATCAACCGCTGGGAAACCGGCGATGCAAGCTTCGGTGTCATCACCGCGGGAACCTGCTATCCCTACGTGCGTGAGGTGCTGCCCAAGGCGAGCGTGCTCAAGCTGGGCGCCTCCTGGCCGCTGCCGGAGGGCCTGTTGCGGCGCTATTGCGAATCGGTCGAGCGCGTGTTCGTGGTGGAAGAGCTGGAACCGGTTATCGAAAAGGAACTGCGCGCGCTCGGGATCAAGGCCGAGGGCAAGCAATTCTTTCCGCGCACGGGGGAACTCTCGCCCGAGATCCTGCGCGCCGGCTTCGAACAGGCGGGCGTGCTCGAACCCCGCGCACAGCGCGCCGGCTGGGCGCTCGAACCGCTGGTACGACCGCCGGTGCTGTGCGCAGGCTGCCCGCACACTTCGAGCTTCATGGCGGTCCGCGCCTCGGGCGCACGCGTCGCCGGAGACATCGGCTGCTACACCCTCGCCTGCCTCGATCCGCTGCGCGGCCTGGACACCACCGTCTCCATGGGTTCGTCGATCGGCAATGCGATCGGCATGGCCAAGGCCGGCGACACCAAGCCGGTAATGGCCACCATCGGCGACTCGACTTTCCTGCATGCCGGCATCCCCGGACTGATTGACGCCGTGTACAACCAGGCGAACATTACCGTGCTGCTGCTCGACAACCATATCACCGCCATGACCGGCGGCCAGCAGCATCCGGGCACGGGCAAGACCCTGCGCGGCGAGGACGCGCCGAAGGTGGATTACGAGGCGCTGGTGCGCGCGATCGGCGTCAGCTGGGTGCGCACCGTCGACTCCTACGACCTCGCGGCGATGTACCAGACGCTGCGCGAGGCGATCGCCTACCGCGGCGTGTCGGTGATCATCTCCAACCGCCCCTGCGTGCTGGACCCGGTCAAGATCAAAGGGCCGGCGCTCGCGATCGTGACCGAGCAATGCAACGCCTGCCAGTCGTGCATGAACCTCGGCTGCCCCGCCATCACCTGGGGCAACGACACCTTCGAGGGCCGGCACAAGGTCAAGATAGACCAGTCGCTGTGCATCGGCTGCACTCTGTGCGCGCAGGTGTGCACCGTGGATTGCATCAAATCCGCCGCGGTGGTGACGCAATGAGCCGGCCGACCGCCTCGACCAGCAGCGCAGAAGCCGAACCGCTACGCCCCACGGCAGCCGCAGCCAAGGCGCGCGAGCCGATGAACGTCCTGATCGTCGGCGTCGGCGGCCAGGGCGTCATCATGGTATCCAAAGCGCTCGCTTGGTTGGCTCAGTCCAAGGGCTACCAGGTCAAGCAAAGCGAAGTGCACGGCATGGCCAAACGCGGCGGCACCGTGTTCAGCCATGTGCGTTTCGGCCCTCAGGTATGGTCGCCCACCATCCCCCAGGGCGAAGCCGACATCCTCGTTGCGCTCGAGTGGGCGGAAGGGCTGCGCTGGCTGCCTTTCCTCAAGCCCGATAGCGGAATATTTATCTGCGACACCAAGCGCATCGTGCCGCCGTTCGCCTGCCTCAACCGGCGCCCCGGCGCGCCTTTGCGCTACTCGCGCGAGACCCCGGCAGAAGTCAGGGCGCATGTGGCCGAAGGCTATGCGATCGATGCGACCCGCATGGCCGAGGAACTCGGCAACGAGCGCGCCGCCAACGTGGTCCTGATCGGCGCACTGTCCACGGCGCTCGACTTTCCCGCAAAAGATTGGGAACAGGCGCTCAGCGCATTCGTGCCGAAGAAAACCATCGCAGTCAACCTCGATGCGTTCCGCCTGGGGCGCAGTTGGATCGCCGAGGCGCGCACGGCAGTTCCCGCGGCCGAAGCGCCGGCCGCGAACATCCCTGCACCTGCGGAATCGCCCTACACGCCGCGCCTGGAAATTACGCAGCAGTGGTGCAAGAGCTGCGACATCTGCGTCAAGCTCTGCCCCGAGCGCTGCCTGCGGCTGAACCAGGAGCGTGTCGTCGAACTGGCGCAGCCGGAAAAATGCACCGGATGCCGGCTGTGCGAATTGTTGTGTCCGGACTTCGCGATCCGGGTGCATCTGGACGCCATCGCGAACAATGTCTCGGCGGAGGTGGCGGTATGAACGCAGTGGACAAAGCGCTTTCGCCCAAGGCCGCGCTGCGCCTGATTTCGGGCAACCACGCCTGCGCCCTGGCTGCGGTCGCCGCGGGCTGCCGCTTCTTCGCCGGCTATCCGATCACGCCGTCCTCGGAGGTCGCCGAACGCCTGTCTCGGCTGCTGCCTGAGGTGGACGGCGTGTTCGTGCAAATGGAAGACGAAATCGCGTCGATCGCCGCCGTGATCGGCGCCTCCATGGGCGGCGTCAAAGCGCTAACCGCAACCAGCGGGCCGGGCTTTTCCCTGAAGCAGGAGAACATAGGCTACGCCGCCGGTGCCGAGATCCCCTGCGTGATCGTCAACGTGATGCGCGGCGGGCCCTCGACCGGCATGCCGACACGACCTTCGCAAGCCGACATCATGCAGTCGCGCTGGGGCAGCCACGGCGACTACCCGATCATCGTGCTCGCACCGGCCTCGGTGCGCGAAATCTACACCGAGACCCTGCGCGCCTTCGAGCTGGCGGAAACCTGCCGCACGCCGGTGGTGCTGCTCTACGACCAGGTGATCGCGCAGTTGACCGAGTCGGTCGAGCTCGCCGATTCCGCAATGGCCGCGCACGCCGAGCGCAAATGGGCCAGCGGGCCGCGCGAGGACTACCGGCCCTACGCCGCGGACGAGGACGGCATCCCGGCGATGTCGCGCCCCGGTGCGGGCTATCGCGTGCACACCACCGGTCTGACTCACGCCGAAAACGGCTTTCCGACGCAGAACCCGGAAGCCGTCGCGCGCAACCTCGGCCGCTTGTTTACCAAATTCGAGCGGCACCGCGACGCGATCGACTCGTGGGAGGACATCGGCTGCAAGGACGCCGAGGTGGTGGTCGTCGCCATCGGCATCAGCGCGCGTGCGGCGACGCGCGCGCTCGACATCGCCCGCGCAAACGGCGTGCGCCTGGGACTGTTTCGGCCGATCACCCTGTGGCCTTTCCCGGAAGCGGCCTTGCGCGAGGCGGCGAAAGGCGCACGCGCGGTCCTGGTTCCTGAAATGAACGCCGGGCAGCTGAGCCTCGAAGTCGAACGCATCCTCGGCGGCAAGCGCGTGCACGGCATCCACCGCTACGACGGCGAGCCGATCGCGCCGGCTGAAATCGCAACGCGCGCCGAAGCGTTAACAAGGGAGGCGGCGACATGAGCAGGGAGCAGGGGCCCCGCAACGCGGGGATGCGACCGACCGCGATTGGCGCCGGCCGCCGACAGCGCGGTGTTCACATTAGCAAGTGCGTGAAGGAGGCGGCGACATGAGCAGGGAGCAGGGGCCCCGCCAGGCGGGGATGCGACCGACCGCGATTGGCGCCGGCCGCCGACAGCGCGGTGTTCACATTAGCAAGTGCGTGAAGGAGGCGGCATTATGAGCAGCACCATCGTAGACTCTGCAGCCGAATTCGACGTGCGCGCTTATCTGCGCATGGAAATGATGCCGCACTTCCTCTGTCCAGGCTGCGGCCACGGCATCGCGCTGCGCGCGCTGCTGTGGGCCGTCCACGAACTGGACATCGACAAGGACAAGCTCGCGGTGGTGTCCGGCATCGGCTGCGCCGGGCGGCTCTCGGCCTACATCGACGCCAATACCTTCCACGTGACCCATGGCCGGCCGCTCGCCTACGCCACCGGGCTCGCGCTGGCGCGCCCCGATCTGCACGTGGTGGTGATCACCGGCGACGGCGACTGCCTCGCCATCGGCGGCAATCATCTCATTCACGCCTGCCGGCGCAACCTGAAGCTCACCTGCCTCATGCTCAACAACGAGGTCTACGGCATGACCGGCGGCCAGGTGTCGCCGACGACTTCCGAGACGCGCCTGACGACCACCACCCCGCTCGGCAACTCGGAGCCCAGCTTCGACGCCTGCGCGCTCGCTGCCGCCGCGGGCGCGAGCTTCGTCGGCCGCGAAGTGACTCACCACGTGCCCAAGCTGAAGGAACTCATCCGCGCGGGGCTGGCCCATCCCGGGTTCGCGTTCGTCGAAGTGCTCTCCGACTGCACCGAGATCTACGGGCGCAAGAACGAACTTGGCTCCTCGGCCGAGATGGTGCTGCGCCAGAAGAGCGAGCTGCGTCCGAGCGCATACCGCGACACCGTGGACACGCCGTTTCGTTCGAACGATCTGCCCACCGGCATCCTCAGCAAGACGGACCGGCCCGAGTACGGCACGGCTTACCGCAAAGCGGCGGCCGCGCGCCGCGCCAGCGCGGCGGCGAAGCCCGCCGCCAGACCCGGAAAGGAAAAGCACTGATGCGCGACGCCAGACTCGAAATCCGCATCGGCGGCACCGGCGGCCAGGGACTGATCCTGTGCGCCAAAATGCTTGCCGACGCGCTGTCCGCCAGAGGCAGGCGCGTCGCCCAGTCGCAGACCTACGAGCCGACTTCGCGCGGCGGCTACTGCAATTCCGACCTGGTGATTTCCGAGCGCGAAGTCGATTTTCCGCTCGCCACCGCGCTCGACTGCCTGGTGCTGCTCGACCGGATGGCGGTCAAGCCTTCCTGGCCGCTGCTCAAGCCGGATGCGCTGGTGATCGCCGATACGCGGCTATGCCCGGAACTGCCCAAAGGCAATAACAACGTCAACTACCGCGTCCATCATCTGCCGCTCACGCGCACCGCGATAGAACTGGGCAGCGAGCGCGTGGCCAACATCGTCGCGCTCGGGGCGCTCGCCGCGCTCGGCGACATCTGCGAGCGCAATGCGCTGGAGCAGGCGGTGCGCGCGGAAACGCCGAAGAGTTTTCTCGACCTCAACCTGGATGCGCTCGCCGCAGGGTACCGCCTCGGCGAAAAGACGGCAGCGACCGCCAAACTGCCTGCTTAGACCGGCAATCCTTTGCCGAAACATGCTTGGGCGGGCGGATCTGCGCGCAGGCCGAAGCGGATCATGCGCATACGCTCTGGCACTTAGTCGGGCGGTTTCGGTGACGCCATGGCATACCGCAGTGGTGCCTATATCCTGTGAGTGTGCAGGTGTCTATCCCGCTCACCCTGCTGCTTGAGGAAACAATGGCTTGAGCGTAACCTGACCGTGCCAGACGCCGCATTTTGGGGTCTTATAAGACCCCTTTTAGGGGGTCGACTTCTAGCGTGCAACATCCATCACCTCGGCAGCTATGACTATTCGATCCAAAATTCTGGAGGCGCTTCAGAAATCTGGAGTCCTTTGTGACGACTGTCTTGCGGAGGTTACAGCAATCGCCCCGCGGCAATCGATCAACATTTGTTGTCGTGACATGCATGCGGAGAAGGTGCTTTCGCGACCACGCGAAACGTATCCGCGCTGCAACCGCACGAAAATAATTAATCGCCTGAGCAACGCCCAAGCGGTAAAGTCCAATGGCTTAGCATCGGTAAAAGTAGCAGGTATCGAACCGAATACGCCTTCGAGCGATCATCCATGGTATTGGGAAGGCAACGTACAGGACAAGATTGTCCAATTTCTCAAATTGCAGGGCTATACGGTCCATTCCGCTTCGGATACGGCAATTCGACATTGGAAGACTGGGAGCGCGGAACAACCGCCTGCAACTCTACGCTGGATCCGCTGTGCTCAACCAGCGAGGTTGAGGCGGGACGTTGGGCGTCTCAGTAATGGAAACGCAACTGAGCGATCATCAATGCATCGCCGTCTACGCGATACACCATGCGATGCTCATCGGTTATTCGGCGTGACCAAAATCCCGAAAGCGCATGCTTCAACGGTTCGGGTTTGCCTATTCCCGTGAATGGTTCACGCTGTGTCTCACCTATCAGCTTATTGATTCGCTCGACCACGCGCTTGTCTTGCTTCTGCCAATATAAGTAGTCTTCCCATGCCTCGTCGGCAAAGATCAGCTTCACTTGACCAGTTTCCGCTGAACGCCTTTGCCAGCGTTCAGTTGCGCTGCGGCCGCGAGAAGGCGCTTGGCGTTGGCGGGTGTGCGCAAAAGGTATGCGGTTTCCTGCAGCGCCTTGTAGTCTTCGAGCGAGAGCATCACGACGGACTGCTCCCCGTTGCGGGTAATGATCAAGGCTTCGTGGTCGTTGCAAACGCGGTCCATGGCACTGGCGAGGTTTGCACGAACGGTGGTGTAGGTAATTGCATCCATGATAGGACTCCAAATATGTACGCGTTACTGTACATCTTCGACGACAGTTTGTCTAGTGCGACGGTGCCGCGACAATGGTGCTGACGCCCAACCGTGGCACCCGACCCTCGGGAGCGGCGCTCCGCGCCTCCCTGCGGCCGGGTGAACGGTGACGGCATCTGCCATCGTGCCGCCGGATCATGCTCTACCGTTTTGCCGCCGAAGCTGTCCTGCTTCTGCATCTGGCTTTTATCCTGTTCGTCCTTTTTGGTGCCGCGTTCGCGCTGCGCCGGCGCTGGTTCGCCGTCGTGCACCTTCCGGCCGCCGCATGGGGTTTTTTCGTCGAGATCACCGGCCGCATCTGTCCGCTCACCTATGTCGAGAACTTCTTTCGCGTAGAAGCCGGCCAGTCGGGGTACACGCAGAGCTTTATCGAGCACTACCTTCTGGCGATCATCTACCCGGCTGGCCTCACCAGGGGAGTCCAGTTCGTCCTCGCCGCTGTGGTCGTCGTCATTAATGTCGCGCTCTATGCCTGGATCTTCTATCCCCGCCGCGCGCCGAATAGAATGGATGAATGAGCAAGGAGGTCACAATACAAATGCGGAACATCGCCCCGGGGTTTTCCAGCATGTGGAGGCAATCCGTCCTATGAAGCACTATCGAAAGGAACTCTGGTTCAACATTCCTACCCGCCGCGCTTTCATCAATATCACTTCTCAAGTGCGCGAGTGCCTGCGTGAGAGCGGCATCAAGGAGGGACTCGCGCTGGTGAACGCGATGCACATCACGGCGTCCGTCTTCATCAACGATGACGAGCGCGGACTCCATCACGATTATGAGACCTGGCTGGAGAAACTGGCGCCGCACGAACCGGTCGACAGCTACCGCCACAACGATACCGGGGAAGACAATGCCGATGCGCACATGAAGCGACAGGTCATGGGCCGGGAGGTAGTGGTCGCGGTAACGGAAGGAAAGCTGGATTTCGGTCCGTGGGAACGGATCTTTTACGGCGAGTTCGACGGAAGGCGAAAGAAGCGGATATTGGTAAAAATAATAGGGGAATGAAGCATGACCGGCGCAAGCAGGCGCCGTTCGACTTCAGTTGCGGCGCAAGCCCATCGGCGCCGCCGTCCACGCACCGTTTCACCTGCCCTTTCCCGATTAGCGCTATGCTAGCTACGGGACGGCGACGGTTCGAATGCGCCGCGCCACAGGTACCCGAAATTTTTCGATAAACGCGTGGAAAGGAGATTAGCAATGGGCAATCGTGACAGGCAGAAACGGGAACAGAAGAAGCCGAAGCAACCGAAAAAGCCGGCCCCGGCGCTGCGCGCCGGCTGAGTCCAGCCAAGCTGCCGAGGCGCGGGTCGGCCTGTTTTTCCGACACCGCGCCGCGCCCGACCCGCCCTGCGCGGGCGAACGTTTTCGCGTCAAACCATCTTGCAGCCGCGCGCCGGGTCGGCGAGCGCTCTGTACGCTACGCGCATTACCTTGTTCTCCCCACCCACCACCTTGCGCAGGTAAATGTCCTGGATCGGGTTGTGCGCCTTGGACAGGGTCCAAATGCCACGCGGGCTGTCGATCCTGGTTTTTTCCATTGCGGCGTACAGTTCCTTCTTCCTGCTCATGTCCCCCTTGACGGCTTTCAGTCCGGCAGCAAGCAACAGACCGGCGTCATAACCCTGCACCGCATAGACGTCGGGTTGCCGCTTATACGCCTTGGCATAAGCGAGGCGGAAAGTCTTGTTCTTCGGCGTTTCGATGCCGTCGCCGTAATGTAGCGTGGTCTCTATGTCCCGGGCCGCGTCTCCTGCAGCACCGAGGATGCCGTCGGTGAGGAAGCCGGTGCCGTACAGCCCGATCTTGCCCTTCAGGCCGGCCGCCTGCCAGTCCTTGAGGAATTTGGCGGCGCCGCCGCCGGCGAAAGCCGCGAACACGGCATCGGGCTTGATCGAGGCGATCTCGGTCAGCAGCGGCTGGAATTCGACGCCCGGGAAAGGCAGCAAGAGTTCCTTCGCGACGGTGCCGCCCGCCTTGGTGAAGCCTTGCTTGAAGCCGCCGACCGATTCCACACCGGTGCCGTAATTCCACGCAAGCGTGACGACCTTCTTGATGCCGCGGTTGGCCAGCACCCTGCCCATCGGATAGGCGAGCTGCCAGTTGGTGAACGAGGTGCGAAAGATATTCGGCGCGCACATGACGCCGGTGGCAGCATCCGCCCCGGCATCGGGAATGACGAGCAGCGTGCCGCTCTCGCGCGCGATTTTCACCATGGCCGTCACCACGCCGGAGTCGACCGTGCCGACCAATACGTCGACCTTGTCGCGGGTCACCAGGGCATTGGCGTTGTCGGCCGCCTTGCCCGGGTCGGATTCATCGTCGACCGCAAAGTACTCCACTTCGCGCCCGCCGAGCTTGCCGCTCGATTCCGCCACAGCCAGCTTGAACCCGTTCGTGATCGCCACGCCCAATTGCGCATACGTTCCGGTGTACGGCAGCATCAGGCCAACCCTCATTTTCGCGGCTTGCGCGAAAGCGAAGCCCGGCAGGCCGGCGACGCCGACCGCCGCGCCTGCCTTTAGAAACGCGCGCCGGCCGAAGGCTTGGTGTTTGCCCGGCTTGTCGATTTGCCTCATGCAGGCGGCAGCTAACCCACGTCTGTCTGCGACTTGGCGCGCAGTTTGAAACGCTGGATTTTCCCGGTCGCCGTTTTGGGCAACTCGCTCGCGAACTCCACCCATCGCGGGTATTTGTACGGCGCGAGCTTGGACTTCACGTGCTGCTGCAAGCGCTCGGCGAGCGCCGCGTCGCCGGTGACGCCTTCCTTGGTGACGATGTAGGCCTTGGGTTTGATCAGCTGGTCCATGTCCGGCTGGCCGATCACCGCCACCTCGAGTACATCTGGATGCGTCAGCAGCGCACCCTCGACCTCGAACGGGGAGACGTAAATGCCGCCCACCTTGAGCATGTCGTCGGTGCGGCCCGAATAAGTGTAATAGCCCGCTTCGTCGACCGTGTACTTGTCGCCGCTGCGGGTCCAGTCGCCCATGAAGGTGGCGCGGCTCTTGGCGCGGTTGTTCCAGTAGCAGGCGGCGCTGCTGGGGCCGTTGATCTGCAGCTCGCCGATCTCACCCGGCCGCACCGGATTGCCGGCGTCGTCGACGACGCGCAGCCCGTAGCCGGGCACCGCCTTGCCGGTGGAGCCGTAGCGCACCTCGCCCGGCCGGTTGGAGACGAAAATGTGCAGCATTTCCGTCGAACCGATTCCGTCCAGGATGTCGACGCCGAAGTGCTTGACCCAGCGCTCGCCGATGTCCGCCGGCAGCGCCTCGCCCGCCGAGGTGCACACCCGCAGCCCGAGCGCGTCGCGGCTGGGGATGTCCGGACTGGCGAGCAGCGCCGCGAACAGCGTGGGCACGCCGTAGAAAATCGTCGGCTTGTGCCCTCGCAGGCGCTGGAACACCGCGGCCGGCGTCGGACGCTCCGCCATGAGGATAGCTGTCGCCCCGACCGACATCGGGAAGGTCAGCGAATTGCCGAGGCCGTAGGCAAAGAACAGCTTCGCCGCCGAGAATACGAGATCGTCCTCGCGTATGCCCAGTATCGGCTTGGCGTAGAGCTCAGCCGTCTGAATCAGGTGCGAATGCATGTGTACCGTGCCCTTGGGCATTCCGGTCGAGCCCGACGAATACAGCCAGAAGCACGCGTCGTCGCAGGTGGTCGGCGCCGGCTCGCACGCCGCGCCGGCCGCAGCCATCAATTGCGCCAGCGACAGCTTGCCGTGCGCATCCTTGCCCGAGACGATCACGTGCCGCAGAAACGGCAGCTTGTCCGCAACCTGCTCGAGCAGCGGCGCAAAAGTCGGCAGCAGCTGCTCCGACACCACCAGCGCCTTGGCGCGACTGTCGTTGAGCATGAACTCGTAGTCCGACGTAGTCAGCAGCGTATTGCCGGCGATGGGCACGATGCCCGCCTTGATCGCCCCCAGAAACACGCTGGGGAAATCCACAGTGTCCAGCAGCGCCAGCATGATGCGGTCTTCCAGCCCCAGGCCCAGGCCCTTCAAGGCATTGGCGGCGCGGTTGGCGCGCTCGGCGAGCTGGCCGTAGGTGACGCTGCCGCCATCGTCGATGAACGCGGTCTTGCCCGCGCGCCCGGCGCGCAGATTGCGCTCGATCAGGTCATACGCGGCATTGTAGTCGCGCGGGATCTCTACGATGGGCGGGCTGACTCTGTGGTCGGCGCTCGATAGTCCGGGCATACGGTTCTCCTCTCTGTGTTCCCGTTGACGGCCCCTCTAGGGCAAGTCTGAACAAGTGGGCTACGCCCCCTTGTCCCCCAGGGGGACTTCCTTCGGGGCGTAAATCCCCCACATCAGAGGGACCCTCGGGGATGATGCGCTTCGCAACTATACTTATTCAGAAGTTCCCTATGAAGTCCAATGTTATCACTCTTCATTTCGCTCAAACTACGGGATCCGGACCTTCGTGACCTTGCGGAGCATCGCAACCAATCCGTGGCGGAACGCGATCACCAGGATGATCATGAGGACGCCATAGACCAGAACATTGAGCCCCCCGAGCGGTCGCACGACCTCATCGAGGACGGCAAACAACACGCTCCCGA
>Ga0307377_10002538_pt1 | contig 21510 bp, 17 predicted proteins | sample TR3MG_FD_202535 | JGI IMG/M metagenome (GOLD analysis project Ga0307377, IMG submission 202535) | Soil microbial communities from Risofladan, Vaasa, Finland - TR-3 | ecosystem: Environmental > Terrestrial > Soil > Coastal area > Acid sulfate soil | place: Finland: Risofladan, Vaasa | collected...
GTCGAAATAGCTGGCGCGGGGGCTGTCGGCGCCCCATTCGAGCACGTCGCACCACCACGGATTGAAGGGGCTTGCCCCCATGTGGTTGGGCACGAAGTCGACGATGACGCCGATACTCTCGGCGCGGAAGGCCTCGACCATGGCGCGAAAGCCGTCCGCGCCGCCGAGAGTCGGCTCGATCTCGTCGTAGCTCGCCCCGTCATAACCGTGGGTCGAACCGGGCAGGGCGCGCAGGATGGGCGACACATAAAGATGCGAGACGCCGAGCTTGGCGAGATAGGGGGCGAGGCTGGCGGCGCGCGCGAAGTCCATGCCTTCGCGGAGCTGCAGCCTGTAGGTGGCGCGCTCCGTCATCGCCGTGGACGTTCGGCCGCCACCGCCTCGATCACGGCGCGGAACAGCTTCTTCTCGCCCAATGATTCGAGCGCGACGGGCGTCTTGCGCCGCCAGTTAGGATGCTCGTCCACGGTGCCGGGGAGGTTGGCTTGTTCGATGAGCCCGAGCGCGTCGTCGAGCTGGACGGCCAGCAGCCGGCACTGCGTGAGCGCCAGGAAGCGGTGGACCGCGATCAGCACGTCATCGGGCATCTCCGGAGACTCGGCGTGTGCCTTGTCGGGCGCGAGCGCCTGGGCGTCGACGAGAGCCTGTAAGAGAAGCTGGCGGTCCCGCAAGCGATCCTGCCGTTGCACCACGGCCTCCGTTTCCGTGGCGCGGCCCGTCTTCACGCGCCAACCGATGTCGCGGCTGACCCACCAGCCCTTGAGCGTCGGCAGATCGTGAGTCGACGCGCATACCAGGGCTTCGCGCGGGTAAGCGTGCGGCGGCATCCAAATGCCCTCCCGCTCGCTGAAATAAAAGACGTGGTAGCTCAGAAGGCCAGCCCGAACCATGATGTCGGTGAATCCCGGGGAAACCGTGCCGAGATCCTCGCCGATGATGATGGTCTGGGCGATCCACGACTCTTCGACGACGCCCTCCAAAAGCTCGCGGAAGGGATAAGCCACATACGCCCCTTCGGTGGCCGTGCTGCCTTCGGGGATCCAATACAATCTCTGAAGCCCCATGGCGTGGTCGATGCGCAACGCGCCGCCATGGTGCAGGTTCGACCGCAGCACGGAGCGATAGGGCTCGAACCGTTCTTCGGCGAGCCCGACCGGCGAGAAGGGGACGAGGCCCCAGTCTTGGCCGGCGGCGCTGAAGGGATCAGGGGGGCACCCGATCCGCGCGTGCCGGGCAATGGCCGGGCCATCGACCCAGCTGCGCGATCCGTCCGGCGAAATGCCCACGGCGAGATCGAGATAAAGGCCGATGCGCATACCGGCCGCCTTGGCGCGCTCGCGCGCGTTGGCGAGTTGGCTGTCGGCGACCCATTGCAGCCAAGCGTGGAAGGCGATGCGGGGCTTGGCCGCGCGCGCGAAATCGCGCACGGAGAGATTGTCCGAGTCTTGAAAGTCTTCGGGCCACGTCGTCCACGCCGCGCTGCGGCCTTCGGCAACGAAGCGTTCGGACAGAGCCTCAAACAGCGCGTGACCTTCGAGTGTCGTTCCGTGCTCGGCGCAGAACGCCTCGAAAGCGTTCTTGGCCTCTTCATTCGCGTTCGCCACGAAATGGGCAAACAGGGCTTCCAGAGCGCGCATCTTCACGCGGTGAACGCCTATGTAGTCGATGAGCTCGGTTTCGCGTAAGGCCGGAAGCGCCGCCTCGAGCTCGGCCCGTTCCGGCAATTGTCCAAATCCCGGCACCTTGTCCGGCGCGATCAGCAGCGGATTGAGAAAGTCGCGGCTCGAGGGGCTGTACGGGCTCGTGCGCGATGGATCGGCGATGAACAGCGCATGCAAGGGGCTGACGCCGACGAAATCGGCACCAAGGCCGCCGGCGAATTCGGTGAGCTGCGCCAGATCCTCGAAATCGCCGATGCCCCAGTTCCGCGACGAGCGCAGCGAATAGGCCTGCACCGAAATGCCCCAGGCGCGATGGTCGACCAGGAAGGGCGGCCAATATGCGCTTCCCGACAGGCCCGCCACGTCCTCGAAGGCGGGCGGCTCGGGAAGGGCTGCGTCCGCGTCGTGGATCGGCACGCCCATGGCCTCGAGCACTTTGGCTTTGGTCTCTGGCGGCGTGGTGACCCAGTCACCTTTCTCGCTGACATAGCCCTCGGCGATACCGAAACGTTCAGCCAATTTTTCGAGCCGTTCCGGCATTCCTACTCCTGACCTGTCAGTGCGGCGATAACGGACCACGGCGGCAGCATCCCTTGAGCGAGATCCGCATCGCGGGGGTGGGTAAAAAACGGCGTGCCGATCTCAGTCGGAATTTCGGCCGCCGTGTCGGCGAGATTGGCGGTGAGTTGAAGTCTGCTGCCGTCGGCGCAGGCCCAACTGACCGTGAAAGCATCGCCCGCGATGGCGTCGACCTTGCCGGCGTCGCCGCCGATCCCGGCAAGACGCGGCACGATATAGGCGAAGCGTGTGGCAATCAGATGTTTGACATGCGCCAATCTGGCCGAGGCCACGGGCGCGAGCCTCGAGGCCGCGAATGTCTGAAGCGCGTTCGGGTCGGGCACAAGGTTGTTAGTGAAGGCTTCGGCGAAGACCTTGTTGTTGCCGAACTCCTCGTTGCGGCCCTTGCGCACGGCTTCGGCCAGGTCGCCGGTAAAGTCCGTGAAGTATTGAAACGGGCGCACCTCGCCATATTCGTCGCCCATAAACAGGAGGGGGATGTGCGGGGACAGCAAGAGCAGCGCCAGCGCGGCCTCGACCGCTTCCGGCTTGGCGAGCGTGGTGATGCGGTCGCCTTGCGCGCGGTTCCCGGTCTGGTCGTGGTTTTGCAGAAAGTCGATGAAGGCGGTGGGCGGCAGATGCGCCGACGGCTCGCCGCGTTTGCGCCCGTCGCGAAACGGCGAGGGCTCGCCTTGGTAGCCGAAGCCGCGCGCCATGGTCTCGGCAATGCGGCGCACCGGGTCGTCCGCGTAGTCCTGATAGTAGCCGGTGTCCTCATGCGCCAGGAGCGACTGCATGGTGTGATGCCAATCGTCGTTCCACTCTGCGGTGAACAGGCGCGGGCGGTTGTCGGCATCGAATCGCAGCAGCCGCGTGGTGTTCTCGTCGTCCTCGACGGTGAGATGGATGTGCCGGTCGGGAAAGCGCTTGCGCACTTCGCGCGCCATCTCGGCAAGGATCTCTTCTTGCGAGGGATCCTTGATCTGATCGATGGCGTCGAAGCGTAGGCCGTCGAACCGGTACTCCTCGAGCCAATAGAGCACGTTGTGGACGAAGAAATTGCGTACGGGTGCGCGGTCGAAGGCGATTGCCGAGCCCCACGGCGTGTGGCGTTCGGCATCGAAGAAGTCCGGCGCGTAGAGGTGCAGATAGTTTCCGTCAGGGCCGAAATGGTTATAGACCACGTCGAGCAGGACCATGAGTCCGTGTTTATGCGCCGTATCGACCAGGCGCTTCAAGCCCTCGGGGCCGCCATAGGCGATATGCGGCGCGTAGAGCAGCACGCCGTCATAGCCCCAGCCGCGATCGCCGGCGAACTGCGCCACGGGCAGGATCTCGATGGCGGTGACGCCGACATCGATGAGGCGATCGAGATCGTCAACAATGGCGTCGAACGTGCCATCGGCGGAGAATGTACCGGTGTGCAGCTCATAGAGGACGGCCTCTTCCCAGGGGCGGCCTTTCCAGTCCGCCGTCTGCCATTCATAGGCGCGCGGGTCCACGAGTCGGCTCGGTCCATGAACGTCGCCGATTTGCGCACGCGCAGCCGGGTCCGGCACGCGCATGCCGTCGGCGAGGACGAAGTGATAACCGCCGCCGACCGGCACCGCGTCTGTGGTGACCTCGAACCAGCCCTCGGTGGCTTGCTCCATGGGGACGGTCGCGCCGCTCTCGCTCAGGAGAGAGACTTCGCTTTGCGCCGGCGCCCACAGCTTGAAGCGGGCCCCGCCGTCGACGATCTCGGCGCCCAACGGCAATTCATGGGCGAAACGCGCAGCCATCAGTCGGTCCTCTCGAAGAGCAAGAGCCCGCGTCCCGGAATGGTGGTTTTTCCGGTGGCGATGGGCGAGGGGTCTGGACGGATCAAGCCGTTTGCCGAGTCGCACAGGAGCCGCCAGCGCAAATGGCGCTTGCCGAAATACGGGAAGATGAAATCGATAGGCTCGGCGTCGGCGTTGAACAGCAGCAGCAGGATCTGGCCGTCACCGGCAAGAGAAGCGCCGATGCATTTGGCCACCGGATCTGCCCAATGCTCGGCCTGTTTCTCTTCGCCGTCCGGTTTGAACCAGGTGATATTTTTTATGAGCGGCGCCACGGGCTCGCCGTGAAGAAAGCGCGGGCTTCGGAGCAGCTTCTGTTGCGCGCGCAAACTGACGACGCCGCGCGCGAAATCGTGGAAGGCGCGGTCGCGGTCGTCGAGCGCTGTCCAGTTCACCCAGGAAATCTCGTTGTCCTGACAAAATGCGTTGTTGTTGCCTTCTTGGGTGCGGCCAAGCTCGTCACCCATCTGCAGCATCGGCGTACCCTGGCTGAACAGGAGACTTGCGACGAGGGCGCGGCGCAGCCGGTCGCGGCAATCGACAACAGCGGGAACGTCGGTCGGCCCTTCGACGCCACAATTCCAACTCCGGTTATCCGAGTGTCCGTCCCTGTTGTCTTCGCCATTCGCTTCGTTGTGCTTGTCGTTGTAAGAGACCAAGTCGGTCAGGGTGAACCCGTCATGGGCGGTGACGAAGTTAACGCTGGCCCAGGGTTTGCGGCCGCGGTGATCGTAAGTCTCCGCGGAACCCGATATGCGGCGTCCGAGCGCCGGCAGCAGGCCCATGTCGCCCTTCCAATAAGAGCGCAACCCGTCGCGCCACTCATCGTTCCATTCCGCCCAGCCTGGCGGAAAGCCGCCGACTTGATAGCCGTTGTCGCCAAGGTCCCACGGCTCGGCGATGAGCTTCACTTGGCTGAGGACCGGGTCCTGGCCGATCGCGTCGAGGAAGGACGCGCTTGGGTCGAATTCGGTATTGCTGCGGGCGAGTGCCGAGGCAAGATCGAAGCGGAAGCCGTCCACGCCGCATTGCTCCACCCAATAGCGCAGCGAATCCATGACCATCTGGAGCACGCGGGGGTGGCCGAGATCGAGCGTGTTTCCGCAGCCCGTGGTGTCGTGATAATGGCGCTTGTTCTCCGCGAGCTTGTAATAGGAGGCGTTGTCGATGCCGCGGAATGACAGTGTGGGGCCGAGCTCGTTGCCTTCGGCGGTGTGGTTATAGACCACGTCGAGTATGACCTCGATGCCGGCTTCATGCAGGCGGTCCACCATGGCGCGGAACTCGGCGACATCGGCGCCCGGTGCCAGATAGCGTGTGGCGGGCGCGAAAAAGCCGATGCTGTTATAGCCCCAATAATTCGTGAGCCCATGGTCGACCAAGTGCCGATCGTCGATCATGGCGTGCACGGGCAGCAGCTCGATGGCTGTCACGCCGAGCTTGACGAGATGGTCGATGACCGCCGGCTGCGCAAGACCGGCGAAGGTTCCACGCAACGGCTCGGGGACATCCGGGTGCCGCGCCGTCATGCCCTTCACGTGCGCCTCGTAGATGACGGTTTCATGCCACGGGCGGTTGGGCCGGCCCTGCAGGGGCGGGTTGCTGTCGCCGACCACCACGCATTTCGGCATGAAGCGGGCGCTGTCCGTCTTGCTCTTGACCAGATCCGTGCGCTTGGCGCCGATCTGATAGCCGAACAGGCAGTCGTCCCAGATCAGCGACCCCGCATAATGGCGGGCATAGGGATCGAGCAGGAGCTTGTTGCGATTGAATCTATGGCCGTCGCGCGGTGCATAAGGCCCATGGACGCGGTAGCCGTAGTGCTGGCTCGGCGCGAGACCGGGCACATAACCGTGCCAAACCTCGTCGGTGAATTCCGGTAGAGCGATGCGCGCCGTCTCCGTGCCGTTCGCGTCGAACAGGCAGAGATCAACGCGGGTCGCGTTCGCGGAGAACAGCGCGAAGTTGACGCCGCGGCCGTCAGAGGTGGCGCCGAGTGGCCGTGGGGTCCCCGGATCAAGCTTGAACTCCGTCAATCGTCTTCCTCCTCGGCCGCGCCGTCCATTGGTTCGACCAATTCAAGGGCGGCGCGCAACGGAATCGGCAACAACACCGGCCGGTTCGCGCCTTCATACAAGATCTCGTGGAACAGCTTGTCCGCCAGGAATAGGGGCAGCAGCTCGCCGCCGGCAAGATGCGAACCGCTGGCTGAATCGTCGCGCGCCATGCCGTAGGCACGCAGGAAGCGCCGTTCCGCCAGCGAGCGCCAGTGAAGCGCGCGCGACTCGATTTGGTCAAGCTGGCTCGCGCCGCGTTGCCTTTGGCGATCGACGGCCGTCCGCGCCGCATAGTCGAAAGATCGCAGCATGCTGGCGATGTCGCGTGAGGGCGGCGCCTTCTGGCGGCGTTCTTCCGCGGGCTGATCGGGTTCGCCCTCGAAGTCGACGATGTAGATGTCGTTCGCCGATACGAGAATCTTGGCAAGATGGTAGTCGTTGTGCAGGCGCAGCTTGTTGCCGCGCGCGATCCTGGGGACCAGCGTGTCGATGCGTTTGAGCATGGAGTCGCGCTGAGACAAAAGCTTGTCGGCCAACTCGCGGGTTTCCGTCTCGATTGTCTCGGGCAAGGTCTCGAGATGCGCGAAAGCCTGCTCGGCGCGCGCGACCGCGCGTGCGCGCCACTCTTCGAGATCGGCGTCGGTCACGGGCTCGGGCGCGAAGTCGGAATCGTTCGGATCCGCGCCGGCAAAGGCCCGGTGCAGTTCGCCGGTGCGCCGTCCGATGGTCTCGACCAGGGAGAGTGAGTAGGGGATGCCGCCATTGGCGTCACCCATCAGACCCTCGTCTTCCAGCTCGCGGTCGAGCGCGTCGACCACGACGGTCCAGCTGTCGCCTTGGTTGCGGACATGTTCGAAGGCGAGGGCCAATGCGGTCGGGACGCCGTTGTCGTCCACATACTCGATGGCGCCGTAATAGGGTGGGCTGTTGGCGTAGCCGGCCTTGGAGAGAAAACGGCCCATCTCGATGCCGGGGTCCATGCCGGGGCGAAGCCGGCGGGAGATCTTCAAGAGCACGCGGTCGCCGAGAATGCGCGCGGTATGGGCATGCTCGCCCGTTTCCACGCGCCGCACGTCGAGCTCTTCCGACAGATCGAGGTCCCGCAATGCGTCACTGGCATCGAAGCGGAACGTGCCGTTGATGGCGGGCAAGGTGGTGTGGTCGCGCATGGCGTTCAGCAGCGCGCGGGGGAACGTCTCGCCATGCGCGGCGTCGAAGACGATGCCGGCCCGGGACCCGCGGCGGATCTTGGCCAGCAGATAGGGCAGCAGCGGGCTGTCGTGCCGCAAATTGTCTTCGCCCCAAGACAGCGCAAGGGGGAGGAAATATTGCTGCGTCGCGCCGTCCTTCAGGACGACATTCGTCGACACCAGCAGAAAACTCTCATCGCCCTCTTGAGGCAGTTCGCCGATCCGCTCCGGTGTGGCGGACGTCATGACAGCATCCTTCGGGCTGAACCAGCGTTGCCGCGCGATATAGGTGGGCAACAGATCATAGACGAAGCGGTTGAGGCGCTCGCGATCGCCTGCCTGGCTCTCGACCAGGTTCCAACCCTTGCCGAGCACAAGCGTTTCGAGCTCGGGCAGCGACTCAGGCTCGACATCCGGCAAGGAGGGAAGCTGTGCCGGGTCGGCGAGTGAGAACCAGTAGAAGCCGTAGGCCGGAAGCGTCAGCAGGTAGGGCAGCGTCCCGATGGGCGGAAAAGCCGAGGCGCCGGTGAGCTCGACCGGAACCTTGCCCTTCTGCAGCGCGAGGTCGAGCTCGACGGCCTGCGCGGAGCGCGACAGGTTGAACACGCACAGCATCACGTCGTCGTCATGCTCGCGCAAATAGGCCAGCACCTTCCGGTTGCGCGGCCGCAGGAAAGTCATGTCGCCATTGCCGAATGCCTGGTGGCCTTGGCGCACGGCGATCATGCGCTTGGTCCAGTTGAACAGTGAGCTTGCGTGTTTCTGCTGCGCTTCGACGTTGACCGTCTCGTAGCCGTAGATCGGGTCCATGATCGGCGGCAGGAAGAGCCGTTGCGGATCGGCGCGGGAGAAGCCGCCATTGCGGTCGGCCGACCACTGCATCGGCGTGCGCACGCCGTCGCGGTCGCCGAGATAGAAATTGTCGCCCATGCCGAGCTCGTCGCCGTAATAGAGCACGGGCGTGCCCGGCATCGAGAGCACGAGCCCGGTCAGGAGCTCGATCTTGCGCCGGTCGTTGTCGAGGAGCGGCGCGAGCCTGCGCCTTATGCCGAGATTGAGCCGCGCCCGCTGGTCGGTCGCGTAGGTCTCCCACAGATAGTCGCGTTCGGAATCGGTCACCATTTCGAGCGTCAGCTCGTCGTGGTTGCGTAGGAAGATCGCCCATTGGCACTCTTGGGGAATGGGTGGCGTCTGGCTGATGATGTCGGTGATGGGATAGCGGTCTTCGCGCGCGAGCCCCATGAAGATGCGCGGCATCAGCGGAAAGTGGAACGCCATGTGGCACTCGTCGCCGTCGCCGAAATAGGGGCGCGTATCCTCCGGCCATTGATTGGCCTCGGCGAGCAGCATGCGGTCGGGATAGCGCTTGTCGAGCTCGGCGCGGAATTTTTTCAGGAGCTCATGGGTCTCGGGCAGGTTCTCGTTGTTGGTGCCCTCGCGCTCGACGAGATAGGGGACCGCGTCGAGGCGTAACCCGTCGACGCCCATGTCGAGCCAGAAGCGCAAGACCCGCAGGATGTCGGTGAGAACGCGCGGGTTGTCGTAGTTGAGGTCGGGTTGGTGCGAGTAGAAGCGGTGCCAGAAATAGGCCTTGGCCACCGGGTCCCAGGTCCAGTTCGAGGTCTCGGTGTCGAGGAAGATGATGCGCGTGCCCGGATATTTCTGGTCGCTGTCGCTCCACACATAATAATCGCGCCATACGGAGCCGGGTTTTGCGTTCCGCGCGCGCTGAAACCAGGGGTGCTGGTCGGAGGTGTGATTGACCACCAGCTCGGTGATGACCCGAATGCCCCGGTCGTGCGCGGCCGCCACGAATTGGCGGAAGTCGCGCATGGTGCCGTAGGTGGGGTTGATCGCGCCGTAGTCGGCGATGTCGTAACCGTCGTCCCGCAGTGGCGAGGGGTAGAACGGTAGCAGCCAGATCGCGGTGACGCCGAGATCCTGGAGATAGTCGAGCTTTTGCACGAGGCCCGCGAAGTCGCCGACGCCGTCATTGTCGGAGTCGAAGAACGCCTTGATATGCAACTCGTAGATGACGGCGTTCTTGTACCAGAACCGGTCGTTGCGATCGATCATGACAGCTCAAAATCGGGCGGGAGGTCGGGGCGACGTTCGAAGGCGCCTTGATAGGCGCAACTTCGATGAAAAGTAAGGGGCCAAGGGGCTTTAGACTAGAGGCCATCGCGCGCGCATTGCACGCCGATCCGCGGCCTTTGGTCCTAAAGTTGCTGCGGGGACGGCTAGGCGGCCCCGAGTTTCTTGGAAAACAGGTTAACCGGGTCGGTGTCGGACTCGGCGAAGGACTGGATGAAGCTGTCGCGCCAGTTCGCCAGGTCGTAGGTCTCGATCCGCTGCCAGAGCCGGTTATGCCGGGCCCAGCGCTCCTGGCGCGGCATGGTGAGCGCGCGGTCGAGCGCGCGGGCCATCTCGTTGATGTCGTGGGGATTGATGAGCAGGGCCTCGCGAAGCTGCTCGGCCGCGCCGGCAAAGCGCGACAGCACCAGCACGCCGGGGTCCTGCGGCGCTTGCGCGGCGATGTATTCCTTGGCCACGAGGTTCATACCGTCGCGCAGCGGCGTCACGAGCCCCACGGCGCTTTGGCGGTAGAGACGGGTCAAGGCGTCTTGCGGCACGCCGTGATGGATATAGGTCACCGGCGTCCAGCGCAGGTCGCCGAACCGGCCATTGATGCGTCCGACCAGCCGCTCCACGTCGTCGCGGATCTCCTGATAGACGGGAAGCGTTTCGCGCGTGGGCGGGGCGATCTGCACGAGCCGCACCTTGCCGCGATGCTCGGGGAACTCCTCGAGCAGGGTCTCGAAGGCCCGAAGGCGCTCCGGCAACCCCTTCGTATAGTCGAGACGGTCCACGCCGATGATGGTCTTTATATCTACCCCGAGGTCGGGGAGGATGGAGCCCTTGGCGCTCTCGGCTTCGGCGAGCTTCCGGAAGGCGCCGGCGTCGATACCGATGGGAAATACCGAGGCGGCGGTGGTTTCGCCCTGGGCGGCGATGCGGTCGCCATGGAGTTGTTCGCCGTCGAGCGAGGCGGAGACGTAGCGGCGGAAATTGTCGCGGTCGGAGCAGGTCTGGAAGCCGACGACGTCATAGACCATGAGCGCGTTGCCGAGCCTCTTCTTACCGGGAATGGCCGAGAAGATTTCCGGCGAGGGGAAGGGCGTGTGCAGGAAAAAGCCGATGCGGGAGGTGCAGCCCCGGCCACGCAACTCCGCGGCCAACGGGATCAGGTGATAGTCGTGGACCCAGATCAGATCGTCGGGACCGAGTAACGGCATCAACGCGTCGGCGAACCTGGCGCTGACGTTGAAATAGATCTCGTTGTGCTCCTCGTTGCACTGGGCGAGATCGAGCCGGTAGTGCAGCGCCGGCCAGAGGCAGCGATTGGCATAGCCGTAATAATAGCCCTCGGCCTCCTCGGGCGTCAGGTCGATGGTCGCCACGGTCAGCCCCGAGATGGTCTCGACCTTGGGCTGTGTGCTCTCGGCGTCGTCGGCGACGTCGCCGCTCCAGCCGAACCAGACTCCTTGCGAGGCCTCCAGCGCATCGCCCAAGGCGACGGCGAGGCCGCCGGTCTGAAATTTGGCGCTGAAATCGGCAACGCGATTGGAAACGACAACCAGTCTTCGCGTCTTTGCTGTCATCTCAGGCCTCCTGGGTTTGGCAGGCGGCATTCAAATGCTGCAGGGGTCGGTTCGAGATGTTGGATGTGAGTCCTCATAGCCTGTTCGGGTGACGCTGCTATGTCCAATCTTCTGCTCGCAACGGCCGCATTTTAAACCGAAAACGTCACAATGGGTTCCTAACATGGGCAAAATTGTTCTAGGTGAGGGGCCTAAATGACCGCCCCCGGCGCTTCTCGCGCGTGCGGGCCCCGGATCTACCTACTGCCTTGAAATCACGTGTGGAACATGACGATCATGTCCGAGCCTTTGCCGCCTGTCGGGGCGAATGCCGCCCTTTTCTTCGATTTCGACGGAACGCTGGTGGATATCGCGCCGCGCCCGGACCTCGTCCATGTGGAGCCGCGCGTGCTCGATCTGCTCCCCTCTCTGGAAGATCGATTCGATCAAGCGCTTGCGGTCGTCACCGGACGCCCGCTCGACGTGGTCGACGGCTTTCTCGCGCCGTTGAAGCTCCCAGTGGCCGCCGAGCACGGCTCGATCCGCCGCGACGCCCAAGGTCGCGTGCACGCGGATGAGCGCGGGGTGGACGCGGTGGACGCCGCCGAGCAACAGCTCAAGCCGCTGGTCGCGGCCAATGCCGGGCTCATCTTGGAGCGCAAGACGGTCTCCGTGGCGCTTCACTACCGCCAGCGGCCTGAACTCGCAAAAGAATGCTCCGCTGCGGTGGAGGCGGTCGTGGCCGAGAACCCGGGGCTAGTGATCCTTCCAGGCAAGATGGTCTTCGAGCTGAAACCCAAAGGTGTGGACAAGGGTGTCGCGGTCCGGTCCTTCCTCGACGAGCCCCCCTTCAAGGGACGCGTGCCCGTCTATATGGGCGATGACGTCACCGACGAGCACGCGTTTGCCGCGGTGAACGCGCTGGGCGGCATCACCATCAAGATTGACGACGGCGAAACCCAGGCCCGCTACCGCACCGACCGGGAGGGCTTGTTCGACTGGCTCGCGGGCCTCGCCGGCAGCGCTTAAGCAGAACAGTGGGTCAGCTTCCGACCATTTCTCCGCCATTAGGATGCAACACCTGCCCGGTCATGTAGGTGGAGTCGTCGCAGGCGAGGAAGAGGTGGGCCGGCGCGACTTCGTTGGGTTGGCCGGCGCGTCCCAGCGGCACATGCTTGCCGAAGCTCGCGACCTTTTCGGCATCGAAGCTCGCCGGGATGAGCGGCGTCCAGATCGGCCCCGGCGCCACGGCGTTCACGCGAATGCCTTTCTCCGCCAGGTCTTGTGACAGCGAGCGCGTGAGCGAAACGATTGCGCCTTTGGTTGCGGAATAGTCCATGAGCTGGGTCTGGCCGCGATAGGCGGTGACCGACGCGGTATTGACGATGGTATCGCCGCGCTCAAGATGGGGCAGCGCCGCTTGCGTCATGAAGAAGTAGCCGTAGAAATTGGTGCGGAACGTCTTCTCCAGCTGCTTCTCGCTGATGTCCTCCAGATTCTCGTCCGCATGCTGCTCGGCGGCGTTGTTGATAAGCACGTTGAGGCCACCGAACGCTTCGATCGTACGGGCGACCACGTCCTTGCAGAACGAGGCTTGGCCCACGTCGCCTTTCAAGAGCAGGCATTCTCCGCCTTCGGCCTCGACCAGGGTCTTGGTCTCGGCCGCGTCCTCGTCTTCCTCGAGATAGACGACGGCCACGTCAGCGCCTTCGCGGGCAAAGAGCACGCTGACGGCGCGGCCGATGCCGCTGTCGCCGCCCGTTACGATGACGGACTTGCCGTCCAGTCGTCCCGAGCCGGGGAAGAGGGGCGCATAATTGGGGCGCGGATCCATCTCCGATTCGCGTCCGGGTTGCCGGTCCTGCTCCTGCGGGGGCTGTCCATTTTTGCTTTTTCTTTCAAGCATTGTCGGTTCTCCAGTTTTCAGACAGAACCGGAGAGCAAGGTTAGAAGTTCCCCTAATAGCGCGGACTTCTCGCAACTAACCTTTTTGCGACGAAGCAACCGCTGAATGCTTACAAGTGAAGGCTTCTGCGCCTATATTTGGTGTGGGGGTCCGGGGGGGAGCGGTTAACCACCACTAGCTCCGAGGTGTCAAAAGACATGCTGGACGACATGCCACGGCAGAGCACTGCACTCGTCGCCACGACCGGCGGCGATGTTGCGGAATATGACGACGCGTCTTCGCAAACGCCGGCGAAGGCGAGCCGCCGTGCGCGTGCGGTGAAACAAAAGGTCGTCAGGCCGTCGGCGCTCGGCATGTTTCTCAAGCCGATCGGCATCGCCATCGGGTTCGTGCTGATCGCCTACGCGGTGCTATCGCTCGGCACCACGTTCTACCGCAGCTATTACCGGCACCTCGATCACACCGCCGCGGTCCATCCCGACCGAAGCATGTTCGACGTCTTCTTCCCGGACAAGACGCTGCCGCCCGATGCGGTGGATCTCGTGGTCAAGGACGTGGACGGCAGCCTGCACAAGGTCGTGGCCAGCAAGTCGGACGCCGACGAGTTCGTCAACGACACCATCCTCATGCTCGATCAGGAACGCGCCAGCATCAAGCAGGCCGCGCATCAAGATCTCGACCGCAGCTTCGCGCTGGCCTTCCAGGATCGCGAGGAGACCATCTCCTCCTATGCCGATTGGTTCTTCGCCTGGAAGCGCTCTTATGTCGTGCTGAAGGAGACCATCGCGTCCGCGGTGTCGCGCTTTTTCGAGACCGGCAAATACGAGTCGCTGAGCGAGGCCATCGAAGCGGATGTGAACGAGTACTTCCTGCGCAATTACACCGATCAGGTGCTGAAGCCCGAACTGCGCGACGACACCATTACCAAGGGCGTGGAGCAGGCGGTGCGTCACGCCCATGACAGCTATCGCCGCGTCATCGCCAACGGCGACATGCGGCTTCAGCTGTTCCTCGCCAAGCACACGAGCCATATGAAAGACATCCCGGCGACGACCTCGATGACCAACATCAAGCTCGATTGGGACGCGCAGAAATGGAAGGCGCCGATTTATCTGATGGAGGATCGTGCGTTTGACGGCGTTGTCGGTGTCGGCACGGCGGCGGCCGGCGGCACGGTCGGCGCGCTCGCGCTTGGGCGTGCGATCAACGGTATCGCCAGCCGCAGCTTCGGGCAGATGTCCGCCCGCGTCGCCACCTCGCTCGCCACGCGCGCCACCCCCGCCCTGCAAGGCGCCGCGGTCGGCACGGCGGTGCAACCCATGGGCGGGCAGGTGATCGGCGCGGCCATCGGCGTGGTGATCGGCATCGCCATCGATTATCTGGCCAACGAGGCCAACGAAGCCATCAACCGCGAGAGCTTTGTCGCCGCCAACGAGGAGGCGCTCGACGCCACCATCGCCGCATGGAAGTCGGGGCTTGAGGCCAGTGTCGACACCGCGATCGACAAATGGTTCGACGATGCGAGGGCCTCTGTTGTACTTGCCTCCCAATAAGCGTCCCGACACGCCCGCGTCCCGACCCTGGGGCGATGCCGCCAGGCCGAGCCATGCGCCCTGGGTCGCCGAGACCGGCTCCGCCCCGCCAAAAGCCCGGTTCCCGGCCGATTCCAGCGGGGAATTTCGGTCGCATTTCCGCCGCTTGGCGGGCTATGCTGAGCCCAAGACGGAAAACGGTAGGGGCGTTTTGGGGATGGAGAACAGCGTAAAGGCGATTGCACGTCCGGCGGCAAGCCGGTCCCTGCGCGAGGCGATCCGCAAGGCCCGGGTCGAAGAGGCCGAGCGGCTCGATGTAACCGCCGATACCCGCGACAGCGAGATCGCGCGGCTCGAGTTGCTGAAGTCCGAACTCGAGACCGTCTTCGCCGAAATCCCCAAGAGTGACGACCGCTTCAGCCTCGCGCTGGTGCCGAGCCGCCCGGCGCGGCTTTGGGTCGACGTGTTCACCTATGTCGCTGTGGACGACAGCTCGGGCGCCTATCTGTTCATCCGCAACAGCGAGAACGGACGGCGCACGCTGTTCAGCGCGAGCAACGTCGCCGACATGAGCGACCGCATCACCACCTATATGGCGCAGGAGATCGTGCGCCGGGAGCGGATGGAGGCGGCGCTTCTGGAGCCGGGTCCGCGCCAGAAATTGGTCGTCGAGCCGGAGACTTCCGGTCCGGGCACCGGCGTGGTGCTGTCGGCGTTCGTTATCGGCGTGGTCACCGGCGCCGTGGGCCTGTTCGCCGCCGTCTGGCTCAGCGTGCCCTAAGCACGCTCCGCTCGCATTCCCACATTTGATCCGTGCTGCCCGCCGCGCGGCCGACCATCTCCACGCGCCAGCCATTGCCGGCGCGCTCGATGTTGTACTCGTTGTAGCGCGCGGCCGGAACGCGTCCCTCGACGGCCTCGGAAGCCGATGGCACGCCGACGATGAGTGCCGGGCCCGAGACGGTTTCTAGCTCGCGTACGGAATGTTTGTGATCGTGGCCGTGCAACACGAGCTCGGCGCCGTGCTCGCGCAACACCTCGCGGAATTTCTTCGCGTCGCGCAGGCCTCGCGCCCAGCTGGCTTGGCCTGGAAGCGGCGGGTGATGGATCAGCACCACGCGAAACAAGCCTTCGCGCCCGAGCGTGTCGAGCGCGTTTGCGAGATCCGACCGCTGCGTCTTTCCGATCCGTCCCGCGGCGACAAAGGGCATGGTGGGGATGGCGGAGGACAGCGCGACGATGGCGATATCATCGCCCAGGCGCCGCACGAAGGGGAAGCCGGACTCGGGCGTCGCAAACAAGGCTTCGCCGCCTTCGTTTGACTCCATGTAGGGCTGCCAATGGCGCATGCCGCGCTCGGGATGCAGGCGCACATAGGCGTCGTGATTGCCCGGGATCGCGGTGACATCGCTCGGCGGCCCCAGATGGTGCAGCCATTCGGCGGCGCGCAAATATTCGTCCGGCAGGCCGAGATTGACGAGATCGCCGGTGACGGCAACGTGGTCCGGGTGCCGCTCCAGCAGATCGCGGGTCAGGAGATCGAGGATCTCGCGCTTGTGGACGTATTTGCGGCCGCGATGCCAGTTCACATAGCCGAGGATGCGCTTCGACAGGAGATGCCGGCGCTTTGCCCGCGGCAGCGGGCTCAAATGGATGTCAGAAAGATGGGCGAGGGTGAGCACGGGGGGCGCGACTGGGACTTGAGGATTTCCGGAGGGCGGAGACTAGCCCGGGTCGGCGCCTCGTCAAAATCGTCAATGACCGATTTGCACCCAGAGTAGACCGCGCCGGGCAAAGCCCGGCGCGGGTTTTCTAGCGGTAGACGTAAACGACGCGGCGCGAGTCGGGTTGGACCAGCACCGGCACCTGGTTCACATAGGTGTATTGATACTCATAGTCCGGCACGTCGTAGAGTTCGACATTGTCGGGCACCGCTGCGCCCACCACGACCTCGCCGTCGAGAATGACGGGCGCCCGCCGGTTCTGAATCACATAAGTCTGAACGGTCGGGGGCGGCGGATCGAAACGCGGCGCGGGAATGGCCTTCCGTGCGGGCGCAGCCAGCCTGCCCGCAGGCCGGACGGGGACATAGGCAGCGCCGCCCGGCTGCGTATAGGCAGCGGCCGGAATTCCAGCGGGCGGCCAGGTGTCACCGATCACCACGCCCTCCGTCGTGGCCAGGTAGTCGCCATAGGCCCAGCCGAGAGTCTCCTGCGTCTTGACCTGACACCATTTGCTGGTGGCCAGGCAGCCGACGAGTTCGACCGAGGCGTCCTCTTCGATGACGTCCACCACGGGGAACTCCGGACCTGGGCCTGTGCGAATGTGTACGTCCACAGTCCCAACGGCGGTTGCCGCCAGGGCACTCCCCGGCAGTCCTATGATCAGCGCGGCAATCGCCGCGATTCTGCGCATCGTATTCATGCTTGTCTCCTGTCGGGCCCCTTGCTCAGCGCCGTAGGCAGTGAACGCCTCACGCCGATCCCCAGTTCCCGGGAGTGGATGCGTTAGGGGGTGTTGCGTTTCGCAAAGTAACCCCATACCGCGAGCACGATGATCGCGCCGACGGTCGCGCCTATGAGCCCGGCTGAATCGTCAGCCCCGTACCAGCCGATCGCTTGGCCAAGAAAGGTCGCGACAAAAGCGCCGACAATGCCGAGGATGGTCGTGAGGATGAAGCCCTGTGGCTCGTTGTCGCCAGGCATGATGAGCTTGGCGATGACGCCGGCGACAAATCCAATGATGATGATCCAAAGAAGATAGAGCATAGAGTCCTCACACAGCTTGTCGGTTCAGGCTTGATTCGGCGAGCTTCGAGAGCTTCTTGTCGGCGGCGTATTCCTGATTGAGATTCTCTTTCAGCAACTTGGCCGCCTCGCGCATTTTGAGCTGCCTGGCCCAAGCGATCATCGTGCCATAGCGCGTGATCTCGTAATGCTCGACGGCCTGCGCCGCGGCAATCATGCCGGCGTCGCGCGCGTCGGGATCTTCGCATTCCTTCATGATCTCCTTGCCCTCTTTGAGAATGCCGTTGATCGCCTCGCAAGTGACGCCGCGCGGCTTGAGGTCGAGCGTCTTGAAGACCTTTTTGAGATTGTTGATTTGGCCTTTGGTCTCTCGATGGTGTTCTTTGAATGCGTCGCGAAGCTCCTTCGCGTCTGCCTCCTTGGCCATTTTCGGTAGCGTGGTGAGCACTTTGTTCTCTGCGTAATAGATGTCGCGAAGAAAGTGCTTGAATAGTCCTTCGAGGTCTTTCATGGGGAGCCTTTGGTGATGTTGAGATGCAGAACTAGTTGATGGTGCTCTTGGACAACGTCAGCAGAAGGACTTTGTTCCTCGCGGACGTTGCTTGCAGTTGCCGCGCTGATCGGGCGTGGCAATTTTCCCACAGCCGACGCTGAAATCACCACTCATAAGCAAAGTACATAGCCAGCCCAGCGGCTTCCGGGACAGGCTGTACGGATTCTTTTTCGACCGTCACCCCGGAGAAAGTGCATTGGCTTCCCTGCAAGGCGTTACTTTGTAGATAAGACAGTGCGCGAAGGCAGGGGAAGTCCCAATGGAGACGCATTACCGGCTCGCGGGCGTCGCCCGGAGGCGATACGGCATGGCCTGAACGCATGTGTTAAAGGAGCGTGATGAGTTCCAACTGGTTCATTGCCGCCGGCCTCGCGCTCTTATTGTTGGCGCCCGGTCAGGCTTCGGCACAAGGGGCACAAGGGGCGCAAGCTCAGCAAGTGGCCCTGCCCGACGCCGAGAATATCGTGCTTCTCGTGCGCAACAGCCTCATCACCCTGAACGACGCGCTCCAGACCGGGAACTTTACGGTTCTGCGCGACAGGGGTGCGCCGGGCTTCCGCGAGGCGAACAGCGCCGCGCGTCTGTCGCAGATCTTCTCCGATCTCGTGGCCAAGAAAGTCGATCTGTCAGCCGTGGCGGTCGTTGCGCCCCAACTCAGCCAAGGGCCGGAGCTCGACAAAGAGAAGGGCATGCTGCATCTCAAGGGCTTCTTTCCCGGCAAGCCCGTGCGGATCGATTTCGAGCTGCTGTATCAGGCGGTGAAAGGCCAGTGGCGCCTGTTCGGCATTTCCGTGCAGCCCGGCAGTTCCGCAGCAAGCGCGCAAGGGGCGGGCTCGACGGCCGTGCCGAAGAACTGACTCCTCGAGACCCGGAGATTGTCCTGAGCGTCAAACCATCACAAAGTCCGCGCGTCTCGCGCCTCGTCACGGCGATGCTGCGGCCGTTCTGGCGCTTGCGCCGGGGCATGACGCTCGGCGCGCAGGGCGTTGTCATCGATGCGCAAGACCGCGTGCTGCTGGTGCGCCACAGCTATCGGCCGGGCTGGTTCTTCCCGGGCGGCGGCGTCGAATGGGGCGAGACGCTGGAAGATGCGTTGTATCGCGAGCTCGAGGAGGAGGTGGGCGTGACGCTCACGGGTGAGCCCGTGCTGCATGGCGTGTTCTCCAACAACGCCAACTTTCCGGGCGATCATATCGCGGTCTATCTGGTGCGGCGGTGGACGCGGGATGGCGACTACCGGCAAAAGAGCGAGATCGCCGAGGCCGAGATGTTCGCCGCCGACGATGTCCCCGCCCGCACCGACCCGGGGACGCGGCATCGCCTCGCCGAGATCTTCCGCAACGCGCCGCTGAGCGCCCATTGGAAGCCGTAAGGTCAGCCGGAGGTCGCGAAACGGTCGCGGTCGTGGGCTTTCGCGTAATCGACCTCGGGTCCGAGCGGGACGATGCCCTTCGGATTGATCCAGGGGTGGCTCTGGTAGTAATGCGCCTTGATGTGGTCGAGACGCACGGTCTCCGCGATGCCGGGCTGCTGGTAGAGCTCCCGCATGTAGTTCGAGAGGTTGGGGTACTCGGCGATCTGCCGGAGATTGCACTTGAAGTGCCCCACATAGACGGGGTCGAAGCGCACCAGCGTCACGAAGAGACGCCAATCGGCTTCCGTCATGGTGTCGCCGATCAGATAGCGCTGCTTGCCGAGCCGCTCCTCGATGCGGTCGAGAGTCCCGAACAGTGCTTTGAAGGCTTTTTCGTAAGCGGCTTGGCGGCTGGCGAAGCCGCAGCGATACACGCCGTTGTTGACATTGTCGTAAATGTCATCGTTGATCGCGTCGATCTCAGCGCGCAAGCCTTCCGGATAGTAGTCCGGGCCGGCGGCGCCCACCGAGTCAAAGGCGCCGTTGAGCATGCGGATGATCTCGGACGACTCGTTGGACACGATGGTTTCGCGTTCCTTGTCCCACAGCACGGGCGTGGTGACCCGGCCGGTGAAGTCGGGAATCGCTTTCAGATAAACGTCGGAGAGCTTGTCGAGGCCGTTGAGGCGGTCGCCGGTGGCGCCGTCGAAGTCGGTCGAGAAGGTCCAGCCTTTGTCGCCCATGTAAGGATGGACCACGTCGAGCGTGATGGCTCCCTCAAGCCCTTTGAGCGTGCGGAAGATAATCGTCCGGTGCGCCCAGGGGCAGGCATAAGACACATAAAGATGATAGCGGCCCGGCTCCGCCTTGAAGCCGTCTTCGCCGCTCGGTCCCGGCGATCCGTCTTTGGTGATCCAGTTTCGAAGCGTGGTCGGTTCGCGTTCGAACGCGCCGCCGTGGGACTCGGTGTCGTAGCCCTTGTCGTGCCAGACGCCGTCGATCAGAACTCCCATGCCGCTCCTGTATCCGGTCCGCTAGTCGCCGCCGCCGGCGAGCTTCATGGCGATCTTGGCGACGTGGTGCCCCTGGAAGCTCGCGAGGTTGAGCTCCTTTTGGGATGGGGTGCGGGAGCCGTCGGGCGCGGCGATGGTGCCCGCGCCGTAGGGCGAGCCGCCTTTGACTTCGCTGATGTCGGGAAGGTCGGGCGCCGAGTAGGGCAGGCCGACTACCACCATGCCGTGGTGGATCATGGTCCAGTGCACGGAGACGATGGTCGTCTCGTTTCCGCCGCCGGTCGAGGTCGAGGTGAAGACGCTGCCGACCTTGCCGATTAGCGCGCCCGAAACCCACAGCGGGCCGGTCTGATCGAAGAAGTGGCGCATCTGGGAGGACATGTTGCCGAAACGGGTCGGCGTGCCGATGATGATACCGTCATACTCGGCGAGTTCTTGGGGCTCGGCGATCGGCGCTGGCTGCTCCACCTTCATGCCGGCGCCGCGCATCACCTCTTCGGGCATCAGCTCGGGCACGCGCTTGACCGTGACCTGGGCGCCTTCCACCGCGCGCACGCCGTGGGCGATCGCGTAGGCCAATGTCTCGGTGTGCCCGTAGGAGGAATGATAAAGAACGAGAAGTTGCGCCGTATCCGCCATAAACAATGCCCCCGCTTGCCTTCAGGGGGCGTGGCTCCACGACCCCTTCTCGCCACTCTTAAGTTTAGCAGATTCAATAAAGTGATGAGAGGCGATAACACATACTGAACTTGAAGGGCTTCGTAAACTTAACGGGACCTCGCCGGGCCTTTGAGATCGCTGGACCTTTGGGGCGTGTCCGTGATATGGCAGCGCCCGTTATGTGGACGAGAAACACAATATCGGTCTTTCCCCGACGACGAGCGCGCGCCCGCTTCCCGCGGACCGCTTAGCCTCGCCGTCGCCGCCTCGTCCCTTCTCCTGAAGAACCGCGTTTGGCGCCCGGCCGGCGGGAATTTTTCCCTCGACCTTCCGATTTGGTGCGAACGCCATGACAAGCTTTGAAATCCAGACCGAGACCGCCGCCGACGCAGGCGCTCTATCGAAACTCTCCGCGCAAGCCTTTGGGCCGGGCCGTTTTACCCGCACCGCGTATCGGGTGCGCGAGGGCGTGCCGCCGGTTCCCGGCTTGAGCCTCACCGGCTGGCTCGACGGTAAGCTCGTCGGCGGCGTGCGCTTCACCGCGATCAAGATCGGCGCGGTGGAGGGCGCGGCGTTGCTCGGCCCGCTCGTGGTCGACCCAGGCGTCAAGGGTAAGGGCTACGGTAAGGCGCTGGTGGGCGAGGGTCTGGCGCGGGCGAAGGCGCAAGGCTTCGGCCTCGTGCTGCTCGTGGGCGACATGACCTATTACGGCCGGTTCGGCTTTGTGCCTGTCCTACCGGGCAAGATCACGCTGCCGGGGCCGGTCGATCCGGAGCGGCTGCTTGCGGTCGAACTGAGCCCGGGCATGATCGAGACGG
>Ga0307377_10002539_pt1 | contig 21509 bp, 15 predicted proteins | sample TR3MG_FD_202535 | JGI IMG/M metagenome (GOLD analysis project Ga0307377, IMG submission 202535) | Soil microbial communities from Risofladan, Vaasa, Finland - TR-3 | ecosystem: Environmental > Terrestrial > Soil > Coastal area > Acid sulfate soil | place: Finland: Risofladan, Vaasa | collected...
CAGTCGTAGATACGCCGCATCACCGCGGCCACCTGGTTCGATTCCTCCAGGTTCTGCTCGTACGTGAAGTCGCGGACGGCGCGCATCCAGTTGAGGTCGGCGCCGGCGCAGAAGGCGGAGCCGACGCCGGTGAGGACGACGACGCGGCCGCCGGGGACCTTGGGCGCGGCCTCGAAGACGTCCAGCAGGTCCGCGAGCATCCCGCCGTTGAAGGCGTTGCGGACGTCGTCGCGGTTGAGCGTCACCCAGATCGCCGGGCCCGACGCGTCGAACGTTATCGTTTCGTAGTTGGCCACGTTAACCCGCTTCCTAAGCTACATCCTGAACACGCCGTAGCGCGTCTCGGGGATGGGCGCGTTGAGCGACATCGCTATGGCGAGGCCGAGCGCGGTCCGCGTCTCGGTGGGCTCCAGGATGCCGTCGTCCCAAATGTGCGCCGTCGAGTAGTACGGCGTGCTCTGCCGCTCGTACTCCTCCATCACCGGCCGGCGGAACTCCTCCTGCTGCTCCTCGGTCCACTCCACGCCCTTCTTCTTCAACTGGCGGAGTTTGACGGTGAGGAGGACGTTGGAGGCCTGGTCGCCGCCCATGACGCAGATGCGGGCGTTGGGCCACATCCACAGGAGGCGCGGCTCGTACGCGCGGCCGCACATGGCGTAGTTGCCGGCGCCGTAGGAGCCGCCGACGATAACGGTGAACTTGGGCACGTCGGCGCAGGCCACGGCGTGGACGAGCTTGGCGCCGTCCCGGGCGATGCCGCCGTGCTCGTACTGCTTGCCGACGATGAAGCCGGTTATGTTCTGCAGGAATATAATAGGTATCCGGCGCATCGTGCAGAGTTCGATGAAGTGCGCCGCCTTGAGCGACGACTCCGAGAAGAGGACGCCGTTGTTGCCCAGGATGCCGACCGGGTACCCCATCAGCCGGGCGAAGCCGCACACGATCGTCGGCGCGTAGAGTTCCTTGAACTCGTGGAAGCGCGAGCCGTCGACGAGGCGCGCGATAATCTCGCGGATGTCGTAGGGTTTGTTGACGTTGGCGGGGATGACGCCGGCGAGCTCCTCCGGGTCGTAGTGAGGGTCCTCGGGTTCGTCGCGGCCCAGCTCATAGCGCCGCGGCGCATCGAGGTTCTGCACGACGTTGCGACACATCTCGAGCGCGTGCTCGTCGTTGAGGGCGTAGTGGTCGGCGACGCCGGAGATGCGGCAGTGGACGTCGGCGCCGCCCAGCTCCTCGTCGGTGACCTCCTCGCCGGTGGCGGCCTTGACCAGCGGCGGGCCGCCGATGAAGATGGTTCCCTCCTTACGGACGATTATGGCCTCGTCCGACATCGCCGGCTGGTACGCGCCGCCCGCCGTGCACGAGCCCATCACCGCGGCGATCTGGGGAATATTGAGGGCGGAGAGGCGGGCCTGGTTGTAGAAGATGCGGCCGAAGTGGTCGCGGTCCGGGAAGGTCCCCTCCTGCAGCGGCAGGAAGATGCCGCCCGAGTCGACGAGGTAGACGCACGGGAGGCGGTTTTTCAGCGCTATCTCCTGCGCGCGGACGTGCTTCTTTATGGTAACGGGGAAATAGGTGCCGCCCTTGACGGTGGCGTCGTTGGCGACGACGAGGACCTCCCGGCCGTGGACGACGCCGACGCCGGTTACCAGGCCCGCCGCCGGCGCCTCGCCCCCGTACATATCCCAGGCGGCGAGGGGGCTGAACTCCAGGAAGGGCGTGTTGCGGTCGAAGAGGCCGCGGAGGCGTTCGCGCACCAGCATCTTGCCGCGCTTGACGTGGCGCTCGCGCTGGCCCTCGGGGCCCATCTCGCGGACCTGCGCCAGCCGCTCGCGGTACTCCGCGACCACCGTGAGGTTCACGTCGCGGTTCTTCTTGAACTCGTCGGAATTCGTATCTACTTTGGACTCGAGGCGGAACATATTTTTTATTTTGGGCTTCTATGTAGGGGCCGACCTTCAGGTCGGCCCGTTCACGTTACCGGATTACGTCTACTATTGCGGTTACGTTTTCCGCTTTACGGACCGGATTGTAATCGTCGTCGACCCACCGCGCCGGGTTTTCTTGAATATAAAACCGAGCCCGGTTCAACTCGTCGTCGTTCCGTAAAACGCGTTCGTAATAATTCCGTTGCCACACCGGCGCGCCGGGTGTCTTCCGTTGAGCGTTGATTCGTCGCGTAACGGCGCCCTTATAACCCACGATATACGACGCCAACGAAAAGCGCGCCGGTCCCCGCGGCCGGTAATTGGGTCGTTGTAGGGGCGACTGGCCAGTCGCCCCTACATCATTGCCGTAAATATCGTGCTTGATAACGACGATCCCGTGGACGTGATTAGGCATTACCACGAACGCGTCTAAACCTATTTCCTCGCGTACCGCCGCGGAACGACGCCATTCTTCGAAAACAATTCTGCCGGAAGGATTCAAGGTTATACTACCGCCGGGCGATACTTCCCCGAAAGCGCATTCGCGGCCGTAAGTACAAATCGTTATTAAATATGACCCGGGATCCGAATAATCGTAGCCCGTGAGCCTGATCGAACGGCGGCGTTTTTCCGGGTTGTTTACCATTTATTCCGATATATGGGCGCAAGGCCTTGCGCCCCTACCGGGCCTACGGACCGGCCCCTACGTAAAAACTCATACGCTACGCCGGTACGGCCTTGTGGCCGTAACAGATGATGCCGGCCTCGCCCTCCTGGTAGATCTTTTACGTAGGGCGCGGTCTTTAGACCGTGCCACCAAAACCTTCAAACTACCTCTGCTAAAGAGCATACGAAAGAACCCGAATACGGGTATCGTAACGCGTCACTTACCAGGGCCCGCCGTACCGGGTTATTAATAATGTATTTGGCAACCTTAAGGCTATCCTCGTCTTTTCGTAACACCCGGTCGAAGTAAGAACTCTGCCATAATGACCCCCCGTATAACGTTTTACACAAATACGACGAACGCGATTTAAAAAGACGAACGAATTCTCTTAAATCACTACCCTCGCCGCCTTCAATTAATAAATGGAAGTGATCCGGCATAAAAGTGTACGCTAGTACGTCAAAGCCGAGTTTCGCCGAAGCTTGCGATAATATAACGACGATTTCCGCGTAGGGCCAACCGTCCGTTAACACCGGCCGGTTCTCATATGTACAGATCGTTACGAAATACCGGTACGGACCGACGTAATTAAATTCCCTCAACCGCGGCCGCCGCCGCCGGATGCCGTCGCGCGGTAGCTTCGACGATGTCACAATACGTTACTACTTCGGTGGGCCGGTCTGAAGACCGGCCCCTACGTAAAAAACAAACGTTACGCCGGGACGGCCTTGTGGCCGTAACATATTATCCCGGCCTCGCCCTCCTGGTATATCTTGCGGAACTCGAGGCGGACCGGCATACCGGCCTTTATCTCTTCGAGCGGCACGTCGACCAGCTGCGCCATCAGCCGTACGCCGCCGTCGACCTCGACGATGCCGAGGCCGTACGGCACCTCCTCCGCGAAATCGCTCGGCCCCACGCGGATAATCGTGTACGTCACGACCTTGCCGGTATCAGACAACGTAACCGTTTCGAAGTCCCGGCCGCCGCACGGGCACACGCGCCGCGGCGGGTAGTATACCTTGCCGCAGCTCGAGCACTTGCCGGCCTCGAGGCGGTAGCGCTGCGGGATCTCTCTCGTATATCGGGCCGAGGGCATCTACGCCACCTCCAATATGTGAACCACCGCGGAGCCGCCCGAGCCGCCCATGTTCTGCGTCAGGCCGCGTTTGGCGCCGGCCACCTGGCGCTCGCCGGCCTCGCCGCGGAGCTGCTTCACCACTTCCATCACCTGCGCCACGCCGGTCGCGCCGACGGGGTGGCCCTTCGATTTCAGGCCGCCGGAGGTATTGACCGGGAGGTCGCCGTCGCGGGCGGTCCGGCCCTCGAGCGTGGCCTTGCCGGCCTCGCCCTTCCCCACCAGCCCCAACGATTCTATCACGACGAGCTCGGCAATGGTGAAGCAGTCGTGGACCTCGAAGAGGTCGACGTCTTTAGGCGCCACGCCCGCCATCTCGAACGCCTGCTCGGCGGCCTTGGCCGTCGCCCCGAGCCAGGTCATATCCTCGCGCTGAGCGAGCTGAATGGTGTCGGTGGCGTGGCCGAAGCCGGCGATTTTTATCGGCAGCTTCTTCGAGAGCTTCTTCGCCGTCTCGAGCGGGCACAGGATCGCCGCCGCGGCGCCGTCCGTGATGGGCGAGCAGTCGAGGATGTGCAGCGGGTCCGCGACCATGATGGAATCGAGAACCTGCTTCGCGCGGATATGGAACGGGTACTGCGCCATGGCGTTGAGGGCGCCGTTGTCGTGGTTCTTAACGGCCACCTGCGCCAGCATTTCCGGCGTCGTGCCGTAGCGGTCCATATGGGCGCGGGCGATCATGGCGTACAGGCCCGGGAAGGTTGCGCCGTGGTAGCACTCGTACTCGGCGTCCGCGGCGGTCCCCAACGCGTACGTCGCGTCGCCGCCGCCGACGTCCGTCATCTTCTCCACGCCGCCGGCGAGGACTATATCGCTGTGGCCGCTCGCGACTTCCAGCGCCGCCATCTTGACGGCCGCGCCGCCCGAGGCGCAAGCGCTCTCGACGCGCGTCGCGGGCAGGTGCCGCTGGCCCAAGTAATCCGCCAATAGCGAGCCGATGTGCTCCTGCCCCGCGAATAGCCCCGACGACATACAGCCCACGTACATGCCATCGACGTGGTCGACGCCGGCGTCGTCTATGGCCGCGAGCGCCGCCTCCACGAAAATATCGCGCAACGACTGCCCCCACAGCTCGCCCCACTTCGGGTTGGCGCCCACGCCGATTATGGCAACGTCCCTCATCTATTACGCTCCTTTGACGTTCATGATTATCTTGCCGCGGAACTTCGCGTACTCGCCGTATTGCAAGTAGAAGCGCTCGCCCTCCAGCAGCTCCCGCGTCTGCGGCGCGGCCTTCTGGACCTCGGCGATGCGGTCCGTGCAGCGGAAGACGAAGCCGTCGGAGCCGGCGCCCGAGCCGTACGAGACGTGCAGGATGCGGTCGCCGGCCTTCGCGACGTCGAGGATAGCGGTCAGGCCCATGGGCGAGGAGCCGGAGTACGTGTTGCCGAGCAGCGGGCAAAGCAAGCCCTGTTCCCACTGATGCGGATTGAAGCCGAGTTTTTTAGCGACCGTCGCCGGGAACTTGCCGTTGGGTTGGTGGAAGACGCAGTACGCGAAGTCGGCGGGTTTGAGGCCGGCCTTATCCATAATCGCCGTCGCGCAACCGATGACGTGCTTGAAGTACGCGGGCTCGCCGGTGAAGCGGCCTGCGTGCTGCGGGTAATACTGGTGCTCGCGGCGCCAGAAGTCCGCGGTGTCGGTCATATAAGAATAGGTGTGCTCGCACTCGGCCACCAGGTTGTCCGCGCCCATTACGAAGGCCGCGGCCCCCGCGGAGGCGGTGTACTCCAACGCGTCGCCGGGGGCGCCCTGCGACGTGTCGGCGCCGATGCCGAGCGCGTACGTCACCTCGCCGGCGTCCACTAACCGGAGCGCTACGGACATCGCCTCGGTGCCGGCCTTGCACGCGAACTCGAAGTCGGCGCAGCGGCACTCGGGCGTCGCGCCCAGCGCCTCCGCCACCGTCGTCCCGGACGGCTTGACGGCGTAGGGGTGCGACTCGGAGCCGACGTAGCAGGCGCCGATGGCGGCCGGGTCGACGCCGGCTCGAGCGACCGCGCGCCGCGCCGCCGTAACCGAGAGCGTTATGGTATCGGTGTCGGGCGCCGGGACCGACTTCTCCTGGACGTTGAGGCCCTTCTTGTATGCCTGGGCGTCGGCGCCCCACACCTTCGCTATCTCTTCGACTTTAATGCGATAGCGCGGCATGTGGCAGCCCCAGCCTACTATTCCCGCCATTCTCCGTAACCTCCTGGCAGAGGACAAAAATACCCACCCTCGCGAAGCTCGGGCGGGTTAAATCGGTACGCGACGGCGCCGGGCAGGCGTAATAAGGAACGGATAGAAAAGTTGGGAATACAAACCGTTTGGCCCTTGCAATCGCGACTTATTCCGTTAACTTCGCGAATTTAACTTCGGTAAAAAATTCACGAGGGCGTAAAACCTATAATATCCGGGCCGCCGTGTCAAGGAGAATTTAGTCCACGTTATGGGTTAAAAGGCACCGGCGTAAGTAGGGGCCGACCTTCAGGTCAGCCCGTCGGCGTTCACGACAAACCTCCTACACGCCCCAGCCCGGCAGCTTAAACTGTGCCGTCGGATGTTACCATCCGACGGTATATACGATTTGTTTCCCGACCCCGCGGTTAACCTCCTGGAAACTCTGGATAATGGTAGCTAACGCAGGGGCGTACCTTAAGGTGCGCCCACCAGTTAGCAAGGGGCTTAAGCCCCTTGTCCAAACACGAGGCGGCCGGACCTAAGCTCCGGCCCTACGTATCAATTCCGCCCGAACGCGCTCGAGTAGCACCGGCTCCGCCGTGCACCTCCTGCAAACTCTGCACCGTCGCTCGAGCTAACGTAGGGGCGTACCTTCAGGTGCGCTCACCAGTTAGCAAGGGGCTTAAGCCCCTTGTCCAAACACGAGGCGGCCGGACCTACATGTCCGGCCCTACGATTTAGTTTCACCCGAACGCGCGCGGGCAGCGCCGGCTCCCCTGTGGATTTCTTGTAGGCTCTGCACCCCCGGGACGCTCTCGCGAAGGACCCGCGCCGCCTCCACCGTCGCCCGGGCCGCGGACAGCGTCGTCACGACGAGAATACCCCGCGCCCGCGCCGCCCGCCGCACCGTCACGTCGTCGTAAAACGACTCCCGACCCATCGGCGTATTTATTATTAAATCGATCTCGCCGCTGACGACCTTATCCGCGACGTTGGGCCGCCCCTCGTCCACCTTGAACACCGGCTCGACGTTCAGGCCCTCCCGGCGGAGGCGGGCCGCGGTCCCGCGCGTCGCGACCAGCCTGAAGCCCAGCGCCGCCAGGTCCCGCGCTATCGGCACGACGTTGTCTTTGTCGTTGTCGTTCACCGAGACGAAGGCCGTCCCCCGCAGCGGCACGTGATAGCCGGAGGCGAGCTGGGCCTTGCCGAACGCCAGGCCGAACGTCGGCGCGCCCGACATCACCTCGCCCGTCGACTTCATCTCCGGCCCCAACACCGTGTCCACCCCCGGGAAGCGGTCGAACGGGAAGACGCACTCCTTGACGAAGTGTCCCGGCGCCCGGCCCTCCCCCGCGAGGCCCTGCTCCGCCAGCGTCTTGCCGGCGACGACCCGCGCCGCCACCTTCGCCAGCGGCACCCCCGTCGCCTTCGAGACGAACGGTACGGTCCGCGACGCCCGGGGGTTTACCTCCAACACGTAGACGACGTCGTCCTTTATGGCGAACTGGATGTTGATAAGGCCGCGGACGCCGAGCGCGAGCGCGAGGCGCCGCGTATAGTCGCGGATGGTCTCGAGGTGGACGCCCTTGATGAGAAAGGGCGGGATGACCGCGGCCGAGTCGCCGGAGTGGATGCCGGCCTCCTCGATGTGCTGCATGATGGCGCCGATATACACCTCGTCGCCGTCGGCGACGGCGTCCACGTCGGCCTCGAACGCGTCCTCCAGGAAGCGGTCCACCAGCATCGGCTTCTCGGGCGAGACTTCGGCGGCCTCGGCCGCGTACCGCGCCAGCGCGCGCTCGTCGTAGCAGATCGCCATCCCCCGGCCGCCCAGTACGTACGACGGCCGCACCAGCACCGGGAAGCCGACGCGCGCCGCGGCCTCCCGCGCCTCCTCCAGTGAGAACGCCGTCCCGTATTCCGGTCGCGGTATCCCCAGCTCCCCCAGCAGCGCGCCGAAGCGCTCGCGGTCCTCCGCCAGGTCGATGGCGTCGGGGGAGGTGCCGAGTATGGTCACGCCGGCGGCCTGCAGCGGCCCGGCGAGCTTCAGCGGCGTCTGGCCGCCGAACTGGACGACGACGCCCTCCGGCCGCTCGCCGGCCACCACCGCCAGGACCTCCTCCAGGTTCAGCGGTTCGAAGTACAGCCGCGTCGACGTATCGTAATCGGTGGAGACCGTCTCCGGGTTGTTGTTCACCATCACGACGTCGTAGCCGAGCTCGCGGAGGGCGACCGCGGCGTGGACGCAGCAGTAGTCGAACTCGATGCCCTGGCCTATGCGGTTGGGCCCCGCGCCCAGGATGACGACGGCGCGGCCAACGCCCTCCGGCGCCTCGTTCTCCTCCTCGTAGGTGGAATAATAATAAGGTGTATAGGCTTCGAACTCCGCGGCGCAGGTGTCCACCGCCTTGAAAACGGGCACGACGCCCGCACGCTCGCGGCGGCGGCGGACATCCTCTTCGGCGGCGCCCCACAGCCCGGCCAGCTGGCCGTCGCCGAAGCCGGCGCGCTTGGCCTTCCGGAGCAGCTCGTCGGGGGCCGACGTCAAATCGAACGCGCCGAGTTCTCCCTCCAACTCGACGAGCTTATTTATTTGATGGACGAACCACGGGTCGATGGCGGTGGTTTGCGCCACGTCGGCCTCGCTCCAGCCGCTCTGCAGCGCGAGCTTGACGTAGAAAATTCTGTCGGGGTTGGGCACGCGGAGGCGCTCGCGGAGGAGGTCGGCGTCGAGGCGGCTCGAGCCGTCGGCATCCAAACCGCCGTGCCCGCTCTCCAACGAGCGCAACGCCTTCTGCAGCGCCTCGCCGAAGGTGCGGCCCAGCGCCATCGTCTCCCCCACCGACTTCATCGACGTCGTGAGTACGTCGTCGGCGCCGGGGAATTTTTCGAAATTCCAACGCGGGACCTTTACGACGACGTAGTCCACCGTGGGCTCGAAGCACGCCGGCGTCTCGCGCGTGATGTCGTTGGGAATTTCGTCCAGCGTCAGGCCCACGGCGAGCTGGGCCGCTATCTTCGCGATGGGAAAGCCCGTGGCCTTGGAGGCCAGCGCCGACGAGCGGCTGACGCGCGGGTTGATCTCGATGACGACGACGCGGCCGTCCTCGGGGTTGACGGCGAACTGGACGTTGGAGCCGCCGGTCTCGACGCCCACCCGCCTGATGACGGCCTGCGCCATGTCGCGCAGCCGCTGGTACTCGACGTCGGTGAGGGTCTGCGCCGGCGCGACCGTTATGGAGTCGCCGGTGTGCACGCCCATCGGGTCCACGTTCTCGATGGAGCAGATGACGACGACGTTGTCCGCGGCGTCCCGCATCACCTCGAGCTCGAACTCCTTCCACCCCAGGACCGACTCCTCGAGCAGCACCTCGCGTATGGGCGAGGCGCCGAGGCCGCGGGCTACGGCGCGCTCGAACTCCGGAACGTTGAAGGCCACGGCGGCGCCCTCGCCCCCCAGCGTAAACGACGGCCGAATAACGAGCGGGAGGCCGAGCTCGGCGGCTACGTCGCGGGCGGCCTCCAGCGTGCCCACCGCCGCGGCGCGCGGCACCGGCAAACCCTCGGCCACCATCGCCGCGCGGAAGAGGCGCCGGTCCTCCGCGGTGCGGATGGCCGCCAGGTTGGCGCCGATGAGGCGGACGCCGTTCTCGCGCAGGATGCCGGCCTCCGCCAGCTGCACCGCGAGGTTGAGCGCGGTCTGGCCGCCCACCGTCGGCAACAGCGCGTCGGGTTTCTCGCGCTCGATGACCTTGGCGACGGCGCTGAGCGTGAGCGGCTCCACGTACGTCGCTGCGGCGTACTCCGGGTCCGTCATTATCGTCGCCGGGTTGGAGTTGATGAGCACGACGCGGTAGCCCTCCGCGGCGAGCGCCTTGCAGGCCTGCGTCCCGGCGTAGTCGAACTCGCACGCCTGGCCTATGACGATGGGGCCGGCCCCAATTACGAGTATGGTTTCGATGTCGTCGCGTCTGGGCATGGCTAGAAGCCGAACGTCTTCTGCGTACGCCGCTCGAGCATTTCCAAAAAGACGTCGAAGTTGTAGGAGGCGTCGTGGGGCCCGGGCGCGGCCTCCGGGTGATACTGCAGGCTCATGGCGGCGTACTCGTCCGCCCGCAGGCCCTCGACGGTCCCGTCGTTGAGGTTGACGTGCGTGACGCGCACGCCGTCGGGCAGCGACGCGGCGTCGACGGCGAAGCCGTGGTTCTGCGACGTTATCTCGACGCGGCCCGTCTTGAGGTTCTTGACCGGGTGGTTGGCGCCGTGGTGGCCGAACTTGAGCTTGTAGGTCCGGCCGCCGAGCGCGAGCCCCAGTATCTGGTGCCCCAGGCATATTCCGAAGATGGGCATACGCCCGATAAAATTCTTAACTGTATCGACGACGTACGGCAAGGCCGCCGGGTCGCCCGGGCCGTTGGAGATAAACAGGCCGTCGGCTCGAGAGGCCAGGATTTCATCCGCCGTAGCCGTGGCCGGGAAGGCGGTAACCTCGACGCCGCGGCCCGCCAGGTGGCGGAGGATGTTGTTTTTAAGGCCGCAGTCGAGCGCCGCGACGCGCCACCTCGCGTCGCCCTCCGCCGGCCGGAAGACCTCGGCGCCGTCGCGCGTAACGTCGCGGACGAGGTCCCGGCCCGCCATAGGCGGCGACGCCAGGACCCGCTCGAGCACCTCCCCCTCGTCGCAGGGGTCGACGGCGACCGCGCCCCGCATCGCGCCCGCCTCGCGGATGTGCCGCGTGAGCGCGCGGGTGTCCACGCCCGAGAGGCCGACGACGCCGTGCCGCTCCAGGTATTCGCCCAGCGACGCCGTCGCCCGCCAGTTGCTGTAAAAATCCTCGTACGAGCGGACGACCAGCGCGGGGAGGAATATCCCGGGCGATTCGACGTCGTCGTCGTTGACGCCGTAGTTTCCGATATGGGGATACGTTAACGCGACGATCTGGCCCGCGTACGAGGGGTCGGTCAGGATTTCCTGGTAGCCGGTCAGGGCGGTATTGAAGACCACTTCGCCCAGCGCGAGGCCCGTCGAGCCGAAGGCCTCGCCGCGGAAGGTCCGGCCGTCCTCGAGAATCAAGAAAGCGTCACCGGCCATAATAAAAATAACGCCGGCTCCCGGAGGGCCGGCGGTTCACTAAGTAGACGCTGTTTTTAAGTAATGAAACATCCCGACTTCGGCGGAATTCTACCAAAACGCCAGCGGTGTCGCAACAACATATTGGCGGATTGCGTTACCGCCGCCTTCGGCGCCGTAGGGAACGACGGCCGGGGCGGCGGCCCGACGGCTACGAGTACCGCGGTAAACTACTCCGGACGGCGTCGAGCTTTTCCTTCGCCGCCGGCGCCATCTCGAAAAATTTCGTAATTTTATCGCAGCCGTAGTCGTCGCAGTAGGCGCAGCTCGCGACGCCCCGGCCTACGACGCAGGCGCGCACGTCGCACTCGCGGGTGTGGCCGCACTTCCGCTCGCCCTCCGTCGTGCACCCCTCGCACCATACGTACTCGGGCTTGATTTCGTGGCCGTACTCCCCCGACCACCGCGCGGCGATAGCCGCGATCATTTCGGCGTCGTTCTCGCGCGTCGCGACGTACGCCGGACAGGCGCCGCAATCCAGGCCGCAAGCGCCGAGCAGCTCGTCCATGTGCTTCCTCCCGCTCGAAGGTCCTCCGGGACGTATTAGAATTTTGAACATTAACGCATAAAAGACGTCGCGATGTCAAACGAATTCCGCGGGCCGGCGCTCGCGAAAAACGCGCTAAAAAAAGCCGCCCCGGAGGGCGGCTTTCGGCGATCGTCTTGATTACTTAAACGTGGCCTTGATTTTACCCATGGACGACGGCGTGACCGCGGAGCCACCCCGCGTCTCGAACCGATAAACGCGGTCCCTCGAGGCGTCGAACCCGGCCCAAACGTAGTTGTTGACGTAGTCGTAGTCGAGGCCGCCTATGGTCCCGTACGCCGAGACCGAGAACCAATCGTACGTCGAGCCCGTAACCGAGCACTTGCGGATGCGTCTATAGGTGCCGTCGGCGATCCAGAGGTAACCGTCGCCGTAGCCGATGCCTCGGGGTTCGAAGGGCACGGAGTACGAGGCATATACGGACCCGGTAGTCGCGTTCATCCGGTATATACGCCTGTTCCCGGTGCTGGTGCCGTAAAGGTAATACGTCGACCCCACCGCCCGGAACGCAACGCCGTAGGGAGTCGTGTAAGGCACTACGTACGAGCGGTAAATCGACCCGGAATCGTAGCCGATCTGGTACATACGCCGGAAGCCGTAGTCCTGGAGAAAATAATAGCCCCTGGGGGCGATATATGCGCCGTCGCAATCTCGCGTAGCGCTCCCCGGCAGGGTGTGCGACCTTTGGATCGACCCTGAATAGGTCACCCGGTAGCAGCGGTCCGGCAGGTTGGTAGCGACCCAAAGGTAATCGTTGCTGGTGAAGAGTCTTTCCCACCCGACGCCGTTCGGAAGAGTAGAGCCCGCGGGGCAATAGAACGACGATACCACGCTGCCCCACCCGAACGCGGAAACCGCTAGCGCACCTACGGCGATAGCGGCGATTAAGACGTAACCTTTCCTCATTATACGTTCCTCCTGCGTTAATGGGAGGTAAAAACCTCCCGTTTTCGTGCTGCGAGCACGCTATCGAATTATCCCGGCCTCAAAGACCGCACGCCCCTCAATCCGTCGGCGCGAATAATTAACGAAAAGGCCATTTAAAACTGACCTAATCAATAACATATTTCCCTGAAATAGTCAAACCCTTTACAGTTTTAGAATCGGATATCAGAAAAGCCGCCCCGGGGGGCGGCTTAATCTTACGGCAATACGCGTCAGCGCGCGACGACGAGTTTCCGCGTCGCGGCGTACGGCCCGGCGCGGAGGGTATAGAGGTAAACGCCGGGCGGGACCTTCCGGCCGTCGACGTCGAGGTTCCAAGCTACGTCGTGGACGCCGTCGCCGTACGAGGCCGCGGCCGGCGTCGCCACCAACCGACCCGACAAGTCGTAAACGTCGAGGCGCACGTCACACGCCTCGGCCAGTTCGAAAGTGAAGGTCGCCGCGTCGCGCGCCGGGTTGGGATAGCTCTGCGCCAGCGCGAAAGACTTGACGGCGCCCGAGCCCGCGGCGGCTTCCACGGGGCCGTACTCCTCCGGCGGGCCGCCGAGCGGGACCGCCTCCAACCAATACTTATAAGCAACGCCCGGGCGCACGTCGTCGAAATACTCGAGCGGCGGCTTGCCGGTTATCAGCGCGTCGTTGAGTTTGGCGCGAGCCGCGTCGACGTCGCGCGCGGCCCGGTACAGGTTGAAGCCCGCTACGTTTACGCCCGGCGCCGTTAGCCAGCTCAGCGCCACGCCTTCCCGCCGGCCCTGCGCGTCGAAGTCGAGTACTATCGCCGTGTTGGTCGAGTACGTTATGTGCATATCGTCGAGGCGAGGGGTACTGGTATCGTTAGTGGTCGCCAGACGAACCCGGTATTGGAAGTAACGGCGGCCGTTCTGGATATAGTCGTTGAGGTCGGCTCCGGAGGAAGTGATATCGCCGGACCAACTTCCCATGTTCCCGGAATCGTTGGACGCCCGGACCTGGAACCGGACCGACGTCCCGCCGGGGGTATTGGCGCTCCAATATATGCGGCCCCAGGCGGCCGAGCCGCCGGTATCGAGGATGGAGGAATCGAGGGCACCTAAGCTCCGGTAGCCGTAGGTTATGGACCACCAGTCGGCGGAGCCGCCGTCGAGCGCCGAGCTCACGATGTCCAAGATTTCGTCCTCGTCGACGTCGTCGACCCAGATGCTGGAGGCGCCGTTGTAATTGGTAGCGATCCTGCCCCGGGTGAAGTTCTCTTGGCCGTCGTTCTGCCACCAGTCGAGGGTATCGGCGAGCTGGGCCGTGCTCAGGACGTCTATGTCGCCGTCGAGGTCGGCGTCGAAGCCGACGACGTCGTACGCGCCGTTATAATTGCTGGCGATGTTGCGGCGGGTAAAGGTGGGCGGCGAACCGCCGCGGTTCTCCCACCAATCGACGGAGTCGGAACCTATGGCCGCGGAGAGGATGTCGTTCCGGCCGTCGCCGTTCACGTCCACGACGTAGGAGTTCCGGGAGCCGTTGTAGTTGTTGATGAGGCGGTGGGCGGTAAAAGTGGGAGGCGAACCGCCCCGGTTCTCCCACCACTCGAGGAAGTTGCCGAACTCGCTGGAGATGACGAAATCCGGCCGGCCGTCGCCGTTGAGGTCGCCGGTGCCGAGGGGGGCGTTGTTGGGGCCGCGGTAGTTGGTGCGGATGACGTGCTCGGTGAAGTTCTGCCGGCCGTCGTTCTGGTACCATCGGAGGTCCGTAACCTGGACGCCGCCCGCCACGATGTCCATATTGCCGTCTTGGTCGAAGTCGGCGCAGCCGGTCCCGTCGACCTGGTCGAAATATTTGGAAATAAGATGTTGATTCCACTCCCCGGAGCGGTCGTTCTCGTACCAGTATATGTATCGGTCGTCGGTATATATGATGTCGGCCCACCCGTCGCCGTTGAGGTCGAAGACGTGAAAAGAGGGCCACTCGTAGTCGAGTATCATCTTGGGGGTTGCCGCGAACTTGCCTCCGCCGAGGTTTTTATACCAAACCACGCCGGAGTTATGGCCGCCGACGACTATGTCGGGTCGGTCGTCGCCGTCGACGTCGCCGGTCTGGGCCGCGTAGAGTTCGCTACGGTTGCCGAGGTGGTGCCGCGTACCCGGGAAGCTCGGCCCGAGCCCTAAAATAAGGAAACCGGTGTCCAGGTAATTGATTTTGTCGGATTCCCAAAAGCGGTTGCCCCACGTATCCACCGGCCCCTGCGCGCCCGGGCCGCCGACCCAATCGGTTTGGCGGCGCGTAACGGCCGGCCAGGCCGCGGCCGCGCAAATCAAAGCCAACGCCCCGACGAAAAACGATTTCTTCATGTTAAAACCTCCTTCTTTCAGTCCTCTTCTACCTTAAACCTATCAAAATTATAGCCGATAAAAACGCCGCCGTCAAAAATGAGGGCCGGATAATGCCGAAATATTTACTCCTCCGGGCGAAATTAACGCCCCGGCCGGCGCAGAAATACCCGCGCCGCCGCGACGTTCGCGCCCTTTTCTCTTCTTGACAACGGCCGCTTCCGCGTTTAGAATATTAAACGCGCGACCTTTAACGGTTTTAGGACAAACAGGAGACGACGGGATAAAATACTTAAAATACGCCGGTATTAGCGTTTTGGCGGCGAGCGCCGCGTTCGCGGTAGCGCCGGACGCGGTGACGGCGGGCCGCGGGACTCACGGCGCCGCGCCGGCCGCCGACGGCTTCGGCGCCGTCATCAGCTCGTTTCGGATGACGGGCGTCGCGAAGCCGTACGCCCTCGGGATTTATCGCGACCCGTCGTACGTCTACGGCCTGATACACGGCTCGAGCCAAAACTACCTCTACCGCTTCACGGCCGCCGGCGCCCGCGTAAGCTCGTACGTCTTAAACGGGACGTCGACGCCGCGCGACGCGTGCCCCGCCCACATCGGCGCCGGATACTTGGCGTTCGTGGACGCGACGAAGCGACACCTATTTATATCCCGCGTCACGGGCGGCCCGGCGGTGGCGTCCTTTCCGGTGGCGGGCAAGCCGTTCCCGCTCAACTGCTTCTGGGACGGCAGCTATTATTACGTAAACGGCCCGTCCGACCTCGGCGAATTCGCTCGCTACGGCGAGACGGGCGCCGCCGCCGGCACGTGGAGTTGCGTCGGTTGGCCCGAAGGCATGACGTACTGCGGCGGCGCCGCCCACGCCGAGCACGGCAACAACGCCCCCGGGCCGTACTTCGTCGCCTGTTCCTGGCTGGGCGGCGAGCCGATGTGCATGACGACGTTCCCCGGCGGCTCGCTGGTGCGGACCTGGACGCCGCCGCTCGAGAACGGCAACGGCCTGGCCTACGGCAAATCCTCCCTGCCCGCCGCCTACGGCGACGCCGTGTGGGCGGCCTGGTTTACGGGCTCGTCGCAGTACGCGCTCGAGTTCGACGTCGCCGCCCGCTCCCGTCCCGCGGTCGCGCCGGCGAGTATCGGTAGGATTAAATCGCTATATCGCTGAAGGGGCCGCGCGTAACCGCGGCGGTTACTCGAGCCGGCGACGCGTTTACGTCGTACGGCCGCTCCGGAAACGGTAACGGATAACCCGCGGTTAGCCCCGTCCCCGAAAAGGCCCACGATTTTTTTCCTTGACAAGGGAAGTCTTTACGGTTAGTATTTAGCTATAGAAGGACAATATTTAAAACGGTAGGAGAAAGGAGATTAGTAATGAGGAGATTAGTATACGTAGGCCTTGCGGCGCTGGTCGCGAGCGCGGCGTTCGGCGCCGTAAGTGAAGATACCGCGGGCATCCCGGGGAGTGCACCCGGCCCCATCACGAGCAACGACGCTATGGGCTCGATCATCCAATCGTGGACTACGCCGGCCGGCGTTAACGGCCGCGGGTGTTTGGAGACCGGCGGGTACGTCATCGTCAACACGTACTACAACCCGCAGTACGTCTGCACCACGGCCGGCAGCCTGATCCGGAGCCACAACATCTCCTTGGGAAGCGGATGGCGCGACTCGAGCCGCTGCCACCTCGGCACCGGCTACTACGCCATACTCAAAGCCAACTCGCCGTACACGGTCGCGTTTATGAACCACTCGACCGGCTCCGTGGCAGGCTCGTTCAATACTTCGTCGATGGGTTCGTGGCCGATGAACCTCGCGTATGACCCGGACGCCAGTTGCTACTACGCGAACAGTTATTCCATGAGGACGAGCGCGTACAAATACTCCACCGTCGGGTCCCTTACGGGCACTATCGTGATCGGCGGCATGGGTACATACGTCGGCGCTTTGGGTTATACGAAAGCCGCCAAAGGCGAGAGCGGCGCGTACATCTGGGCGAGCAACTTCGGCGCCACGACCGAAGCCATCTGCACCACCACCGGTTCCGTAATCGCGTCCTGGAGCGGGGCCGAGACCAACGGCTGCGGCGGCGACTGTGGCAAGTCCAGCGTGAATGGTGCCTGGGTCGTATGGGAGCTGCGCAGCCCCACTTTGAGGCTTTACGAATACGACATCGAAGGATTGGTGACCATAGCACCCGAAAGCCTCGGCGCGATCAAGACCCTCTTCAAGTAATAACCAGGAGAAAAGTTTAGTGAAAAAGCCCCCGTTCGGGGGCTTTTTTTTGCCGTTTTCTTTATCGCCGCCGTAGGAAAAATCGGAGTCGTTTTAACGACTCCTTGTATAAGCGACCGCGGCCTCGAACGCCTCGTCGTCGACCGATACGGCGTGGCCCGCCTTCAACTCCTCGAGCCAGGCGCGGGTCTCCTCGACCACCTGAGGACTATTAATAATTTCCTCCTCCACGCGCCGGCGGCAGGCCCGCGCGACGTGAAGGTCTTCCAACGTCAATTGCTCAAAAGGCCGGTAATAAATCGTCTTAAAGAAACCCCAGCGGCCGTCCCTCAGCTGAAAAACCCGACTTAGCTCCTCCAGCTTATATTGAAATACTATGGGCCGGAGCTCTTTCGCGAGTTCGGCGTCGCGCGCGGCGGCCTCGTCGCCGAGTGCCCCCGGCTCCCGCGCGATCTTGACGACGCCCAAAAATTCTTCCTTCTCCGGGGGGAGCACCGGGGGTTGTTCCTCCAACAGCGTTTCGGCCCGCCTCTTCTCGTTCTTGTATATTTCGCCCGAAACGACGAGGTCTTTGCCGGCCTCAACCTCGGCGTGATAAGCGCGGAGCTTACCTTCATCCGGCATTAGAACGACGTACGCCTCCGCCACCTCGGGCTTTTGAAAATCTTCCTCGCGGGCCCCGTAAAAACGCGCTATGTCTTCCTCGGTGGGGAACGGTAGCCGCGGCCGCAGGTCCCGCTCGTACAGGGCCGATATAAGGTAGTCGGCGCGCTTCTTCGCCAACTCGCGCGTCAAATCGTCGTCTTTGTCCAGGCCGAGGCGCAACGCCTCATTTTCGGCCAGCGCCCAATTCTCGAGGTCCTCTAAAGTTTTGGAGAGTATACCGTCGAACAAGATAGGGTTCTCCCGGCGATAACGGTCGGTGGCCTCGCCGCCCACCCCCAACAACGTCTCGGTCGAATCGAGCCACCCGTCGAAAAGGACGGGAACGTCGCCGCACCGCGATATAGCCAACCCCCGGCCGTAGTATTCCTCCCGAACATCCACCATCGGCCCGCCGCGGACGGCGCTCAATACGTCGAGATTGCGTTTGACCGGCGTGGCCTCGCGCCATTCCGCCGCGCCGGCCTCGAACGCGACTCCGGCCTTCCTCTTTCCGACCGCGGTCCTTATCTCCTCCTCCCTTTCCGCGAGCGTACCCCGCTGTCCGTGGACCACCTTGTCGACGCGGAAGATGCGCCACTTCAAACCGCTCTCGTCCTCAACCACCGGCGTAAAGGAACCGGCCGGCGTGTCGTAAACGGCGCGGCTTGCATTATCCCCCGTATACGGTAACGGCATCTCGCAAGCCCCGCCGGTCTCCGCGATATACTCGTCGGCCGAATATTTTCGGACTACCTCTTCCCACGGTACGCCGGCTTTCAACTCCTCATAGGCCTCGGCCGCGGTTTCCGGCTCATCCGATTCGAAGAAAGAATACATGCGCCATTTAGTGTTTTTGTCATAAAAATCGACGACCTCGTCTTCCGTAACCGTCACGCCCGCTTCCGCCCGCCGCCACATTTTTTCGCGGAGGGCCGAACTCCGGAAAGCGTCGAGGTTGGCGGCAAGCGAGGCGTCGCGGTCGTAACCGCGGGCGGCCGCCTCGATCTCCAAAATTTCCGCCGTAATCAGTTTCTCCAGGATGTCCCTCGCCCTCGCTTCGACGTCGTTCCCGGTAGAGGGCATCTCGCCGGCCTTTATTCGGTAAAAATAAATCAAGTCGGCTACGGTAACGGCCGGTACGCCGTCGACGGTGGCGACGGCGTCGTTCACGACGGCGAGGCAAGGCCCGGCGGCCGCCAAAAACGCCGCCACCGCGAAAATAACGCAAAAATTTAATTTTTCCACCAGCTCACCCCTTGAAGGCCGCGGATGTCGCGACGGGTAAAAAATCAGAGGTTAATATAACACATAATTTCCTCACGAATCAAGGTTTACCCGGGGACCACATACAACTCAGCTTCGGTTTTGTGCGGCGCATTTTTATTTATTAAAAAAATACGGGGCCGTGATAAAATGCAATCGCTAAGGCGATATAAATTTTTCGAACAATTGGAGGGACGATGAACAAATTAAAATACTTAGCGCTAGCGGTAGTAGCGACGGGTGGGGCATTTGCCGGCGTGAACGGAGACGCCGCGGCCGGCACCGAATCGAAATAAACGGGCGCCGACGCACGATACGAAGCGCGGCTTAGTCCGAAGGTTATTACGTACGGAGAGTTCGTTAAAATTACGGCCGAAAGGAGTTCTTAGTGTGAAGGGATTAGTTTACATAGGCGTTACCGCGTTTCTGGCAAGCGCGGTTTACGCCGGGCCGCCCGTGGCGTTGAGCGGCGGCGGGACGCCCTCGGCCGCCGCGCCTCCCGCCGACGGCATCGGCTCGGTAATCAGCTCGTTCAAGATGTCGCCGCTTGCCGAACCGTTCGCGCTCGGCGTCTACCGCGACCCGTCGTACGTGTACGGCGCTATGTACACCTCCGGTACGGACTACCTCTATCGCTTCACCCCCGGCGGCGCACGCGTAAGTTCGTTCGCTTTGAACGGGACGTTGAAACCCCGCGGCGCGGACCCGGCGCACCTCGGGTTCGGATACCTGTCGGTGGTCGACGCCGACGCCCGAAAGCTCTACGTCTTCCGAACCACGGGCGGTTCGCCCGTAACGAAGTTTTCGGTCGGAGGGTCGCCCTACCCCTTGAACTGCTTTTGGGACGGGAATTATTACTACGTCAACGGTTCCTCCGACGTCGGCAAGTTCAATCGTTATACGACCGCGGGCGCGGGAGCCGGCCGGTGGACCTGCGCCGGTTGGCCCGGCGTCATAACTACCGTCGGCGGCGCGGCGTACGCCCACCGCGGTAACAACGGGAAAGGCCCGTACCTGGTAGCTTGCTCTTGGACGGCCAGGCAACCGATGTGCATGACGACGTTCCCGGGGGGGTTGCTCATCCGGACCTGGACCGTCCCGGCGAACAACGGCAACGGCCTCGCCTACGGCGATTCCTCCAAACCGGGCGTCTACGGCGCGGCGGTATGGGGCTGCTGGTATACCAACGACGGCATGTACGCGACGCAATTCGACGTCGAAGCCCGCGGCGCCGCCGTCGTCGTCCCCGTCAGCCTGGGTAAAGTGAAGTCGCTCTACCGCTAGGAAAGCCTTCCGGGTAAAAAGCCCCGCATCCGCGGGGCCTTTTTCATTTGCGTAAAAGCCTTCCGGCCTAAGGCCGCGAACGCCGGCGCAGCGCCGCGGCGACCCGCGCCAACGCCGCGTCGTCGACGGTTACCTTGTGCCGCGCGCGCAGCGAACGTATCCACTCCTCCGCCGCCGCGGACGTTTCGGGAGACTTGACGGTTTCTTCGAAGACGGCTTTGCCGCAATAAAACGCCACTTCCGGGTCGTCGAGGCCGCGCCGCAGCGGCGGCTGGCGGTAAATCGGCTCGTAAAACGCCCATCGGCCGTCGCTCAATCGGAATACGTCGCTGAGTACGTTGAGCCCCTCGAACGGAAACACCCGGGGCCGGAGCTCGGCCGCAAACGGCGGGTCGGACGGCGCGTTGGCCTGCGCCGGGTCCACCGTTATCGCGACGACGCCCAGCCACTCCCGTTCTTCGGGAGGAGCCGGCGGCGGGAGCTCATAAAGCTCTTGCGCCACTTTTTCGCGCGCGCGGTTCCGCGCTTCCCCGGTGACGACGAGGTCCGCGCCGGCTTCGACCTCTTCGTAGAAACCTTCGAGCTCGACGCGGTCGGGCATGGCGACGAGGTAGACCTCCACCCGCTCGGGGGTGTAGAAGTCCTCCTTGTGCCGTTCGTAAAACGCCTCGACCTCCTCAGGCGACGGCTCCGGGACACGGGATAGGAACTGCTCTCGGTAGAGGATATCTATCAGCATGTCGCCGCGGCGCGCCGCCATCTCCCGGCGGAAGGACGGTAGGTTATCGACACCCTCCTTCAACGCCCGGTATTCCAGAAGGGCTTCGTCCTCGAATCGGGACAGGGCGTCGTTCCAAACCGCTTCGTAGCGGTACGGCTTGAGCTCGCGCATCCGGTCCACCTCGTCGGGCGGCAATAGCATGAACTTCTCCACCGTAGAAAGGACGTCGTCGAAGTAAACGGGCACCCCCCCTGCGTCCGAGAGGACCGCGCCCTTGCCGGCGTACTCCGCCCTGAGCTCGGCGAACGGCGCCTCGAATACCTTCCGCCACAACTCGTCGTCGCGTTTTACGGGCGCCGCCTTGCGCCACCCGCGCGCGAGGCTGTCGAACCGTTCACGCGTCTTGCGCGCCTTGACGGCGTACTCGATATCGCGCCTGGCCTCGTCGAAACTCAGGCCGGAGCCGTGGACTACCTTGTCGCAGCGGTAGATGTGCCACGTAACGCCCCCGGTATCCTCGATGGGCGGCGTATACTC
>Ga0307377_10002540_pt1 | contig 21500 bp, 18 predicted proteins | sample TR3MG_FD_202535 | JGI IMG/M metagenome (GOLD analysis project Ga0307377, IMG submission 202535) | Soil microbial communities from Risofladan, Vaasa, Finland - TR-3 | ecosystem: Environmental > Terrestrial > Soil > Coastal area > Acid sulfate soil | place: Finland: Risofladan, Vaasa | collected...
CGCTAACTTTGTATATACATAGATGTATGTACAGAAAAACCAGATCGGGAATTTACAAAACACTGGGTAGACGCGATAGGGGCGGAGGAGTGAGGGTTGCTAAAAAGCTCACGACTCGACAGCTTGCTTTTTGCGAGTCGTATCTCGTGAGTAGGGATAAGCGAGCGGCTGCGCTTGCTGCTGGGTACTCTGGGAAAAATATCGACAGCGCATCATCGCAAATTTTACATAACGCACTAGTGCAAGATTATCTGTGTGGGCGCATCACTAAACTGATTAAACAGGCTGGTAAAAAAACAGAACTCGCGTATGCTGACAAGATCGAGACGCTCGCGACTATAATCAATCGCGGCAACCTTCAGGGAGCTGCACCCAGTGTTGTTATTGCTGCTATCAACGAAGCCAACAGGATGCAAGGTCACCATGCGCCAGCTCAATCGCTGAATGTCAACGTGGCGGCGGAACTGGAAGACGCGCAGACACTGCTAAAAAAAATAAAAGAGAAGGAGCGCGATTTTTAGTGGAAAGGCGAGAGGGAGAGTTAATGGTAGATCGACCCATATTTAAATGCGGATTGTATTTTTTGAAAAGTAGCAGTCAGTGCATCCGCCGTTTCTGCTTCTTCTGCCGTTTCTGTTAGCTGGTGCTTTAATCCGATTAGGGATCTGTCAATTAATGCAATTTTTACTGCGTCGTAGTAAGTGTCAGCTATATCATCATGCTTGTGTGTCATGTTGTCCGTTAACTGTGACATGTGTTTTATGCACATTTGAGTGTGGGCCGCATTGGCTGGGAGGGTTATCAAGTGCATTGCTGCATATTTTTGTGTCTCTATGTAGCGGGTGGCTTTATTTCCGCTTGCTTTAGTGCGTTCTACATTGGTTATTTTCAAGCCTTGCACTTGGCTTAGTGTGCTAGATAGCGTAACGCCAGTACTTTTTTTTTCTATGCAGATCTCAATCGGCGGGATTTTATGGCGCAAGCAGTTTGAGTAGAAGTCCAGTAGTTCACTTTCTAAGTCTCTTGGTTCCACCCATATTTCTCTACAGTCTAGCCAGTGCAGGGCGAGTAAGTTAGTTTCAACGCCGACCTGTTTAACTTTATAAGCACCCCAGAAGCTAAATACGGATGGGTCGTTTAGCGTGTTAGCAGTTTCGGCTGTATCGACAGTTAGGAAGGTAGCGAATATATTTGGTTCGTCATCTAATGTTATAAAATCCCCCTCTTTAAATATTCCGCCGCCCGCTGGTATTGGATCCTGCTGGCACTGAGCGGCAAAGACGTAAGGTTGGTATTTCCTAAGCTTTATTAATGTCTCTATTGGTCTAACGCGAGGGCAAAGGACGTTGGAGTTTTCATCTAGTGATGGGAGTATTACGGTTTCCCAAGTTTGCCCGTCAAAATTTTTTATTAAGTTAGCGGGTAAGTCGTCTTGGTGCAAGCGTTGACCGATAAAGATACTTGGTACAACTGGGCTACGTTTTCTAGTAGATAGAGTATTTAGGTAGTTTTCTTTAACGCTATTTCGCATTGTTTCGCTGTATACTTCGTTAGGGTTGTGCATATCGTCCATAATTAGTGCGCCGCTAAATCTATCTTTGATTGGCAGTCCAGCGTTAAATCCTGTCACTGTCCCCGTAGCTCCTGCTGCATATACGCGACCGCCTGCTTCTGTAAGGAAATTATCTTTTGCGGAGCTATCTTGTCGTACTCGCACGCCGAACAATTGGCGGTACATTGGGTGGCTCATAATTTCTTTAATGCCGTACGTGTGTTTAGCTGCGAGTTCGTGGCTAAATGAGGTATAAATAAACTGGCTATCTGGATAACGCGCCATTGCAAACGCGATAAAAAACTTGCATATTTCCGATTTCCCGCTTCCTGGTTCTATATTTATTAAGAGGTTAGATAATTCCAAGTTAAAAGCTTTTGTGAAATAGCGGCAGAGTGTGATTTGCGGGCTTTCTCTGCCGTTCGGCAAGTCAACAATAAATTCTCGCTTATGGATCACTTCATAAAAAAATTGCGTAAAGCGTAGTAGAGAGGATAGTAGCTCCGCTTTTAGGTCAAGCAGTTTATCTGGTAGGTCATTGGTCATTTTCGCTTATGTTTGCGTTCCATTTTGGCAAGCTTTTTGTAATAGTTTTTGTCTTCGTCTAAGTGGTTTTTAGATATATTTTCTTGTATTTTTTTGGTAGGCGAGTGTTCGCGCTCAACCTTTATGCCTTTTTTTAGTTCTTTTTTTTCATATGATTTATGTTTTGGCTTGATAAATTTGCCCGTTAGTTTAGCTGTTGTTTTCATTTTCTTTTAGGTCTCCCGCGTTTTTTTTTGGTTAATGGAGTAATAGGAGTAATAGTTGGTGGTTCAACTGGTGGTTCACATGGGGGTTCAACTGGTGGTTCTAGTGCTTTTTTTATTTCTTCGCTATTCCAAATTTTCCCCGATCCTAAGCAGTGCGGGCATTCGCAAATTGTGCCGTCTGCCGTTTCATCTTTAGCTATGGCGGCGGTTTGCTTTCCTTTCCCGTCGCAAGCATCGCAAGTTACGCGTAGCCCGCCTGATTTCCTGACTATTTTATTTCCGTTGCAGATAGCGCATTTCATAGATACAAGCGTTTTCATTCAGTGGTTTCCTCTTTATTTAATTGTTGTTGTTTGTGGTGGTGGTCTAGGATAGTTTTTGTTATTTCATGACCTATTTTATGGGTTGATATATTTTGGGCGTGTAATTCTTTTGACGCATTTATAGCCATATCCGCTGCTATGCGTGCCTTTTCTGTTTGGTGGGAATCTATTTTAATTTGGGCTTCTACGTTGGCATTGCTTATATCTGCCATAGTTTTCAGCTTTTCGTTTTCCATTTTTTGTTGGCTTACTGCCACTTTTGCGGTTTCCAATTGGGTGTAGGCGTCTTCCACTCTTTCATGTGATGCAATTTTCTCTTTTTCTAACTGCAATTTTTGCATTGCTGGGTTATTCATAACGGATTGCTGCTGCATTTGCATCATTTGTTTTTGCTGTTGTTCCATTTCAGATTGGTAGACGGTAACGAGTTCTTTTAATTGATCAATGCCTTTGATATGCAAGCAGTCGATAATATATTTTAACCCTTTCTTTTGGATGAAATCTGCGAACCCAGGCATCGAGTTTGCTAATGACATGACTTGCATTAAAGCTTCATCCTGTTGGATCGCGAAAGACGGTCCCGCCTCAACCGACACTTGCAATACATTATCATCGTACTGCATGTTGATGCTTTGCGGGTTACCTTGCACATTGATTAGCTGTGCGCTTCTTTTGCCGTCTGCATCAATAACGGGTATTGTTCGTGGAGTAATATAGTATTTTGGAATTAACGACAGGCAGCATTCTAGCACGCGATTAAGTGAGCAGATAATATTTACAAGATAAGGTTTAGAGGCGGCATTTGCAGCCTTGTTTCCTTGTACAATGGCTTTCCCGCTAAGGATAGGATTTTGCGTGTTGACTATAGAGGCATCATAAGCCCCGAGTGAAACTTGTACAGTTTGCGGGGCGTTAATAAATGTTTCGCTGATCTGAGGAGGGATAGCTTGGCGTTGGACAACGGTAGGCGGTGGTAGGGGTTTTGTTATTTCTTTGTCGCTATAAGCTCGGTATACCAATAGATCGGCATGTTGTGTGTCTTGATAAGCTTCTTTGTATTTAGTTTGTTTGGGTAAAGCTTCTTCGGCTATAGTAAATTGGTGTTGTATTATATTTGATAATTCTTGCCCCATCGTATTGCCTGCAAAATTCATTAAATCCTGCATGCCTTTTGCGTTTTTAATATAGGAGCGCGTTAGTTGATGTATTGTATTATCGTCATCTTGTATAATTTCAGAGTTCCCATCGGCAAAAATTAGTGGAAATATCGTATAGTCGGTTTCCTCGCGTTTTAATATTTGAGTTTCGATAATGGTATATCTGACTATTGTTTCGATATCCGTCCATCGTGGTTTGCCAAGTATTGCTGGCAGTGGTTCAGGAAATCCTAAGTTATCCCAGTTTTCGCTAAGTTCTTTGTATTGATCCATTGGTATAACTATGCCTTCGCCGAATCGGCTTTTTACCAATTGCACAATTCTTATTCTTTTTTTCTTTTTTTCGTAATAGTGGCATTTTAATATAATTTTTTTGTTGCTATTATTTAAATATCCCCACTTAAAATCTCCTAGATATGCGGACCTTCCTATTTTCTTTATATCAATATCGGGATATTCACGCTCAAAGTCGTCCTCTGTGACTGGGAATATTTCCCCGCAAAAGTTTCCGTCCCCTTTGTGCGGCTGGCGGGCATTTGGGTCGAAAAAAGTTAGCGTAGGCGAGTATACCTCCCCAAATTTTATTACTTGGTCCATGCTCATTGGGTGGGCGTACTCTGTCCATACTTTCAATACAGAGAAGCCGCCTGCGGTTGTATTTCTAAATGTTCTGTATAAGGTGTTGTCTTTTCTGGCGTTGTCTAGTATGTGGCGAAGATGTCCTTCTACCACATTAATGACTTTTGAATTTGTAGGGGCATTAAAATCATTAGAAACCTTCAGGGAAGGCTCTTGGTCGGAAAATTCGCCACAAAGTTTAGAAATGAATGCCTCTAAGACATTAAATTCTAAAGATGGTTTATTTAAATCTGTTAATAATTTTTTATATTCTTTTGTTAATTGTGTTTTAAAAAGATAAGACATCGTCCTATTAAAATTTTTATAATTCTCTTTAAACCAGTTATATGAATTTTCTATATTTTTTTTTATCCGTTCTAGTTCATCTTGATATTTTTGCGCTATTTCTGTCATATTTTTATCCTGTGTAGTAAATGTTTCACGTGGAGCAAGTAAAAATTTCTTTTTTATTATATATTTGTTGACATAAAAAGAAAACATATATATATTTTATAGTAATATTTGCATCAATATAAATAATTGATGTGATTTACTACGGTGATGCGCCAAATAATCAAATTAACGGTGATGCGCTTAATAATCGAAGGTATGGCTTTCTATGACTGATGAAAATTCTAATTTAGCAAGCGGGGGCGATGCTTCTTCTGTTGATACCAGTAGCGAAGTAAAAACAGATTCTGTTTCAGCCCAACCTGCTCCTGTTGTAGATAGAGGGGTAGAAGGTAAAGCAGAAAAGAGCAAAGATTTTGGGGTTTATGATAGAGAAGCCGTTAATAGAATAGCGGCTAAAGCGGCAAGAGAAGCGACAGAAAAAACTAGGGCAGAGTACGAGCAGAAATTTGCTCAGCAGCAATCTGCGGCGCCCGCTGTTGATCTAAGCCAGCAAGATATTGATCGAACACGTGCTGCTGTTCAGCACTTAGTTGCTCAAAATAATGTGATGGCGACGACTAATTCTCTTATCGGCAAAATAACTGGGGCTTATGATCGTTATGCGGATTATAAAGATGTTACAAATAATCTTGCGGATATTGTAACGTCAAATACAGCGGTTTTATTTAATTCTTATGAAAACGCTGCTGATATAATTTATGAGTTGGGGAAAAACCCAGAGAAGATACCAGCCGCGCTTTATGAAACTGCCAGAGACCCTAGCAATCGCTATGCTTTTGCTAAAGCACAGCAAGTTTTAAATAGAATATCATCACAGATTAAAGCGAATGAAGCTGCCAAAACACAGCCCACCGCAAATCCTCCCTTAGAGCATGAAAAGCCATCTCAGCAAGCATTGGATAATGGCAGATCAACAATTTCTGCTCTACGCAGACTTCCTCAATACCGTTGTTAGCGTTGACAGTAAAGCCATTATCTCCTAATAATTAATTTATATTTGGAGTTACAAATGACTACTGTTAACTATTTACAGGCGGTACAAACGTACCAACCTTGTGAATTGGCTGTATTTCAAAACGCTAACTGTATAGTTAGCACTGCAAATACACAATTCGAAAATTTCCAAGATATTGCTCTTAATTTAGGCTCAACCATCAATATGGAATTAACTTACCGTTTTGAGGCTGCCGATGGTTTGTTAGCGATAGACCAACCAATAACTCAAAGATTACACCCTCTTACTGTTGACCAAGCGGCTCACGTGTCAATAGAGTTAACAAATCCTGAAAAAATCTTTAATTTAGATAAAGATAGATATATGGATAAAATTGGTAGATCGGCGTCTATCGCATTAGCTGCTAAAGTTGAATCTAATGTAGCATTAAATGCCAACAGCCATGTACCTGTTATGGTTGTTGACCCGACCGACTCTCGCCGTTGGATACCAAGTGGAGCTTTACGTACTGAAAGCGGACCATATATGTTTTTTGGAGACGGAGCGACGGCTATTAATTCCTATCAACAATTGCAGCAAATGATAGAAGATTTTGTTGAAATTGGTAATCCAGGTGGTGAATTTAATGTATATCTTCCAAACGTAGAGGTACCAGCGGTAATTGGTTCTGGTTTGGCGCAATTTGTTCCTCATCGTAACGAAGAGACGGCGCAATCCTGGACAATTGGGGATTTTGGTACACCGTTGGTTCATTATTATAAATCTAACGTCCTTCCTGTTCATTTTGCTGGATCAATTGGCAATGCAGTAGCGCCAAATAATGTTTTAACTGTTGTGAGCGTTAATGATGTTACGGGACAAAATGTAACAGAAATTGTATGCACAACGACTGTTACTGATGATGCAGATGCAATAAAATCTGGTGACTTAGGTTCATTCGTAGCTGTTTCTGGTGTTACGCCTCACTTTACGACACGTAACGGCAAAGTAGCAACTAGCCAACCTGTACAAGTGCGGTTCAAGAGTGATGCCGCGTCGGTTAGTACTGCTATTACTGTTAGCGTTATTTGTGACGACGAGCAAAAAGGAATTTGTTGGGCTGCTGGAGCTAATCGCAATTGTGATATGCCGATTGTTGCTGGCATGAAAATCCAAGTTATGAAAAGTCATAAATGCGGGTTGTTGGTATCAAACAAGGCATTGTATATTGCTATGCCAAGATTGCCTGCTCAAAGTCCATTTGATAGTCATTCCGAAAGCGATCCTGAAACTGGTGTGGCAATGAGATTGGCGTATGCAACAATACCAGGTCAGAACTTTCAGCGTGTTATTCATGACTGTATTTGGGCATCTACATTAGTTCCTTCATATGCAAAACGCATTTTATTCCCACTTTAACAATTAGGAGAAAAATAATATGACTACAATGTCTCAATCTATTCGCGAAAACCGCCCTTACATAAAAGGCTTAGGCATTAGTTGGGCGTCTAACACCACCTTAACTGTTGCGGCAGGTGAATGCTCGAATAGCACAAATGCTTACGATCTTCGCATTGCTTCAGCGTTAACGTTAAATGCTGCTGTTGTTGGTGCCAATGGTATTGACACTGGCGCTTTAGCTAATAGTACCGTTTATAACGTGTTTGCTATTTGGCAGCAAGTTGGCTTTAGTGTTCCTGCTGTAATTTTATCAACATCTGCTACCCCTATATATCCAAATGGTTATGATATATGCCGTCGGATTGGATATGCGGTAACTGATGGTAGTGCGCATTTCTTATTGATATATCAATTTGGTAGCGGTGAGCATCGCAAGTATGTTTATGATGCAGCGCTTTCAGTGCTATCTGGTGGTGCTTCTGCTAGTTATGCGGCTGTAGATTTATCGGCAGCCGTACCAGTTGTTAGCACTCCTGTAACGTTTCGAGCGATATTAACGCCGACAGCGGCTGATGATGTTGCAACCGTTCGTCCTTCTGGTTCTGCTTCTACTACGCACTGTACTATTAGTGGTGTTGTAGCGGCTAAAATTCAGCAAATGCAAATAATTGTTCCGAGCTTGGTAGTCTCTGGCGTTCCGAAAGTAGATTACATAGTGACTGGTACATTGTCGCTATTAGTTTCGGCATTTGAAGATTATTTATAGCCAAATTGTGATATATGACCTATACAGCAAGAGAGCTTATTAGCAGGGCATACAATTTATCGCAGATTGCGCGCAGACCGTATCAGACGCCTACGTTGCAGCAGATAAATGATGGTTTGTTTATGCTTAATGAGCTTCTTGCTGTGAAGTCGATTGACAAAGATGATATTCCTTATTTTAGCGAACATATTTTAACGCCTGTGGTTAATCAGGAAAAATATTTTATTGCTAAATTATGTGAAGTTCAAAGTGCTACTTTTAATCTTGGAGACATTAGAATTTCTATGGATAAAAAAGGGCGTAATGAATACTTCGCATCTTCTAGGGTAGATAGCATTGTCAGCTATCCTTTAACTTATCACTGGGAGCGCACTTTTGGCGGCTCTGACTTTTACGTATTTTTTAAACCAGCAGGTGTTTACCCAATAAAGATTTGGGGTAAATTTGGGTTTCCGTCTATTGCGTCATTAGATGAAAATTTGGGAGTTACTTACGATTTAGGTTACTTGGTATATCTTAGATTTGCATTGGCTGAAGCTATTTGTATGGAATATGGTTATCCAGTTCCTGATGATTTAAAAATTCAATTAGCTTCTTATGAAGAAATTTTTAGAAATATTAGCACTTATGATTTTTCAAGAAAATCCATTATCCCATTAGGTGATAAATATATTGATAATCTTACCGAGGGGTTAATCAACCAGAGATTTGGTCCATATAGACCTTAATTATGACTACTAACCGCCAAGATATTCCATTAAATATGGTTGGCTCTAATATTTTTGGTCGTTACCCAAAAATATCTTCGGAGCAAACATGGAATATGTTTATCTCTGATAATTGGTTGGCGCCATATTTTGGGCATCAAGCGGTTTATTCGTCCTCTTCTGGTTTTGAAGGGCGCGCATTGTTTAACAGTACGCGCGCTAAAACAATGATAATGGTTGTAGATGATAATGTTTACGCTGTAGATAGCAATTTAGCTAAAAATAAGATTGGCGAATTGGAAAGTTTTAGTGGGGATGTTTTTATCGATGAAAATGATGCCAATCAGATAGGAATTTGCGATAAAAAAGATATTCATGTTTACAATCACGAAACAAAAGTATTTTCGAAAGCTCCAATAACTGGTTTCATTCCTGGTTATATTGCCTTTCAAGATGGTTATTTTATCGCACCAGATTTATCTAAGCCTGAATGGCGATTATCAGCATTAAATAATGGTCTATCCTGGCCATCTGCTCCAGCCAATATTGGTCGTTTTGAAGGTAAGGCGGATGACCCAGTGGCATGTATAAGAATACCTGCGAAAGAAAATCAATTGATGGTGATAGGGGGTATAAATAGTCAATTTTGGACAAATGTTGGTTATAGAATATTTCCGTATCAGCGCAATACAGGATTTAGCGTAGATTATGGTGCCATTCCTGACACGATAGCATCAAGCGATACGTTCGTTATATGGGCTGGAGTAAACGAAAAATCAGGGTTAACTATAATGGTATCGTCGGGTGGTGGTGCTGAGCAAATTTCTACCGACGGCATTAATTATAGATTATCGCAATTAAGCCATCCCGAAATGGCGTATGGGTTTTTAGTTAAATTAGACGGGCATTTGTTTTACCAAATAACATTTCCTCATGTGGAGGATAATTTATCATATATTTACGATCTTAATACTAAAAAATTCTTTTCGTTAAGTGATGAAGATATGAATTGCCATATTGCCAAACAGGCAATTTATTTTAATGGCGATTATTATTTTATAAGTTTTAAAGATGGCAATTTATACAAAATGAGCAGCTCTTTCAGCACTTATAATGGCAAAACTATTCCGAGAATAAGAATACCATCGACTATAAGAAAAGCTGACAATAGCCCATTCATTATCAATAAGCTATCTTTTGTTACGGAGCAGGGGCAGGGGGAAAATAGACAGCATGTTTCCCCTGCGGCAATAAAAGGGGAAATAAGTTTGGCAACCGATTTTCCTATTAAGGAAAATGTTAAATATGGTGACGCTTATTTAATACCAAATGGCATAACAGTAGTTGATGACGATGATATTCGCACTTATACATGCCAAACTTTTTCTGCGCCGCTGTCAGTGCATCTTGACAAATTGATGATAATTTGGAATGGATTTAACTGGGATGTTGTTGGCGACAATACAATGAATATTGATTTATCTGTGTCTTACGATGGTGGAAATAGTTTTGGCAATGTTAATCGTATAGATATGAATAGAGAAGGAGTGCATCAAAATATGGTTGTGGTGTGGGGGTTAGGTCATGCTAATGAGTTTGTACCTCAATTTAGATTTTTGGGCAAAAATAGATTTTTAGTTGGTAATGGTACGGTGAGCGTGTACTGATGAAAATACCAAATTTTGTTGATGAAAAAATTGTAGGTGAAGGGGGCAAGCTAACAGATAGTTGGAAGCAATTATTGACTGTATTATTTTCTCAATTGCAGCAGAACTTATCTAATGAAGGGCATGTCGTACCTTCTCAAAATACAACAGATATGACAACAATTCTTTCTGACGCAGCAAAAGAAAATGGCACTTTATTATACGATGAAACAACACACGAATTAAAAGTAAAAATAGGCGGTTTAATAAAAACAATACAAGTAGCGTGAGGTTAATATTATGGACCAAGATTTAATGAAAATGATTAGCGGCGGTATTGGAGGTATGTTTTTAGGCGGGGGGGACTGGAAAAATCCTGCTGATGCGGCTATGCCGTATTTAAGTGGTATAGGAGGCGCTATTTCTCCTTATTATAATCCTTATATAGAGGGGGGCAAAGGTGCGCTAGACCCATTGCAGGAACAATATGGCTCATTGCTTAAAGACCCTACAGCACTTATGAATAAAATTGGTTCTACTTATCAGCCTTCACCTGGCTATGGATTTAACGTTTCAGAAGCCACGCGCGCGGCTAATCAAGCCTCTGCTGCTGGCGGCATGGTTGGTAGCCCGCAAGAACAGGCAGAGCTAGCTAAGACTATTCAGGGTATATCAAGCCAAGATTATAATCAGTACCTGCAAACCGCTCTTGGTCAATATGGCATGGGATTACAGGGAATGGGAGATATACAAAAGCTTAAATATCAGACTGGTTATAGCGCCTCCAATGAAATGGCAACAGATTTAGCAACCCAATTAATGATGCAAGCAAAATTAAAATATGCTGGTCAAGCAGCCCAGAACGAACACGAGGGCGGAATGTTTGGTAGTTTAGGTGGAATGATTGGTGGAGCCGCTTCGCTAGCGGCGCTTATTTAGGATATAATTATGGCAACACCAACAGATTATACATTTGTACCAGCCACTACGGTTTGCACTGAATTTCAAAGTTTAATTTAGAGAATTTATATGCCTATACCAACAGTTGATTTTCCGATGTTAAACTGGGAGCAAACAAACCCAGCGCTTGTCGGTGCCCAAAAAGGTACTGACTTAATAACTTCATTGCTTGGAAATGTTAAGAGCGGTATAGAATTAAAGACATATCCTCAAACGTTAGCGCAACAATTGCAGAAATTAAAGTTAGATAATCAAATAAAATCTTCACAGGCGCAATATTCTCAGCAAATGGAGCAGGCTAAATTAGCGCATGAGCAGCAACAAGCTCCTTATATGCAAGCGCAAACCCAAGAGGCTCAAGCTCGCGTTCCTTTATATGGGGCGCAATCTAAACAAGCATTAGCGGAAGCGATGAAGGCTAAAGCTGAGTCTAAATATGTTCCATATACTGCGACAGGGGCATATTATTCAGGATTAGGAAGATATAATACTTCTATATATCAAAATAATCCTGCAACCGCATTTGCTAGGATGATTAATAATCCCTCGATGCAATCTTTAATTTCTTCTAACCCTGATTTAGCTATGCAAGCCGCACAAACCATTGGTTTTGTTACACAAAAAGCGGCTGGCGGAGCAGGGCAGGCAGGTGCGGTTGCCCCCGTAATTGCTGGGCAAATACCTGGTGCGCCTCATTTACCAAATATGCCTGCGACAGGCGGAATGCCTGCGCCGCAAGCAACGCAGGGTGGGGAGCAAGCGTTGGCTCAAGGGCTATCTTCTCAAGTGCAAGGAGGTCAAGCTGGAACACAGGTTCTTCATCCTGCTATACAGGCGGCTAAAGATGCGGCAATGGATGCGATGAAACCAGCTCCGAAACCAGTACAAGACATTCATACCAATACAGCCAAAATGATTGCTTCGCCATCCGTAGTGGCTTCTGGGCAGCCAATACAATTTACAGCAGCTCAAATTGATAAAATGCAAAAAGATACGGAGGATAATTTAAATAGAAAAAGCAATACTGCTCAAATAATCAACCAAAGGCAATATGCGGGGATATTGAATGGTTTATTCGATGCTGGCGAACAATTAATGCCAGCAGTATCAAAATACGCTGGATTACTTGGGAAAGCGCAAGGAAGCATTGATGCAGTTAAAAGCTCGTTGGGCGAAACTTCAGATGATTATCAATCATATTTGAATTTTACGCATTTTGTCGCGCCGTCCACCGCCAGCGAAATGCGTAGAACTTTAGGTAATCAAGCCACAGATAATGAAAGAAAAATAATGGATAACGTTTCAAATCCCCTTTATTGGGATAGCAATCCTGCTGCGGCAGTAAAACAATATAAGTATTTAGTAGATTTATATCATAAAAAAGTTGATCCAGCATTGGCATCCAGACCAATGGAAACTCTTGCTAAATTAAGAAACATCGGAGATGCCCCAGCAGCTAATAAACCTCCTGATTTAGTTACATTCTTAAGTGTTGCAAAATCACACCCGCGCAATAAAAACATTTCTGATAAACAATTGGCAGATTATTACAATAAGAAATATGGAGGTGGCTAATGGCGGAACAGGCTATCTATGACCCATATCAGGAAGAAGCCCCAGCAGTTTTCGACCCATATCAACAAGATAATGCGGGGTCATCGCGAGTTAATTCTCAAGATAGCTCAATCGTTGGTCGCTTAGGGTTGGGTGGTAGCTCTACCGCTCAATTTGCGGCTGGCGCGGCTAATATGTCACCGCTTGGGATGGGCGCGGCAGCTTATAATTTAATGCGTTCAATACCTGAAAAGGGAATTGCCCATAACTTACTTCAATTAATGCGAGGAGCACCTGGCGGACAAGAATTTTTGAATATGGCTGAAGCGACTAAAAATTTGCCAGCTATTCCTCCGTTTGGTCAAGGTGGTGCTTATACCGCAGGTGAGGCAGCAGGTCTTGCGTTGGATTTAGGGGCAGGGGCGGTATCACTGGGAGGCAAGGCATTAAAGGCTATACGACCGCAAAAAATAGCCGATGAATTAACTTCTTATATCAAAACTATTAAAGATACATCTGAAAATAATGCAGGAAATACAGTTTCAAATATTCATGACCTGGCAAAAGATACGGCTATCTCATATGAAAATAAAGCTAACAATATAGGTGATACTTTGCTCAATAGTATTACGAGAGGAAAGACACGGTTAGAAAATGCCGAAGAATTTGGGAATGAAATAAAAAATAATTATAAAATTCAAAAAGATTTAGGCGCGCAAAATTATAAAGATAATATAGGTAAATTTTCAAATAAATTAATGTATTCTACTAAAGATATGCCGTCAGAAGCGGAAAAATTATTTAAAACATCAGAATTTAATATAAAACCTGAAGGTAAAAGCCAGCGAGAGATTTTCGAGGAATATGGAAAATATTTGGGTGCAAAAACTGAATTAGAATTTTCAAGAGCCAGCGACGTTGCTAGAGAAGGAATTCCTGATGTTGTAAAAAAGGCAAATCTTCCTGGTGTTTTGCAAAATAAATTTAGGCAATTTACCACCAATCCAACCTTTGAAAATGCTCATCGTTTTCAAAGTCAAGTTGGATATGAGGTGCGTGACTTACAAAAAAGCAATGCAAGAGGATTGCTTGATTTAGAAGGGAAAGAACATTTATCAAAATTACAAGATTTTAGAGATACATTAAAAAATATATTCAATGAGCGTTTTAATAAAATAGATAATACTGGTGATTTAGCCAATAAATTTAATAATTCTACGAAATATTGGGCTGAAAATGTTGCCCCTTATGAAAGAAACCCTTTAATAGCGGAAATTGCAAAGTCTTTTCGAAAAGTTAATCCCGCTAAAATAATGTCAGGGATGAATAATATATTAAAATCTAATGATATTGATACACTTTCGTCGCATATAGGAGATAATTTTAATAAATATGTTTTGGCAAATGAACTAGGTAAAAAAGCATCTTTATCCCCTGAAAGACTTCTCGATAGCATTAATGGATTGGAGACAAAAGGATTGGATATTTATAAAACAGATGAAATTAATAAAATTACTCCGTTGTTAGAACAGTCGATAAAAAATAAAAGTTTAACAGGTGATTTGGCTAAAAAATTGCTATCATCAAAAAACACTGGGAAAATAGCCGAAAATATTCAAGACTCACAAAGTGATTACAAGGAATATATGCCTGGAATTACAGAGCATTTGGAGCAGTTGACAAAATATCCTATCGTAAAAGAAATTTCCAACAGGATATTGTCCGCCAAAAATAATCCTAAAAAAATTATGGAAAATATTTCAGGTATAGATAATTTTATAAATAAAATTGGAAATGAACAATCAGTATTGGATCATATTCCAGGATTGGAAAAGCAATTAAGCAACTTAGAGCAAAATTTAAGATATAAAAGTTATTTGAAAAAGGGAGCGGGTGCGGCAGCGGCATTAACAGGTACATCTGCTTTAGCTGCTTTAGGTTACAAATTAACTATATAGGGTTATAACATGACGCTAGATATACATTACATTCCGATGTCTTTATGGCAAGAATATTTTGTCGATAATCGAACAGGATTACCGCTGGCTGGGGGCGTTGTAGAATTTTACAAAGATAGTTCGAGAATAACACATAAGAATGTTTATAAGATTGATGGCACTGCGCCAGCTTATACATACACCGCACTTCCCAATCCATTGGTTCTAAGTGACAGAGGAACAATTGTAGACGAATTTGATAACGATATTATTCCCTACTTTTATCCTTACGATACAAATGGAAAAGTAGAGCTATACTATTATATCGTTTATTCATGGGATAGCGTATTGCAATTCACTCGACAGGGAGTGCCAAATGTAGCAGATACTACGGATGCAGAAACAAGCGTTATAAATTATTTGGCTAATGGACAATTTTTATTACATAACAATATCCCTGCCACTTCTTCGGTAGTTGAAGGAACGGTTACAGATAGCATTACACATTTAGACGAAGGAAGCGCAACTTTTGAAAGGTTAGGTGGGACTACCGCTGTAGATATTATAACTTTTCCGTATTTTGGTGGCTCTATATCAATTCCAACAAGCAATCCTAAATACGCATGCAGAATTGAGCGGCAAAATCCAGGAACAGGTGGCTTCGCTTCTGTTAGATTTATTTTTTATGATGTAAATAAATTTGCTTCTAATACCCAGGATTACACCTTTTCTTTTGCTGCAAGAACCAATATAGGGCTTGGTCTTACAATTTCAGCTAATCTAATAAAATACTATGGTTCAGGTGGAAGCGCGACCGACACTATACCGCTTCAAACGTTTAATATAACTGACTCTTATGCTGATTATAATATACATTTCAAATTTGGAACAAATGCGGGGAAAACTATAACGGAAAATAGTTATTTGCAATTAGAAATATCGCTGCCTGTATATTCTTTTGATATATCTCTTACTAATGTTGCGCTTCTTCCTGGTATAATCGAATTAAACAATTATCCTGTAATTACAGAAAAGCAAATGCGCTATCAATTGCTTGCTGCTCCAATTCCTGACTATAATGGAAATGATGCGTATTTGCCGATGATAATTACTAGGGAGGGAATTAAATTCGATAGAAGTCATATCGGACGTATTTACACGCATTCAGGATTGCAAGATACAAGTGATAAACCGATGCTTGTATGCGGGGGCGCTTCTTATGATAGCGCACAAATATCTAATTTAGGAATTCCTTATAAGAGATTATCTGATTATTATAGAAATGACAGCATACTTGGATGCCATCTCCCGTTATATGGAACAGGGTCTGATAGATGTACGGCTACTTGTCCTGGAGCTGATTCTCTTTCTTTGACAATTAATATTCGTGGAAGCGTAGCTCCAAATGCTGTTGACGGAGCTCCAGCAACAGGATTTATTTTCGCCGATAATCCTACTCGCTTTACAGGGTATAAAACTACAGATATAACATTTTCAGCGGCATCAGCTATTGCCCCAGGAGCAAATTTTATCTTTTATGATAATAATTCTCGAATGTATATTGTATGGTACACGAAAGATGGCGTAGGGGCGAAACCTATAGCGGCGGCACATAGATACATCTTAGTTGATATAGCGTCATCAGCCTCCATTGAAGAGGTTAGAGCAATCACTCTTTATAACATAAATGATGCCTATTTTGCTGTTCCTGACTATGCTGGTAAATTTTTAAGGTCGCATAGCGGTTCACCAGGAAGAGACCCAGATGCAGCATCGCGTAGATCAGGAACGAATTACGACGATACAGCTGGTTTCGGAGTGATGGGCGCAAATGTAGGCAGCAATCAGGCAGACGAATTTAGGGCTCATAATCATCCTGCATATTATAAATCTTGGTTTACGCCAGGAAGTAATGCGTATCCAGGAGGTGGAGCTGCAGAACCACAGCATCAATTTGATTATTTAACAGGAATGACTGGTGGGAATGAAACTCGTCCTACCAACCAATATGTTTTATATTACGTAGGTTATTAATTAAAAGAGGTTAAACATGATTACATTATTAAGCGGTGCTAGCGGTAATGGTAGCGGTACTCCTGTAACTGTTACTGTATATCCAATGATTTTAGCTGTTTGGGCTGATGATTTTGATAGTGGGGCGGTAACAATAGAGGTAACACCAGATGATGGAACTACGTGGATAGAGATTGAGCGGAACGGTGTTCCATTATCATATACAGCTAATAAAGTTGAGCAAATATCAGGGCTTATACCAAGAGGATTGGATATTAGGGCAACCCTAACTGGAGCTGGCACTCCAGTAAATGTTAACGCTGCTTTATACGAAGTTACAGCATAATTTAATTTAAATGAGGTGATAAAATGACAATGTTTAATATAGGTAGAGATGTAAGTGGCGTGCCTTCTTATAGCACAGAGTTCCCCGATTTATGGCAAAATTATACTATGGAATTAGCTTTGGGTGTAGCGCAGAATGTTGTTGTTCCTGATAGGGGGAAAGTGTATAGAGCGGTATTTGGATATACTCCTGGGAGCGAAGTTTGGGTGGCAAAAAATACTACTGCTGCCGCGCCATCTGGTGCAGCCTCTGAAAGTTTATCCCAATTAAATCCAGTTATTCGAAATGTTCGATATGGTGATACGCTAAGCTTTATAACCCCCGATAGCGTAGCTCGGGTAAGCGTTACATTCGAAATGGTGAAATAACATGTTATATTCAGGCGATCAATTCGGCTCTAAAAAAGATTGTATGACTGACAGTTTATATAATGTCAGCAATTATGATGAATTTTTAATTCCTCCAGAAAACTATTTGTTTTTGATTGATAATGACGGCGATTATTTGAGAGATAATGACGGCGATTATTTAATAGAAAAAATTATTTAAAAAAGGTGAAATAATATGGCTGGCACAAAAAATGCAGAATTATATTATATCCATAGACCTGTTGCAGATATCGCAGCTTTAAAGGCTATTGATACGACTAGCGTTGTAGCAGGAGTCGTTGTTACAGTTGTGGGGTTGGGGACTTGGCAATTTGATAAAGCGTCGGGTGTCGCTGGCGATGATATTACAGTCGTAGCGCCAACGGTGGGGGGCGGTAGATGGCTTAAAGAGCCTTTAATCGATGCGGATGGGATTCCTAGACTACCTAAAGATTTAGATGCTGATAGTAATTATATTGTTGATCTTCACGATCCAGCTAATCCTCAAGACGCAGCTACTAAATACTACGTCGATAATCACGCAGGGGCAGCCACAGAAGTATACGACAATTTAACATCGCAAATAGTCGCTGGCGGCGAAACTGTTTTTACATTAATCTCCGCACCTATTACGCCAGGGAATACACGTTTATATTTGTTGGGACAAAAATTAACGTATGGGGTTGGCGCAGATTTTACTATTGCGGGAAATGTACTTACTTATAGCGGCGTTCCAGCTTTGGTTATCGGCAATGCCTTCCACGCTTACTACGATTTTTCTGCGGGCGGCGCTCCGTTAGCGCAGCTTCACACTTATTATGTTGGCGATGCGGGCGACGATAGTTATCACGGTAGAAATTATCACGCACCTCTCAAGACTATTGCCCAGGCGGTTACTCTAGTATTAGCTCAAACTCCTTCGGCTTCGAACCGATTTGAAATACAAATAATTGGCGCTGTTGTTTATGCAGAAGATATAACGATCCCGACCTACACAAAGATTGTGGGGCTAAGCGCTAAAATTACTGGCACTGTAACAATGAGCGAAGGCAGCTCTATCGACGTTAAGGAAATAGCTGCTCCTGATGGTGCTAACGGAATAGTTGCAAATGCTGTAACAGCGGACATCTCATGCGATAAATTAAGTGGAGGAGATTCCAGTATTGGGTTTAATATCTCGAATAGCGGCGTTGCCTATGCCAAAATAAGAGAAATCAGTTTAATAGGCACTAGTTCTAAAGCTTATAATATAGCTACAGGAGGCGTTCTATATATTGAAAGTAAAAAATTAAGAGAAGACGCTGCATCCACGAACGACTCCACAGGCGTAGTAATAATGAACGTTTTGGATTATGGGGCTAATTCCGATACACATATATACAATGAGGCTGGCGGCATTATTCTTGACGCAAAAGGACACACCATAACACTAAAAGATAGCGCCGTCGGTGCTGGCGCGGCGGCTGATATATTCACGAATGTAGGTATATATCATAAATTTCCAAATGCCCCCAACTTTGAAGCACACGAAACGGCAGCACCAACGGCAGTTACAGGTGACGGCACAGCATATACTATTCTTTTCGACGATGAAAAAAAGGATGTGCGCAGTAACTATACGCCTGCGACTGGAATATTTTTAACATCAGTGGCGGGAGAGTATGAATTTAGCTATATAGTAGCGTTAACTGGTTTTGTGTTACACAATGCGTTATCAATATATTTAGTTGCAGGCGCCAATACTTATTACCTTTTTGGAGGTAATCCGGTCAGTATAAAAAATGCAAGCAATGAAATTATTATGGGTACTTCAGTTAAATGTACCGTAGGGTCAGCTGAAAACGTATATGTTGTGGCTCTAGTTAGTGGGGGCGCAAAAGTTATAGGGATAAAAGGGTTTGCTTTTAGCAAGTTCAGTGGATTTTTGCTTACTGCTTAATTTTTAGAATAATGAGGTAACGATGCAAACAATACTTAGAACAGAACAGCTCGAGACAAAAACAGTTTATGAAGACTTAAAAGGTCCGGATGGGTTTACGGACAGAGTTGCTGCCCTTTCATTTGTTTCTGGAACAAGAACGTTCACAATAACAGGCGACCATGAAATTTATATAAATGGCTTAAAATACAATAACACTACTGGCAGCATCGTTATTGCCAATACTGTAGGGACACATTGGGTATACTATAATGCCAGCAACATTATATCTGAAAGCTTAAGCGAACCTGCATTTTATTTGCCTTTTATCGCTACAGTATATTGGGATGGAACAAAGGGGGTTGTTGGGGAAGAAAGGCACGGTACAAATTTGCCCTGGACAGCGCACCAATATCTACATACTACGGTTGGCTGTAGGTATGTTAGCGGCTTGGCAGGTACATTTACAGATACAACAATCTCAATTGACGCAGGTACATTTGTAGATGAAGATATACAGCATACATTTGCGTTAGCGTTAACAACCTGTAATGTGTTTTATAAAAATGGGAGCGCTGATTTCACATGGGACGGCGCGCAATCAGTACCATATAAAACAAACGCAGGAGTAATCAGATATAATAATGGTAATGCGTTAGCCGATGTCCCTGCGGCTAATCACGTGGCATATTGGGTCTTTGCTACAAATGATATCGACACTCCTATAATGGTATTAATGGGGCAACGTGTAGATGTAACTCTAGCTAATGCTAGAATAAATAACACTTATGAGAGTTTGGTATTTGCGCGACTACCATACAGAGAATGCAAAGTACTTTACCGAACAATTTTTAAAAATGTAGCAGGGACGCCGACTTATATTGAAGCGGAAGATTTGCGCGCGGTAAATAATACGGCTTCAGGGGCTTATGTTGCCACAAGTCATAATTTACTTAGTGACTTACAGCTTGTCGGTTCTGGTGTGATGTTCGGGCATGTGTCGGATCAAGCAGAAACCATTTATGGGGACAAGAATATAGACGGCGACACAACATTTAGTGGAGAAAGCCTTTTTAAAAATAGTCTAACTACGTCTCTTCCAACTCAAGATATTAACTTAAACCAATTAACTGGTTCTTTTATAATAAGGCAAAAAAACGCTTCTGCCTTAGTGACGGCAGATCAATCATTTTATACTGGAGTTTTTAGCGCAGCAACAGATGCTGACCCATGGCAATCTATAACCTGTGGATTAAGCGGGTTTTTGCGTTCTGTTTTAGTTAATAATTTTTCAGGAATAACAGCAACAGGTTGTACGTTGAAGATTTTTTTAGGAACAGGAGTAAGCGGAACTCTATTGACTGAAGTAACTTGTCCAAATCTTCCGCATGATACAGATGTAAACGTTGCGCCAACGTATCCAATATATATAGCATCTGGGACTGTATTTACAGCGCAAGTATATGGTGGCAGTAATTTCCAATGGAAAATAAATGTTGCTGGGGGTTATGCGGGAGGCAGTTTTATGGGTGGTGCTGCTGATGCGTATTTTTATACGTATATGTATATTGATACTTCACTTGTTTTTGCTGATAATTTAGTATCATTAGATGCGCCTGCTAGCGAAGAAGTTGGCTTTCAATTGAAATCGGCTGGCGCTCTCAAATGGAAGTATAGTCGACCTGCCGCATCGGCTAATTTTGTGCTAAATGACGGAACTATAAACGCGGAAACCTGGTACACTGGAGGTTCAAATGTTAAACCATATCAACCATATTTTAACGTTTATCGAAATGGCGATGTAGTCAATGCAATTGGAGGAAGTGCTTGGAACACAATTTCGTTTAATGCTGAACGAATAGATAATAGAAATTGTTTTAATACTGGAACTTACCAATTTACGGCTCCTGTTACAGGAAAATATCATCTTGCGTTTTGTGTTAACATGGACGCTATAGGTGCTGGCCATACATACGGACTGACAACGCTACGTACTTCCAATAAATTTTATAGGTTTACTCTTGAAAATACATATCAAATGAATTCGAATCCAGACGCAAGTGTTGCACAAAGTGGAGCAACTGTTGCAGATATGGATGCTGGAGACACTGCTTTCGTTACAAGTTATAATATT
>Ga0307377_10002541_pt1 | contig 21497 bp, 24 predicted proteins | sample TR3MG_FD_202535 | JGI IMG/M metagenome (GOLD analysis project Ga0307377, IMG submission 202535) | Soil microbial communities from Risofladan, Vaasa, Finland - TR-3 | ecosystem: Environmental > Terrestrial > Soil > Coastal area > Acid sulfate soil | place: Finland: Risofladan, Vaasa | collected...
TGCTTCCATGATCGGAGAAGAAAAGAATATCTCCATATCGATTGAGGTCTTTGAGTTCTTCTCCCACATAATAAATTAACCTTCTTCTACTTTCCTCATTATACCAATGAGTTAATGCGTCAATAAAGGTATAACCCCAAAACATTATATCGAAATTTCCATTCCTGGCAATAGTTCTTAATGTAGAGAACTGTGTCTGCGTTTCATCAACAAGAGCGTGAAAAATTAATTCTGAATCAGCTTTCATATAATCCACATTATTTTTAGCGAACTGCAAAACCGCAGGAATGGCTTGCCCTTGATGAATAAAATGATCATAAGTCGAAATTGATCCATCAGGCAACTGAATCTGGCTACATAAAGGAATGCCATATTGAAACACCCTCAGCCCCTGTTCCTCGGCAGCATAATGAAGAATTGTTTTATCCTCTATATGCATCACCCTTGGCTTCTTATAGGGAGTGCTCCTCATAAATGGTAGATCCTCTCTCCTCTGTCCCGTCATTATCTGGCTAATGACATTGGGAGTTACTTTAGGAACTCCTGGACTATATCCACATTTCATCTTCTCAGTAAGCCAAGGGCTTGATAAGATATCCTTCTGATCAAGAGCATCAAGAAAAACAACAAACCTCATTATAATCTCCCTTTCCCATCATATGCGATTATTGTATTGACAGATATCAACACATGCAATTGCTTTATCCATATCAAAATTATCGAATTTTTTAGAAATTTTCTGGATCTCATTCAATGGATCGTTTATCATTTTATTAAAATTAACCTGAACTAAATCGAAATCCTTCCTAGTCGCTATCATATCGAGAGAACGTGACTGTTGAAGAATAAGCCCTCTACGCTCCTCAACTTTAGTTTCTCTGCCAATCATTTTCTCCATACTCTTAAATATCTCGTCAAATTTACGAGAACTAAAAAGAACAAGATATTTACCCAGATCATTGGGCAAATTATCTAGAAAAGGAGCGATAACCTTAATGGATTTTCCTTTAATAGAATCAATAAAGCCTCTATCCGTCTTTATTTTTTGACCAACACGATCAACTTCAAAATATCCATTGACATTATTAATGTCTGGTTTACGAATTCCGTCTTCAAATATCGGAATATTTTGCGATTTCAATATCTGCATGATTAGACTTGTCCCACTTCTGGGCAAGCCTGATACGATTATACTATAGAATTCCATCATACAATATCTTCCGCAGTACTTCCTGGATAGTCGTTTTTTAAATTATTAACGATTCTATCCTTCATATTTTCAACAGAAGTCGCCGCATTGATTACGGTATCTGCTGCTAATTCATTATACGATTTTCTTCCTCTTTCCAATATGGTAAATTCCCCTTCTGAGATCGTCCCTCTAACATATTGAGCAACAACCCTTCCTGGACGAAAGGCAATCCCCATAACCCTAATTATATCATACGAACCTGGGCTTGGTACATCGGCTGATGCTGGTAATCTAATTTGTTTTGGCATTATTCCTTCTCCTTTTTTTAAACTATTTGATCTAATCCATTATACGATACAAAGGTTGTAAAACGTGCAAATACCGCCCCGGAAATACCATTAAAAACATTTGAATGCAAACTAATCGTAAGACTTGCTGGAGCAACTCCGACTCCGCCAGGAGCGGTAAATCCCCCCGCAGTCAGGTTATCTAAGGTAAAAGATGTCGATAAAAATTTATACCCAGTGCCAATGGTATAAAGCGTTTTATCCCCTAAATTTGTTGCTAAACCGTTTATCAATACATCCACTGATATTGTAAAACTACGTGGAGCAGTTATAATAGTATTTAAAACCGCATGACCAGATAAAAACACTTTAGGTATCTTTATATAATTTGCATTTGCGTTTATCCCCGCAACATACGATATCCCTTCGCCTGATTTGGCCATGGCCTGCACAATAGAAGCAAACCTATCGAATACAACCACTCCTGTTATATCCCTTTTTATTGAATAATTTTTACTTTTAATACCAGAATATCCGCTTACTCCTGAATAGCCAGAGACTCCAGTACTTCCCTTTATTCCTGATGCTCCCGAAACTCCGGTATCTCCAGTCGTTCCACCTGCCCCCACGTCTCCAATGGCACCCTTAACTCCCGAATACCCTAAAACTCCGGTATCTCCAGTAGCCCCACCTGCCCCCACGTCTCCAATGGCGCCCTTAACTCCCGAATACCCTAAAACTCCGGCAGTACCTACTGGCCCAGTAGGCCCTGTATCTCCTGTCTCACCGATTACTCCTGAATATCCAGAAACTCCCGAAAATCCACTTACTCCTTGCGAGCCAGCGTCTCCACCTTCACCAACTATCCCACTATAACCAGAGACGCCAACAAGTCCGCTTACCCCCTGAGAGCCGGTATCTCCCACTACTCCCTTCCCTCCAGAATATCCTGAAACACCAGAATATCCACTACCGGTATCTCCTATCCCCCCCTTTATTCCAGAATACCCCGAAGCACCAAAAGACCCACTATATCCAGAAATCCCCAAAACACCAACGCCGGAATAGCCAGAAGACCCACTGATCCCTATATTGTTATCTGAACTTAAAATATAATTTTTAATCATAATATTATACCTTTTTCACTACCATCGTTCCATCATAAAGCATGGCGTTAACTGTCCCAAATCCAACTGGTAAAACTGAAATAGCTGATATACTAGCCCTAGTCGATTGGACTGTAACCACTATTGTAAATGAAGTTGGTGGATTACCTGCTCCACTCGCAGAAAATCCAGCTGCAACCATCCCATTAAAAACGTTCGTTATTGTGGTGCTTATTGTGTGAGTCTGGTAGAAGATTGAAGCAGGGTAATAAATCGTTGTATTTGCATTACCAAGAGTGTCTGTAAGATAATTAATAAAACCCTTAGCCAATACTTCTATAGATGCCTCTCCCCCTGTAACTGGAAAGCACGAACCTTTTATCTTAATCCTCATTGGCGGTATTTTTACAAAATGTAAATTATTTTGATCAAGAGTAATATAAGCTGCTTGAGTAGTAATAGGGGCCGTAATTCCAACTAACCTTGTATAGTGAGACCATTCACTAAAAGACACTCCATTTCTATCAAAAACAATATCCCCCTGAATATCTCTCTTAATTATTTTATTAGTTCCTGAAATTCCAGAATATCCACTTGTTCCAGCTGACCCTGTACTACCAGTATTTCCTTTAAATCCCGAATAACCCGAAGTCCCCGATACCCCACTTGAACCAGTAGATCCCACACTTCCCGAATCGCCTTTCAGCCCTGAATAACCTGAAGTTCCAGACGCTCCGCTTGAGCCAGTAGATCCCACACCTCCTGAATCTCCCCTCAACCCTGAATATCCAGACGTTCCTGACACTCCACTTCCACCTATTGATCCAACGCTTCCTGAAACTCCCTTTAATCCCGAATACCCTAACTGCCCAACTATCCCTGTGTCTCCCTGAGAACCTACAGCCCCGGAGATTCCTTTTACGCCGCTATATCCTGAAACACCAGATACACCACTAAGCCCTTGTATTCCTTGCGTCCCAGTATTTCCTTTTTCCCCACTATATCCAGAAACACCTGAATACCCACTAATATTCAAACCAATATCGCCCTTCACTCCTGAATATCCTGAAATACCACTATTCCCAATTACGCCAGAATATCCAGAATTTCCTCCTGCACCAGCGAAGCCAGAAACGCCGCTCATCCCCGCATTAACATCTACGCTTATAATAAATTCTCTTATCATGATAGCGTCCCCTTTACTGATGTCGTTCCATTATATTTAATAGCGTTTACTGTACCTACTCCAATCGGTTTTATTGAGATATTAGTAATACCTGCATTATTAGTAACCACATTTCCAAAGATAGTAAAAGCAATTGGAGGATTTCCCTTACCATTAACAGTAAATCCTGCTCCAACTAATCCATCTAATAGTAACGAGTGTGTTGCGCCTACAAGAGACGTCGTTGAACCACGGGTGCCAAAAAGAAGAGAAGCGGTAAAACTCACATTCCCGAGAGGCGTATTTGTTGGATAATTTATCCGACCAATGGCAGAAACATCTAAAGTCGCTACCGTCTGCCCAGTAGAAACCATAAGTGTCGCCAACACCTTAATTTCTATTTTTGGAACTTGTATAAAATTAACATCATTTTGATCAAGAGTAATATAAGCTACTTGTGACGCAATAGGAGCCGCAATACCTACTAAATTTCCATATCCAACCCAATTACTAAAAGACACTCCATTTCTATCAAAAACAACATCTCCGCTAATATCTCTTTTTAAATTTTTTCTTGGACCAAAATATCCAGAATATCCACTTACTCCGCTTGCTCCGCTTATACCTAGATCTCCTGCTGTCCCTAAAGTCCCCTTCAATCCGGAATAACCACTAGTTCCTTGAGCCCCCGTTTCTCCAGTAAAGCCCTTTTCCCCTGAATAACCTGAAACTCCACTGTAACCACTTGTGCCTTGAGGGCCTGTTTCTCCAGTGATTCCCTTCCCCCCTGAATAACCCGAGACCCCGCTATAACCACTGACCACCCCTTGGTCTCCCGTTTCCCCTGTAAATCCTTTCTCTCCAGAGTAACCAGATATACCAGAAGAGCCACTAACCCCTTGGGGGCCAGTGGCTCCTAAAAATCCCTTCTCTCCTGAATATCCCGAAACGCCAGAGTACCCACTCACACCCAATATTCCTTGTTCTCCAACGTCTCCCTTTTCGCCACTATATCCAGAAACACCTGAATATCCGCTTAATCCTACTCCAATATTCCCCTTCACTCCTGAATATCCTGAAATACCACTATTCCCAATTATGCCGGATGTCCCTGAAAGTCCTACGCCAAAGACTCCAGAAAACCCACTAATTCCTGGACTATTATCAGTACCTGTGATAAATCTCCTAATCATGAGGCGTTTCCCTTATGCCTCGTAATTAATTTATCTTTGAGGCAAATCCTTAGTGGCAACAATTCTTCCCGTCTTTATATCTACCCTATATTCTTCCATTTTATCTTTTAAAATACCTGCATTTTCTAATCCAGATTTAGCTACTTCTTCCATGTCATTTCTAAGGCTCAAAGCTTGTGCAACCATTTTACTCTTTTGTAGTTCAATCGACCCAATGGCGACATGTACCTGCTCTATAGCTGTTCTAATGCTGGAAATTTTATTAAAGTCATCTTTAGAGATTGACTCTAGATCTTTTCCCATAATTGGTTCTGGAATTACCATTTCTGGCTCGGCATCCTGTTTGACATCCGCATTGCCAAAACTAGCAACGTCTACTACTTTTTTTGGATCAACCTCTTCGATTACCGCATCTTTCTCTTTCATTGTCTTATTTCTCCTTTTAATCTATTGGTAGTTGAGTTATTGAATTCACTAATGATTCATGTTCACTTACTTCCGTCCTTGGATCAACTGTTCCTATTCCTGAACCTCCGACGTCAAAATTGAAAACTCCACCATCCCCCGTAGATGCCTGATAAGCTTGTTCTCCACCCATTCCCATACCAACATTCCCATCTGGAATCAAAATTTCAACTCCAGCAGAACCTAACCTTCTGAGTTCTTGTCCAATATGAGGATTTGCCCCCCTTGCTTGTTGTGCTCTCATTGTTCTGGCTTCAAGTTCATCTTGTTCTGCCTGCTCTCTTTGCCTTATAATTTCTCTCTCATGCTTAACCTGGGCTTCAGTTATGTCCATTATCTTTCCAGTCCTATATAAACTTACAAGAACAGGACTGTCTAAATAATCTTGAACCTCCCATTTACCAATGAAATATTTAATTGTCTTTGGTTTTGGAGGTCTCTGCCCCTTGCTTAATCCTTCGGAATTCGGATGAAAATCTAAAATAATCTCATAAGGAGTTAAATTTTTAATAAATTCTTTCGGGCCGCCAGAATCAACGAACGGAGCTCCAATATTCTGCTGAGGAAACTGTCCTGGAGTTTGCGGAGGCATTCCATTAGAAGCGGTCATTGACGGAGGATACTGATTAATTGTCGGATCAGGAATAGATCCACCACTCCTTCTTCTTCTAGGAGCCTCATTCCCTGAAGAAAGCTTAGACTCACATCTAAACTTTTCTCTATTCAAAGGATCTTTTTTAATCTTTTCATCTAAAGTCATAAAACCAGAATCAATAGATACTGAAGAAAATCCATCATAGAATTTAGGATTATCCGGAATAAGTTTTAAAGAATTCGTTCTTCTCATTTTTTAAAAACTCCTTAATCCTTTTTCTCCGTTTTTTTTAATTCCACATATTCTTTGAATTTAATATCGAATTCTTTTGATGGAACTGGACTGCCATCCAATAATACAAATCTATCATTTGTTGAATCATAGAATCCAGGAACGCCCACCACCTCTCCTTCTTCTTCCCCCTCAACTTCAACGAAGACGACTAGGGGTTCCAATTTAATTGCCCCCATGACTCTTTTTACAACATAAGACTCTAAAGGTCTATTTTCTATCCTATTCTCTTTTTCTTCTGACATTTCATCCGAAACCTCTTCCTGAGCCCCCTGCGGAGCCTTTATCTCCTGCATAGGGGCATCATTGGACTGTTCATTACCATCAATGACAAAATGAGGATCTTCAGCAGTAACCGTATTCCGAAGCCGATCCATTGTCTTTTGAATATCCCCCGGAGCGACTTCTTCTTCGTCTTCGAATATAACGTTCTTCACAACATGAGGAGATTTTATTTTACCAAAATCATATCCCTTAACCGTTTTTGAAGATTCAATGTCTTCAGGTGTCGGAATTTCTTTTTCACTCATTTTGTTTTCCTCAACCGTTTTTGAAGATTCTATATCTTCTGGTATCGGAATATCTTTTTTATTCATTTTATTTTCCTCATTTTATTATACGACAATCAATATTTTGCTGTTCCAATTCCTGGTAATCGAGTCTGACGATTAAGGGCTTCCTGTATATTGCCAAAATCAAAAACATTAATATGCCCACAAGAAGCACATATATATGTAAATGTTTTCTTTTTATAATTAATTTCTAAAGTCCCTTCATCCGCAGACAGGACTTCTTTCTCGCATTTCTCGCAAACCTGAGATATTCTCATCATATAAGATTGCCGTCTAAATCGAAAGACTCTAATGCCTTGTCTCCCAACCCTCCCAAATCTACAGCGAAATCAAACTTAGATCCATTTCTAACCCTTATATGAATCATCCTCGACCCATTGTCTGGATCAGTATGAATGTACGCCATTAATTGTAATTTATCGGTAATATCTAAAAGATCATCAGTATTAATCATATTAGATAATTGAACTCCTGGTTTTATTTCCATCACATTATCCTTTTATTGATTTTATCTCATCTCTTATTTTTGCCGCATTTTTAAAGTCTTCTTTCTTAACCAACTCTTCCATTTCTTTCTTTAATTCAGATAAGAGGAAAACTCTTTTTTCGATGAGACTCTCTTTTTGTCTGTTCTGGTTTTCTATCTGTGTCTTTATGTCTAATTTCTGATCTTCTTCATTTTCTTCAGTAGACATCTCTTCATCAACTTCTTTTATTGTAAATTGAGCATTTTCCCCATCAACCGACAAATCATCGACATCGACTTCTTCAACGACTTCCCCTTCTTCAACAGGTTCTCTTGAGACGTTGAATTTAAATTTACCATACTTCACGCTGCCTATGTGTTGATTACAAAAAAACTTCTCAATAACATTACCATTTGAAATCAAAGTCAAAACAGCTAGTGCGTCCTGATCACAAAAACTACAAGGAGAAGACAACGTTGATTCTTCGTCACCTTCTATTTCTACGGAATTTTCTTCTGTCATTATTTCCTCTTTCTTATTTTCTGGTTTTCGAAACCGTAATTCTAATATTTGTTCCTGCCGCTTTGCCTAATAGTTCATCGAATGGTAATTCTTCAGTCTTCTTCCACTCATCGAGAATTCTCTTCTTGTCGATAGACGGTTTATTTATTATATAATCACTATCTTGCTCAACCAACATTGCTAGAAACGCCCCTTCGTCTTCGGGATAAATAACCTTCGGCTGACCCTTTGCTTCAGAGACCGTTGCTAATTCAGGAAACGAAACCTTCTTTTCGCCTATCTGCCTTAAAAACTCAAACAATCCACTCTTAACGAACCCTTGAGCCGTCTCAAGTTGCTCAATTTTTTCACGAGAAGGCTTAATGTATTTTTCTGTTAAAGCAGGAATGAGGTCTCCCTTTAAAAAATCAATTTCCTCTTTCATCTTCACAAAGGCGAAAACCCAATTTCTTGCATCTAGTTTACTATCAGGACAAATAACAACTCCCTCTTCTTCGTCGCCTTCGTCCGTCATTAATTCCTTTACTTTATCATAGAAATCAGAAAAATCTTCTGTCTCCATATTTTGAATCGCCGCAATAACCCTAGCCTTATCGCTTTCAACTTCCTCTTCTGTTCCTTCTACTGGTTCTAATAATTCCATTTTTATATTTCCTTTTTTTTAAAATTATCTTTCTTCACACACTGTAGTGTGCCCTGTTTTAATTGCGTTTTTCCCTGTTTTTGGATCTATGCTATCTAATTCAATCTCCCAAAAAAATCCGTGTTGAATGGCTTCGATCCCTGCAAGTACCAATTTAGATCTTGCAATATCGCAAGCTGCCGTTCCCTTTCCAATAGCGGCAGGCCCGATAGCCCGAATGTGGGCATAACCGACATTACGAAACTTAGCAAGAATAGCACTCGCCAAACGTTTAGGGTCTGTATCTGATGCCGCTTTAAGTTCACCTGGGTCTACCTCTCTATCTTTTTCTTTAAGAACAGACCTCTCTTCCATAACTTCTTTTCTTTTTTCGACTACCTCATCTGTTTCAGTCATTTCTCATTCTCCTATTTCCATCTCATTTTAACTAAGCGGGGACAAGCCCCGAATCAACGTCAATACCAACACATATACGACAATTGTCGTTCGTCCTAATGAAATAAAGAAGCTCTTCGGTAAATCCCTTATTCACCCCAACTATCATGCTGTCTATTTTAATATTATCTAAATCATCTTCGAATGAACCTTTAGTAATTAAAGTTTCACTTATTATTGATTTTAATTCTTCTGGCTTAATGCCTTTTTTAATATAAAAATCTAATTCTCCATCAATCTCTTTCATAACTACTTCAGTTAACCTCGAAATGCTGCTATCAATCTCAATGTCGGCAATAGGATCACTCCCGGCCTTGAAGACGCTATCATTAGAAAATTCTTCTATTTCCGCATCCCCCTCGTCACTTATTGCGGCATTGATCGATGCTACATTGTTTTTAAATAAAGCATTTGGAAACATTTTCGAATAAAAGGTTAAACATTCAGATTCGAACGCCCTTCTTTGATCACTTATTTTTTTATTATAAAATATCTTTTTACCAATAAATAAACTTCTATCTCTTATTTCTTTTTCTTTATTATCTCCCTGGTAATAATTTATTTCTCCAGAGTCAATAATTACAACCCTTCCTTGAAAAACCAGAATCTCTTCCAGTAACCCCTCATGTCCAGGTAAAGATAGATGCCTCGTGGTAATTTGCCCAACGTCTTTATTACACATTGCACATCTAACGGTTGGACATCGTTTATTGTAGGTGTTTGTTTTCTGAAGATCTGCAATTTTATTCTGAACTGATCTCCAGAAAAAACTACTAAACCATTTATCGCTACTTGAAGTAAATATCCTATCACGGGCAAATTGTAAAGATATTTTCAAAAAAGACGAAACCAGCATTGAATAAACTTCATCAGGAGAATCTACTGCATAGCTTTTTCTACTTTCCCAAACAATCCGATTCTGATATCTGGCAAAAAGCTCATTAAAATATACAGAATCAAACACCTTCTCATCATCTCTAATAAGGGTCATTTTACATTTGCATTCCTTGAAGGATTTTTTTCTAGTTATTTCTTCAGGGCAACGCATCTCGTGAACATAATATTTACCCATCATCAAAAGAGAATGCTCGTATCGAATCCTATATCCACATTCTGGACATACCCAATAACATTCTTTACGATATTTGTCTACGTCTTTTTGAGTAGATTTAACTAACTGATAGTCGCCTAATTCAGATAATTTATCATCTCTTTTGATTTTAATTACGTCAAAATCACCATATGTCATATTCGGTCTCCATAACAAAAATCATAATACTCACATTTCTTACTATATGCGAAACAGGGTTTCTTATCATTCTTATAATCTTTATGAATCTTTGGAATTTTACCAAGATTACATATCTTTTTTAATTTCCTCGAACTGGTCTTAATATAATCAACCAAACCTTCATCGTAAGGAACCTCAAATTCAGCCAACTGGTGTTTGTTTTTATCCTCATAATATATAATTGATTTTTTAACTCCACTTAACCACATATATATCATGACTTGCATAATGTATTTTTTGTCTGGCTTCCTTAGATATGAAAATCCTCCCTCATTTATTGATTTGAAATCTATAATATAACGACTTTCAGGATTTCCCCTCTCTAATTCAACAATACCGTCACAGTTGCCTCGGAAATTATACTTTGGATCACTTATTAAATATATTTCCTCATATTCAAAAAGTTTAATTCCTTTTCTTTTATCATCTTTCTTTTTAGCCATACACTTACAGGTTTCTGGAAGGAAAATTCCAAGGGGCTCTTCTTTCCCAATTGTCTCTCCGCAAGAACGGCATTTCCACCACCCTCTTAACAATCCCATTATAGATAAATCACGTTGCATTCTATCATGAAACGCATGCCCCGTATCGCATATCCTCATGAATTTAATGTCAATCGGTTCCTTTGTCTTAAACCTATCGTCATTTTCGCTATGGAACTGAAATGCCATTTTACGAATACATCCCCCGAATGCCGATGGATGAAAATACAAATACCCACGAGAATCCCTTAAATGAACCCCTTTTTCTTCAAGAAAATCTTCATAATGAGGAATTACTATTTCCGTTTTACCGCCAAGAAACTTCTTATTGACCTTACTAACCATGTGAATCTCCAGTTCTATTTTTCTTCTGTTTCTTTATTGAATTATTCAACTTTAATTTCAACCCATCTGCCCCATACTTAGATAAAAAGGAATCTGGATCATATTCATTTCCTCCAGTATATAAATCAACATCATAAACACTTATAAAATTTACCCCTGCCCCTCTTAATCTAAATCCTTTTGTTTTTTCTGTTACAAATCTTTTTAACCTTATGTTTTTCGATGACTCTCTTCCCGCTTCGTCTCCATCCAACATTAAAATAAAGTTATTTGTAAATCGAAGAAGCTTAGATATTTGATGTAAATTAAGATCGTCACTCATTAAAGCTACCGCAACATCAAAGCCATACTTGTGACACGCTATTACATCCGGCTGCCCTTCCACTATTATTACTTTATTCTTTTTAATAATATTAAGAGCAGATGCATCTAAACCATATAAGAAAAACGATTTTTCATACGACTCGTTCCACCATCTTTTCTCACTCCCCTTCACGTCTTCCTTATCGACTAACATTCGACCAGAAAACGAACGAACATCTCCATATTCATCTATCGTTGGGAAAATAAGTCTCCCTTTCAAACGTTCTAGGCTCTCTCGAACCTTGGCCCCCAAAGGGCACCACCCTATCTTAAACTTCTCCACTAAATCCCTAGTGATCCCCCTCTTCTTTAAATAAAGTTGAGCCTCTCTCCTATCGGGAGAGTTAAATAAAGCTTTATGGAATTTCTCGCAAAGACTATTATAATCTTTTTGAAGTAAATCACTTAAATAAAGACTCATTACTTAACCTATTCTTCTACCGAAGGAGGCTCTTCGGGCTGAGATTCTTCAGAATCCATACTTGAATCAATTAAATAATTAGAAACTTCTTCTTCCGTCAAATCTTCAGCTTCAACGAATTCATCAAGATCATCAAACCCCATTTCAACAAGTAACGGAATAAGGAGACTGTTTTCCCTTAACCACGCACAAGTAGAATGAGGATCATATTTAACTTCAGGAATAAAATCAAGATCTTTATATATAAGCTTTCTCCCAAAAAGTTCTCCACTTTTATTCCTCTGCCTTTCAATTACGTCGTTATCGATAGCCTTCTCGATGGCTAATATTGCTTTACTTGGAAGCCTATACATTAAATCCGTCAGACCTGTATGAAATGGTTCGTATACCTTATTTTTTATAGTCTTCATGTTTAATACGTGACCGACCCTTCTTGCTCCAGAGAACATATCTGGACGATCTGTTTTTAAAGGATTTTTCGGTCTAGCAGTTAAACGAACCGAGGCGAAAAATTTCATAGTTCTTCCGCCAGGAGTTTTTTCCGGATCAAGCCATGGCTTTGAAGCGGCGGCGAGATTGTCTCGTAATTGATTAATGAAAACAAGAACGCACCGACTTCTTTTTAAAGCCTCATTAACTCTAGGATAACAAGCAGCAATCGCATGTGCTAAATTTCCAAAATTGGGTTTTCCCATATCTGAAGTGTATGTTTTTATTGGAACTAAGCTTGCCAGAGAATCTACCCCAATGATGTCAAAATCATTATTTAATAGATAGCCCTCTATCTCACCCATTACTTCTTCACATCTTCCGTTTTGCGTATACCCCAATAGATCTGGATCAACCCCATGAATTTTCGCAAATTCACGACTATAAGATCCCTCAGCATCATAATGCATGCATTTTAATCCTAATTCTTGACACCGTGCATAAGTTTTACTAAGGAGAAACGTTTTACCAGATCCCTCGGGGCCAGAAATTTCAATCATCCTACCTCTTGGAAATCCACCATCCTCTTTTCCTGAAATCATCTCATTAAGCACAGGAATCCCTGTATCAAGCCACTCAATGTTCCCAACAGATGGATCTCCAAAAACAGTAACTTCTGATTTATATTTCTTGCTAAGCCCTTCAATTCTTTTTCTTTCTTTTGCTCGTTCTTTATCTTTTTCTGTTTCTTTGTTTTTTTCTATTTTTATTTCTATTTTTATTTCTTTACTTTTTTTAGCTGGCATAACAGCTCTCCTTTCCCGTTATAATAGGGGAGGATTATCCCTCCCCTATCTAACAAATTTACCTGTAGAATGTAATCAAGATTAGAATAATATACCGTCTAGATCCTCGTCAGTGCCTTCTTCTTCATCGTCCTCACCTTCATCCCCGGCAATGGCGCTAGAAAGCTCTTCCAAAGAAGACTCTTCCTCAGCAGCCGCATCGACAACATCTTCAATTGAGTCCGAATTATCGAGGTCACCCTCTTTTTCGGCGATCAATTTGTCGAGAGCTTCGATATACTTCTCGGAATCATAAATCTTATCAATGTCGATAAGACCACGTTCACCGATAGGAAGATCTTTGTACTTTTCGGCATCTTTGTTTTTCTTACTTCCACGGAAAAAAAGTGCTTTTTCCTCTTTAGTGAAAGCGGTAGGTTTCAGGTTTGACATTTCATAAGTCGTATTCCGAATGTCTTCCGGAACATCAACAACCATTCGCCAATCATCGCCGTGTTCTCCGCCCGGATGGACTTGTTTACCGTCATCATCCAAAACTTCATTGTAACGAGTAAGAACCGGGCCATAAACCTTCATCCCCTTTTCGAGCAACTTGAGACGCAACTTAGAATCATCACGATCAATAACGTTGCTTACGATCTGTTGACGAACATCATAACCTAGTGCTTTCATTTTTTCGACGTAACTTTCAGGAACGATATGCTTGCGGCCCTTTTGAGCTGGCCACCAAAGAATGTTAACTTCCTTCGCATCGCCTACGAAGCGGACAGTGAACTTTCCACCACCCTTTGTGCTCATGAAGAGATCCCCATCTCCCTTTCTTGCCCCACGACTTCCCGCCTTATCATTACGTTCTTTCTGTTTACCTGCAATGTCTTTCCAACCCATGATAGGTTCTCCTTGGAGACTACCCTCGCAGCCTCACTGTGTGATTTGGTACTGGGGCTTATGCCCAATGTACTGGTAGGTTCTGTGACCTACATTCTACTTATACGATAAAAGAAAAAGAAATACCTTTAACTTTTTTCATATATGTAAACCATTGATTTAAACGGTGTTACGTCTCAACTCCTGTCCTATGGTAATTTCTCTACTTAAAGAATCTAGCTTTGCGGTCATTAAACTAAACTTAAATTTAACTGTATTTAATAAAGCTTTTCTAATAATTCTTTCATGTGTTAAAAATACCAGAATTTCTGTTGCTTCTCCTTCTCTTTTATCAGAGGATTTTCCTACTGATTTTGAAATCCAAATTTCACGAAGTTCTTTATTCCATGCGTCTATAGCGTCATAATCATTTTGTGCATCACTTAAAATATCAGAAAGACGAGAACGATAGCCATCTAATGTGATAATTAATTTTCCAAATGTTCTAAAATCAGTATCAGATCCTCTAAAATCCTTAGCGTTAATTGAAATAGACTCTATTGAATCAATTTCATCTCTAACCTTTTTAACGTCAAGCCATCGTCTCTTCTTTAGTTTATCATAAACATCAATAACGAGATGTTTAAAAGACAAAGAGCCAGAGGAATTAAGAAGGTCTCTAACATCTTGAGATCTTATAAAAGGCAAATCGTCTTCAATTGGGTCTTCTTTTTCATCAGTCATCGAAAAGGTCTCCCGCCGCATCGTTGAAATCAAATTCTTCTAAATCCACTTCTTCATATTCAGTGCTTTTTTCATCCGGCTCATCTTCATCTAATTCTTCTGGTTCTTCTTTTTTCTTAACCTCTGATTTATCATCACTATTAATTCCAAGATCGTCAAGGAAGTCTAAATCATCCATGCCATCATCTTCTTCGGTCTTTTTTTCTTTGGGTTTCGGTTCCGCCAACTTAGATTCTTCCTTGATGGGCTTTACTTCTTCCTCTTCGGCATCGCCCATTAGTAAATCATTGATGTCTTCTAAATTAGAGTCATCTTCTATAATTTCTGGCTCTGGATCTTTTTTCTTTGTTTCTTTTTTCTTTGTTTCTTTTTTCTTTTTAGGGGACTCTTCTTTTATATTAGTTTTATCATCTTCAGTAGGATCAGCAGGTAATGGTTGAATAGATTCATCTAAAAGAAGGTCAATCTCGCCATCATTAATGGCTAATGAGGAACCATTCCCAATAAGGGCTTCATTCCTCTTATCTTTAGACATATGCTGTAAAACTATAAAATAATTACGAATATCCCTCTCAACAGCTTTCCTAGCTTTCGTCGCCAAAAGATCATTAGCAAGAGCAAACTCCTCTTCCGTCTCATAAGCAATATCTGCCGTAATAAACGTCCCCCATTCAATATTATCATATTCAATAGAAATAGCCTGAAGATTTACTTTTCTTTTTGCGCTTTTTGTAATTGATCTTACTTTCATTTCCATTTTTCATCCTCGATTCTTTCGTGTTTTCTTATACGATAAATAATTCTGCCATTTGACCAATGACAGCTTCATCTGTGAAATTTTTCTTTCCTCTTGATGTTCCTTTTTTTATAGCAGTATACCTAAGCATTTCTTCTCTAACTGTACTTCTTGAGCCGAATTCATCAAAAACCCCCGAATCTATTAAAACATTTCCAACAGCATTCGAAATAAGAGCTTTTCCACCTGAGTTTATAGTCCTAAGAAACGCATTCATACTAATAAATCCATCTAATCCCAACTTAACCCTCTCTGATACGATATCGTCAGAGGCCTTCTTCCCGATACCTTTTAATGAAAATAAAGGAGCCATGAGTTTTATGTCCCTTTTATTTTTATTTATAGGATAATATGTTGATTTACTTTGATTTATTTGAGGTTTAAGTATTTCCATTTTCGGAAACTCTTTCATAATCTTATTAGTAACGATCTCTAATTTTTCATCGCTGACGTTTGCTGCGCTTGTTAATAATGCAGATATAAACTCTGCTGGATAATATGTTTTTAAAAAAGCTGTTTGGTAAGTTATAAAACCGTAGGCTGCTGAATTTTTACTAATAATATAACTAGTCCCAGCATCACCAAAAACAGAATAATTATGCTGCTTAGATTTCATTGATATATTATATGTCTGTTTTTTACCATTTTTTTTAATTGATGTAATTTTGCACTTTTTAATATTTTCACCGTCTAAGTCTTTATATATTATTTCGAAATCACCTTTAATTATATCTTTGACAGTCCTATATTTTTCATCTGAGCATAAAAACTTATGATCTAATGTGCATTCTATTTTTTGACCATTCGATATTTCTATCTCATAGACTTCCTGAATCCCGGCATCTATAAGTTTTACAACTTCATCCTCAACAATATCACCCTCAAAGTAGGAATCTAAAATATCTCCCTCTTTAACGTCTTTCACTTTAATAAACTCTTTGTTTTTTTTATTAAATAACAATGAATCCTCAGACAAACAGTGGGATTTGTTGAAAGCGTACGACCCGAACTCTGTAGATATGTTCCACATTTCATCAATAACGCTTTCTGGAATATTATTTTTCCTACATCCTTCCCTAAATTTTGGCTCAATTAGATCAAGTATATCGGAAACTTTCTTCGCACACGACTTACGAAGGCCATCAGCCTCGGCAAATGTAAAGCCAGCCAGCTTCTGAGCCATTTCGATAAGCTGTTCCTGATACACAAGTTGTCCATATGTTGTCTCTAAAATACCAGATAAAGATTCATGCGGATATTCTATTAAATCAGGGTTATTTTTACCCTCTGCGTATTTCTTAGGCATATCTAAAGCCAATGGTCCCGGTCTACCCAGAGCATTAGCAGCGACAATATCTTCAAACGAATCGCAGCCAATTATTTCCATAACGCCCTTGGCATGAAAAAACATCACATCCCCATTTTTATCCCTCATTGTCTCTCCGGTAGCCTTATTTCTTCTTGGCCAATCTTTCCCCGTAAAGGCATCCCCTGAAATTTGAAACAACCCTTCCAACTTCATTGAATTAATTGTTTTAAAAACAGCTGGATCTGTAGTTTCAAGATTATCTATATCAAAACTAACTCCTCCATAATTTTCCTCAATTAATTTCAACGCTTCCGATATCTGTCTTAAATTCTGCAATTGTAAAAAGTCAAATTTAAGAAGCCCAAGTTTCTCCACTTCATCCATATCATATTGCGTAGTTAAAAGATCAAAAGTCTCATCACCATCAGAAATAACTTCCGAATCATAATCCCTTTGGACTTTCGCAAAATGAAGGGGAACGTCGTCCGTTATTGGTTTAGACGAAATAACAACTCCCGCCGCATGGGTTCCATACGCTCTAATTTTACCCTCTAATTTTAAAGCGACTTCAATTAGTTCAGGAAATTCCTCCTTAACCTCAATCATCCGATCCACACACTCTTTTACCCTAACATTCGGCGGTTTGTATTTCGGATCATTTCCAACAAATTGAGTTAAAGTGACCCCAGGAAGATTAGGCATTATTTTCGATATTTCTTTTGCCATCTGATCATTTTCAGAGCTAAATCTTCTATCCCATGAATTATTAAATCCCTTTACTGCCCCAGACATTTTAACTATATCTAATGCTTTAGCTGCATTTTGGATAGCCGCTTTCGGTTTATAAGTATTAGTAGTCCCAATTAAAGCCACCTTATCTTTACCATAAAGATCACAAAGATGCTGAAGAATCTTATCACGACTTTCGAAATCGATATCAATATCAGGAGGACTAATTCTTGATTGAGTTTTATCTACAATATATTCGAAATAAAAATCCTTACTTAAATTAGCAGAAAATTCAGTTAGTTCTAAAATCTCTAATAAGTAAGAATTATTATTGTTTTTATTCCCAATACTATTTTGTTTTTTATATTTTCCAACTGTAAAAATATCATCAACGAGAGTCGGGTTCTTTAGAAAAAACTTTAACTCTTCAACTATCCGTTCTTTTTGGGTTTGATTTAGATTAAGTTCTTTTATTTTTCTTTCACAAATTTTTCTTAATGAATCGAAATTCTTATTTTCCCTCTTTGTTTTAATTTTTCTTCTATTACCCCGACCTAACGGCTCCCATTTAGGGTTTTCCTTACCTTCATACAAATCTCCTATTCCAAAACGATACTCCGCTTCACAGTATAGAAAACGATCCATTCCAAGACCATATTTAATTGGATCAAGTCCAGTAACTCCAAGACAGTATAAAACAAGACTTCCCACCCCTGACCCACGTCCTGCTCCGATTCTCACAGACTCACCCCTAGCCCACTCACAATACTCAGATACAATGAGAAAGTATTTATCAAACCCAGTAAACATAATTGTTTCTAATTCACTCTTCAGACGTTCAATGTATTTTTTACTCCCGCTAAGCCCACGATCATTTAAGCCTCTAAAAGCAATATATCTTAAGTAGGATTGCTGATCATTTTTTCCATATCTTCCAACCTTATATCTTTCAAAATTTTCGTCTTCCGGTATTTTAAATTCCGGCAATTCAACATTACCAAACTCTATACTTACATTACATTTTTCAGCTAATTCTACTGTATTTTGAATCCACTCTTTTCCAATTCCCTTAAACATCTTCGACATTTGTTCATATGATTTCATATAATATTCAGGAGCGTCAGGATCATTAATTGGCATTCTACTTGAAATAGATTTTTTAACTTGTTGATATTTGTATTTTTCTTTCGTTGTATAATGACAATCATTTGTCGCTATTATCTTTATGTTATATTTTTTAGAACATTCAATAACGGCTTTCATCACTTCTATTTGAGCATCTCCCACACTAGTTCCCTTATTGTCGGTGTGCATTACTTCAAGATAAAAATCATCTCCCCACTCTTCTTTATATTTTTCAGCCATCTCAAACGCTTCGTGTTTATATCCTTCAAGAACTGATTGAGAAAACTCCCCCATCATACATGCGGTGGAAACAATGATTCCCTCTTTATGCTCTTTAAGCATGTTAAAATCAACTCTAGGAAAATTATAAGCAGTATACTGATGTGCAATTGAACATAATTTATAAAGATTTTTTAATCCTGTGTTATTCTTCGCTAAAAGGAGAATATGATATCTCTTTCCTCCTCCCGTATTTTTCTTAACTGTCAAATCATGAGATAAATATAACTCTACTCCAAGAATGGGTTTTATTTTTTTCATCCATTGAGGGTTAAATCCTTCTCTCTTTTTCGGATCTTCTGGCATTTTTTCAGGCTCACACGCCTTATAGAACTTAATAAAACCACCAACCTTACCATGATCCGTTATGGCGACCGCTGGCATATTAAGCTCTTTTGCACGACGAGCCATGTCTCGTGGAGACATAAACCCATCATATGTGGAATAATCCGAATGATTATGTAAATGTACAAATGGGACTATTTCTGTCATTATATATTCTTCCTTCTCGGAGTCACAACATGATCAATAATTCCATACTTCCGAGCCTCCGTAGCTGTTAAAAACTTATCCTTTGACTTATAAAACTCTTTTCTTAGTACCCCAACGCTTAATCCCGTGTTCCTTGAAAAAATTCGATTAAATTTATCTTGAACCCTCTTTGTTTCAGTCTTATAGTATTTCATATCTGACATCTTCATGTCGGGAATTGGAGCCGATACTTCATGAAACATAAATTCAGAGTTTCTACCAGCGTATCTTTTACCCTCAGCCCCATTAGAAGCGAGAAGACACGCTGCGCTTGCCGCCATTCCTAATACCACAACCTTAAAATCACACGGAGAAGCGTCCATAACATCAATTAACGCCAAACAGTCAATCACATAACCACCGCCACTATTAATATATAGCTCTATATCAGAATCTGGATCTCTATCTTCAAGGACGTGAATTTGATGAATAACAACTAATATATTATATGTACATATGTCTCCAAAAATATATACCTTTCTATTCCTTAATTTTTCAGCCATCTCTACAATATTATGAAAAGAAGATATATCACTACCAAGGTCTATTCCTAATGATTCTAAAATGCTCTCATCTAAAACATCTTCCCCTTCTTCAATATATTCTTGATTATCATCTGCCTCATTCATGAATAAAACCTCCACATTCCAATATCAATATGCTCGATAAATTCTTCATAATTTATTTTCCTCTTCTCTATTATTTCATTATTTACAAAAACAGGGAATATTGAAATATTCTTAATCGCAAAAATATCAGAAATAGGAATATTTATACAAAGGAACTCCCCATCTACTTCTAACACGATATAAGATTCAAAGTAATCTTCATGAACGTCCTTAATAATACCCATAACTATATTCAAACTACTTCTATTTGAAATAATATTAACTAATGAATATATCGTTTGAACATCCATAATCTGAGTGTCTATTGGTGTCTTTAACGTTAAATACGACTTCAACGAAAGAGGTACGTTTAATGCTTTTTCTTTCTCCTCGTTCATTAATACCATACCATATTTCAAAGAAAGATCTAATTTCTCATAAAAATATAAATTAATACCAACGACTAAATCATATTGTTTATTAAAATCTTCTGCACATGAAACGAAATTAATGATGCCTTTAATTTCATTCAAATCCATACTATTCATCGTGTCAATCCTCTCTATTATATATTGTCGTTTTTTTCGGTAAAAATCAGCATCTATTTTAATTCTTTTTTTATTTTTTCCCTCATATCTTTTATAGCTTTAAAAATATCATTTTTCAAGATAAAAAACATAAACTCATCACTATCATTTACCGCTGAATCTAACTCCCTAAGATATGGCTTTAATACCATTAAAGTCTGAATGGGGTTATTTGATTCTCTAAGCCACTCCTGAATGTGATGAGATATAATTATCGAATTCAATCTCAATATTTTAGGACTCTTCTTAGCCTCTGTAGACAGCCTCATTGCCGTCTTGAAATCAATATTACTTGCCAATCTTAGTGGATAATTCTCTGAAAAATATTTTATAGCCTGAGATGTATTAAACCCTTTCGCTTTTTTTACGAAATTAATAACGTCTCCGCCTACCCTACATCCGAAACAACACCAGCTCTCATACCCGTCATCGCTTTCTAAATAAACCACCAACGAGGGGTCTCCATCTGAATGAAAAGGGCATACGCACTTCAACCTTGTCGGGCCTGCCCTCATTAGGGAAATGCCGTGTTTTTCCATCTCAGTAACTAAACTTACTGTAGATTTTATCTCTGAAAAAATATCATTAAAACTTAATGTTACTGACACTTATTTCTACCTTTTTCTACGTCGGTCTAATCTTCCCAACACCTTATTGGACACTTTTTCTATTTTATTTATTAAATTAATATCAAAACATTTTTGTAAATCTACTGCCTTACTTACTCGTTTCATATTTTCTGTATCTTTATATATATGCTTATTTTCTACATCTCCATTAATTATATCATTAGTCACATCATTTAGGTCTTTTTCAACATCTTCTTTATCTTCTTTATTAAATTCTTCGCTT